>Ga0307379_10014098_pt1 | contig 10326 bp, 10 predicted proteins | sample UN2MG_FD_202237 | JGI IMG/M metagenome (GOLD analysis project Ga0307379, IMG submission 202237) | Soil microbial communities from Risofladan, Vaasa, Finland - UN-2 | ecosystem: Environmental > Terrestrial > Soil > Coastal area > Acid sulfate soil | place: Finland: Risofladan, Vaasa | collected... | reverse complement strand
CGACACACACGGGCACGTTCGACTGCCGGAACTCACGCCCCGTAACCAGGCAGAGGAATAGCCGCCGCATCTCGCCCGCATCGATCGGGCACCCGTGCAGCAGGTAATCGCACTTCACCACCTCGGGCACCGAGAGCGCCGGAATCGTATCTGGATACTTCTCCATCTCGCCGCAAACACGCCGCAGGAGCTCTTCCATCGGCCACTGGTTCTTCAGCTTGTTTAAGCCGCCGGTGGTGGAGCACGCCCCGAACGCAACGAGAATCTTTGCCCGCTCGCGAATCGCCTTCACGCGCTCCACCTCGTCTCTGGTGCTGAGGGAACCCTCGATGAACGCGATATCGTAGTCGTCTTCACAGCGCGAGGTCGCCTCGCGGAAGTTCACGATATCCACGTGCGACACGAGATCAAGCAGCACGTCTTCCTGGCTGAGGAAAACGAGCTGGCAGCCCTCGCAGCAGGTGAAATCGAAAAACGCCACGCGCGGCTTCTTCTTCGGATTCTCTTCCATATGCGTCACACCGTAGTGAATGCCTCCGGCAGGTGCCGGAGGGTCTTAAAGTCGAACACCGGGCCCGATTTGCACACGTACTGGTTGTTGATCTGGCAATGGCCGCACTTGCCCACGCCGCATTCCATGCGGCGCTCCAGCGACAGCAGCACGCGCTCCGGCCGCAGGCGGTACTTGTCGAGGCTGATCAGCACAAACTTGTACATCACGGGCGGTCCGCACACCACCACGTACGTGCGCGGCACATGGAGCGCCATGTCGCTCATCAGCGTCGTAACCACGCCCACGTGCCCCGGCCAGCCATCGGCCGGCCGGTCGATCGTCAGGCTGATCTCGACGTCTTCGCGCCTGCGCATCTCGCGCAGCTCGTCGTAAAAAAGGAAATCCTGCGGCGACCGGGCGCCGTACAGCAGGCTCACGCGGCCGAAGCGCTCGCGATGCAGCAGCGCGTACTTCAGCAGCGACCTCAGCGGAGCATACCCGATGCCCCCCGCTATCAGCAGCAGATCGTTGCCCGCCAGCTCCTCCACCGGAAACCCATTCCCGTACGGGCCGCGTATCCCCACGCGGTCGCCCTCGCGCATCGCGTGCAGCGCACCAGTCACGCTGCCCACCCTGCGTATGGCCATCTCGAAGAAATCCGAACCATCGGGCGCCGACGATATTGAAATCGGCGCCTCGCCGATCTGCGGCACCCACACCTGCACAAACTGCCCGGGGTAATAGTTGATCGGCATCGGCTGCTCGAACCGAACCGCGAAATACTTCTCATTCGGCGTAAGGTCGTACACTCTCGCCAGCCGCGCGGGCAGCGGCACGTGTTCCGTAGCGCCCTGCCATAGTGAGAGTTGAGCTATCATTACGTTCAGTCTCGGAAGCCGTCTCCCGTCTCCTGGCCCCTATCTTCTATAGCCGCTCGAGCAAGTCATTGACGATCTGCACGGGCTTGATTGCCACGGGGCATTCGCGGCCGCAGCGGCCGCAGCCCACGCAGAAGGATTTCCCAACGCGCTGAAACAAATACTTGTGCTTGCGATACCACCGGTGCTTCAGCCGCGCCGGCGTGGTATAGCGAAAATCCTCGCCGCCCGCCACCTCGGCAAACGGCCGCAGCATGCAGCCGTCCCAGTTGCGTTTCACCTTGCCGCCTTTCAGGTCTTCGCTCGGATTATCGCTGGCGTGAAAGCAGAAGCACGTGGGGCACACAAGGTGGCAGGCCCCGCATGAAACGCACCGCGCAGCCGTTTCATCCCACACGCTGCTTTCATAGCTGGCGGTAAACAGCATCGGCAGATTCGGCGCCGCCGTGTTCATCTTCAGCGTTTCGCGCTCGCGATAGCGGCGGTCCTCCTCCTCCAGCAGATCGGCCGCCTCGCGCTCCGATGCGCGCTCGCCGCGCGCAAAACGGTCCAGCAGTTCGCGCCCCCTCGCCGAACGCACCTCCAGCATCAGCCGGTCGTCCACCGCGTGCAGGTAAAGGTCGAAGCCCTCCTTCACCTCGTGCCAATCGACCGATCGGCAAAAGCAGTCGGCGTCGGGCACGCAATTCACCCCCACAAACAGCGTATTGGCCCGCCGCGCGGTGTAATAGCTGTCGGGGGTGTCCTGCATGAAAACCCAGTCGATGAGGCCCACCGCGTTCATGTCGCAGTTGTGCACGCCGAAGATGATTCGCGGTGTGGTGTCGAGCTTGGGCGTGCAGCGGAAATCATCTACGGTATACTCGTAAAGCTCCTCGTACTGCGGCATGAGGATTTTCTTCGGCGAGAATACCGTCCACGTGTAGTAGATCACCATTTCGGCGGGATCATCGATCGCATCGAAGACGTGATATGCTCTGCCGGAAAATTCCTCTTTCACTACCGGCCCGTAAACGGCGTAATCGCGGGCGACGGCAGCGACGAAGTCATCGAATTGCCGGCGGGTAACCTTCAGCAGCGGCATCGGTTGCGGCTCCTCCTTCCGCTTTGAGTATCGGCACCGGCGCCGGCGCGTTCATTCGGCTGTCCTTCATTTCCCCACAATGGCCGAATTTCCCGTGAAACCCCGCCCGAACCGCGGCCGGCGTTCGCTGGTTATACCATGCGAGGCGCCAGTCCATAGCCGGAATTCATGATGGGAGGAAAGATGAAACAGACAGCCTCGCTCATCCGTCGCTCGCTCGCGCTGCCCGTCCTGTTGCTTTGCTTTGCCGCCGCTGTGCCGGCAGAGGATCTGTCAGAGGAGTTCGAAACGCCCGGGCACCCGTTCATCAATGCCGGTGTTTTCTACTGGAGCGCCACCGCAAAGGGCAAGGCCGGTTTTCCAACATCGGTGGACGGCCAGAACAACACGTTCAGCTTCCGCGACGACCTCGGCTACAAGCCCATAGCCACCGTGCCGTTCGGACGCGTGCAGGTGTTCCTCTCGCGCCAGTGGCTGCTCGATGTCGAATACTGGGAAACCGAACAGACCGGAATCAGCACGCTCGAGCGCGATCTGATGTTCATTGACAGTTTCTTCGCCGCCGGGCAAACCGTGGAATCGCGAACGCGCGCACGCTCGGGCGACGTGATCGTGGCATATGAAATCCCCACCGAGCAAAACCTCGGCATCTACCTGGCGGGCGGCGTGAACATCGTGAATTTCGAGCAGGAGGTGAGCAGCGGGGCAGATTCGAGGGATGCCTCCTTCACGCAGATGTCGCCGCTGATCGGCTTCGCGGGCGAGTATCGCTTCTCGCCGCGCCTCGCCCTTTCGAGCTGCACCATGGGCTACCTGCGCAAAGGACTCGACACCAGTGAATACCTGCTGCGGACCGATTCGGCCCTCACCATCAGGATGATGGGCAACGCCCAGTTTGCCATCGGCTACAAGAGCTTCTGGTTTTCGGCCGCAAACTCAAACAATGAGTTCAAATACCGGCTGGCCGGACCGTACGCGGGCCTCACACTGGCGTTCTGACCCTTTTGCGCAGCGCCTTCAGCAGCGAAATGTTCTTCACGTCCCAATCGTCTTTCTTCGGGGTTTCGATGATGACGGGCAGGCGTGCAAACCGCGGATCGTTCACCAGCAGGCCAAATGCGTCCTTGCCGATGTGCCCGCGGCCGATATGCTGGTGGCGGTCCAGCCGGCTGCCCAGCGTACCCTTGCAGTCGTTGGCGTGAAACGCGTGAATCTGCCCGATGCCCACCACCGAGTCAAACTCGGCGAACGTGCGCTCGTACGCTTCGCGGGTGCGTATGTCGTAACCCGCCGCGAAGATGTGGCACGTGTCGACGCAAACGCCTATGCGTTTGGGCTTCTTGATGCCGTCGATCACCGCGCGCAGCTCCTCAAACCGGCCGCCGAGCTGCGAACCCTGGCCCGCGGTAGTCTCGAGGAGCACGCGAACGCGCGTGTCGGAGGTTTGCTCAATGATGTCATTCAGCGCATTGCAAAGCAGCTCTACTGCCAAGTGCGGGTTGGCGGGGTGCGATCCCGGATGGATCACCAGGCCGCTGATGCCCAGCGTGTGGCAGCGGCGCACTTCATCGATCATGTTGTCAAACGATCTGCGGCGGATGTCGGGGCTGCTGCTGGCGAGGTTGTCCAGATACGAAGCATGTGCGAGCACCGGCGAGATGCCCAGCTCCTTCACTGCCTTGCGAAACGCGCGGGCGGCGGCCGGATCGAGCGGCGGAAAACTCCAGCGGAGATTGCTGCGAACGAAAACCTGCAGCGTCTCGCCGCCCACCTCATGCAAACGGGCAGGCGCCTTTTCCACGCCGCCCGCTATCGAAACATGCGCACCGATCGGCATCACCGCTCCATGCACGAGCCTGTTAGCCTCTTAGCCTGTTAGCCTCTCAGACTGTCAGGCTTCTGGTCTATCAGCCTCGATTGTGCCAGTTGCCTCTGCCCGGATCCCAAAAGGCTAACAGCCTAAAAGCCTAAAAGGCCAAGGCGAGCCTCTTGGGCTATCAGCCTCGATTGTGCCAGTTGCATCTGTCCGGAGCCCAAAAGGCTAACAGCCCAAAAGGCCAAAAGGCTAAATAGCCTTCCTACGCTCCGCGTTCAAGCTTTTCGGCCAGGGCGATGGCCTTTAGCAGGCTGCGGGCCTTGTTGAGCGTTTCCTCGTATTCGCTGGCCGGCACCGAGTCGGCCACGATGCCGGCGCCCGCCTGCACGTAGGCGTCGTTGCCCATCAGCATCAGCGTGCGAATGGTGATGCAGGTGTTCATGTTGCCGTAAAAATCGACATATCCCACGGCGCCGCCATATGGCCCGCGCCGCGTCGGCTCCAGCTCGTCGAGGATCTGCATCGCCCGCACCTTCGGCGCCCCGCTGAGAGTGCCCGCCGGCAGGCCGGCTTCCAGCGCGTTGAAGGCGTTCAGGCCAGGCTTCAGCCGCCCCGACACGCTGGATACGATGTGCATCACGTGCGAGTAGCGCTCGATCACCATCTGGTCGTCGATCTTCACGCTGTTATACTGCGCCACGCGGCCCACGTCGTTGCGGCCCAGGTCTACCAGCATGATATGCTCGGCGCGCTCCTTCGGATCGTTCAGCAGCTCGTGTTCGAGGGCCTGGTCTTCGTCAGCGGTCTTGCCACGCGGCCGCGTGCCGGCGATTGGCCGGAGCGTCATCAGGTCGTCTTCCACCTTCACCATCACCTCGGGCGACGCACCCACGAGGTCCAGCCCTTCCAGCCGCAGCAGGAACATGTACGGCGAGGGGTTGATAACGCGCAGAGCTCGGTAAATGCTGAACGGATCGGCGTCGGTGCGGGCGTGCAGCCGCTGCGAAAGCACCACCTGGAAGATGTCGCCCGCCTTGATGTAATCCTTGCAGTTCAGCACGGCCTGCTCAAATGCGTGCCGTTCAAATGTAGACTCGAACGGCACGTCGGGGAGGTTTACCATCGACATGTCTTCGGCGTGCACCGCCACCGGCGTGCGGAGCTGCTCCACGATCTTGTCGATCTTCGCGATGGCGGCCTCGTAAGCCTTCCGGGGCGACGCCGCATCCAGCCGCGCGTTTGCCGCTACGTGCAGCGTTTTGAACACGTGATCGAACACCACGATGCTGTCGAAGAACATGAAGTAAATATCCGGCACGCCCAGCGTATCGGCCGGCGAGTTCGGCAGGTTCTCGATATAGCGCACCACATCGTACGCGAAATAGCCCACGGCGCCGGCCGAGATCAGCGGCGGCCCCGAAAGCAGCTCGCGGGGCACCGGCTTGAATTCGTTGAAGTATTCGCCGAGCGAACGGATTGGATTGTCGGATTGGAAGCTGCGCGTCTTGCGGCCGGTGATGATCTCAACCGTATTGCGGCGGGCGCGAAAAATGCTGAACGGATTCACCCCCAGCAGCGAAAACCGCCCGATCTTCTCGCCCCCCACCACGCTCTCCAGCAGAAACGCGTTGTGCTTCTTGTGAAGCTTGTCGAATGCCGAAACCGGTGTGAGGGCATCGGACATCAGCCGGCACGACACCGGCACGATGTTGCCCTTGCCTTCGAGCGAGCGGAACTGTTCAAATGACGGAAAATATTCCACGGCTGCACAGGAGGCAAAGCTCCTGCCTCGAGATCCTGAAGTGCGGCAGATGAAAACGATGAAAAAATTCTAACAGTCACCCCCGGCGAAAACAAGGATAAAGGGCCGAGCAACGCACCGGGGTCCGTAAACACACACGAAGCGCTTCTTCCGGCACTTGGCACTTGGCACTTGGCACTTCTTCCGGCTACTCGATCTCCTCTATCTCGTAATCCTGGCTGCCCACGCCTTCGGATTCCAAAAGGTCTACCTGCACGAACGGGTCCTTGCCGTGAATCTTCTCAAACAGGTGCTTGCCCTCGCGAAGCTTGCGGTCTTTCGGCAGGCCGTTGGGCAGGAAATCCTCCACCTTCACCATGTCCAGCGAGGCTCGCTCTACGGCCACGAGGTCTTGCGACGCTATGATTCCGATGTCCGGCACGATACCAGGTGTCGACATTCCCCAGCAGTCGCACAGCATGCTTATGTTGAGCAGCACGTTGATGTTGAAGACGTTTTGCGGCTCGAAAAAGCTCAGCACCTCTCGCGTGACGATTGCCATGCCCTTCTGGAAATCGCGGAAGCCATCGGGGTCGATGGTGATCGCGTGCTGCGGGCAGGCCGTAACGCAATGCTGGCAGTAAACGCAATCATGGAAGAATATGTGAAGCTTATCGTCGTCGGTCATTCTTATGGCGCCCGTGCGGCATGCTTCCAGGCACTTGCGGCAATGAAGGCAATCTGCCTCGTGCCACGTGAGGCCGCCCTCGAGCCGATGTATCTCGTGCCGCGTGGCGCACGACACGCACCCCATCGCCAGGTTCTTGCACGCGCCGCCGTAACCGCACGCGCCGTGGCCTTTCACGTGCGAAAAATTCACAAGCACGTCGGCGTCGGCCACCTGGCCCGTGATCTCGATTTCCTTCAGCGTTTTGAAATCAACGGGCTTCCTGAACAGGTATTTCTCGTTGAAGCCGGCGGCCGGCATCGCGGGGCAGCCGATCACCTCTTCGGTGTAGCCGCGCGCCTTGGCCTCGCCCAACGACCACGAGCCGTCGCTGATGAACGGCCTGCCCCCGGCCTCTTTGATCGACTGAACGAGGAGCCGGACGAACAGCGGATGGATCGTGGTATAGCCGATGTTGCCGCCGAAATGCATCTTTATGGCTACGGTCTTGCCTTTCACCGCATCGGCCATCGGCAGGGCGGCGAGCAGGCGCTGGAATTTTGCCGGAAGAGTGGCCGAAGCCTCGAGCGTGGCCGGCTGCACGGATGCGAAAAAGACTTTTGACACCATGTGTGTGCTCTCCTTGGTTTGCGTATCCTTGAGTTGAACGTGAAATGGTGCAGAAGCGAGCCGGCACACGCCCCGGGCGGGCAGCTCTCGCCGGCTGCACTGCAAGCTTGCGGTATGCCTATCCGATCACTCCATCGATCAGCTTCTTCAGCGTGGCCTTGTCTCGGAATCCGGTGGAACGCTCGGCGATCTCGCCATCCCTGAAAAGGATGAGCGTGGGTATTGCGGTTACATTGAACCTGAGTGCGGCCTTGGTATTGTTTTCGGTGTCGAGCTTTGCCACGATCAGCTTGCCCTCATACTCGGCGGCGATCTGCTCCACCACCGGCGCGATCATCCTGCACGGCGGGCACCACTCGGCCCAGAAATCGACCAGCACCGGCTTGTCGGCCGCGAGCACCACCGCGTCGAAATCGTCATCCGTAACCTGCACTACGTTCTTGGCCATTCCATTACCTCATTCAATTCCATTTGGCATTTCGGGCGTAGTAAACAACTTGCAGTGGCACATGCCGTCGCGCTCTATCTCGTCTCTGTGCCAGAAGCACGGGCAAACCATCCTGGCGTCAGCTTTCGTGTCGCCGCTGGTGGTGCGGCACGGGCAGTAAGCCTTGCCTTTTGAGCTCTGCCGTGCGGCCAGGCCCGACAGTATATCTTCGACAACCTGCGAGTCGGGGTTGAAACGAAATCCGCTGCGTTGCGAATAACGCTGCAACCGCGCGCGTATCTCCTCTTTCAACTGCTCTATCTTCTCGTCTCGTTCCATTATTGGGCTGCTCCTCTTGCTGCTTTACAGCCCGATTTTACCACAGGTCCGCAGCGATCACAAGGTAAATTGAGAGCTTCGGACAAAAAGCGCCAACCCGAACGCGATGCCGTTGGGGGGCGAGGCACCGTCCCATCCGCCAGTTCCTCGTCGGGCCCACCCGCGCCCGGTTCGATTTTCCGCCTTCGCATTCCTTCACCACAAACGCGGCGGCCACGAAAACGTCCGGCTCGAACCTATCGAGCCGCCCGAAGATTGATCCGCCCGGCGCATCCGCTTGAAAAGCCAAATCCCCCGGCTGATGACCGGGGGATTTATCTGCCGAGGCCGGACTTGGCGACGCCACCGAAACGTCTGTAGCGATTGTTACTTCGACAGTGCGCCCATCGCTCTGCCGGCAAAGGCGGTGCTGCCCAAAAAGCTGCCGGCGCCAAGGCTCAGGAACGCAACCAGGATGAGCGTGGGTGCGCTGAAACCTGCTAGCGCCAGGATGCCAAGGACAACCGCACCGACACCGACAAGCGCCTCGATGCCGGCCGACGGGGCGGCCTCGGTCGCCTGCGTCATGCTCATGCCGGCCAGCGCGCCGCTCGAGAGCAGGAAACCCCCGCCCAGCACGATCACCGCCGCACCCATCAGCGTAACCGGCAGCGTGCCCAGCAGTGCAAGCACGCCCAGCACGACACCGGCCGCACCGGCGAGCGACTGCACGCCCAGCCCGCCTTGCGCCGCCGCACCGCCGCGTTGGCGAATAGCCAGCGACGATATGACCGCGCCGCCCAGCAGCAGCGACAGGCCGATCGCGATCGACGAGATCGATGCCATGTACTGCGGCAGGATGTTCAGCAGCCCCAGTATCGAAAGTACGGCCGCACCGGCGCCAAGCAATGCGGCGGTTGCCGAGCTGCCGGCCCAAACCGCCATGGCTTTCTCTTCGCCGCGCTTGGTAGATTCCACGCGCTCGCGCTCCTGCGTATAAGTGCCTGTTTCTCTTTCCATTTTACCTCCTTCAGAAAATTTGATCCGGCCCACAAATCTGGCTCAACGAGTATCGGACGTTCTCAGGCGACGTGCAGGGGTTTCGCCTTTCGCATGTTAAACATTTACGCGCGTGCAAAAGGTTGCCTGTGCAGTGCGCCGCGCACAATGCCCGCGGCAGCACTGGATCAGGCACCAGCCGCGCTGCCGCGTGCAGGAATTTCCTACAGCCGCGCCGCAGACACGCCGGCGAAAAATCACGGGGGCGCCGCCAGTCTGATCGCGGTATTGCGGCGGCATGTTTTCCTTGACTGCGCCGGCCCGGCATTGGATAATCAAGACAGCAGGATACGGTTCAATTTCACGTGGGAAGCATGACATGCCACAAAGAACAATCTGGGTTACCATACTTATTCTCTCCGCGGCGGCGTCGGCGCTGATGTGTGCATCGGTGGCGCGCGACAAGAACCGCAGCATCGCCGCGTGGTTCTTCATCGGCCTGGTGTGCAATTTGCCGGCGCTGGCCGTGCTGGCGCGGATGAAGGCAAAGCCGCAGGGGCCGCAGGGGCGCGTGTAGGGCAAAGTGCAAGGGGCAAGGGGCAAATGGCGTCTTGTTCGGTTGTGCCAGTTGGCAGGGCGTCAGGCATGTGCAGAATGGCCGCTCGTTCAGGCTCTGAGTCGAACATCGAACATCGAACATCGAACATCGAAGGAAAAACTTGCCTGAGCGAGGTAAATGTGCAAGGAGCGCCTGCACCCTTTGCTGCATTCCTCGTGTACAGTACCGAATCTCTCGGACACACCGTAAGCCACAGCGGCTACGGTTACCATCGAACTCTATCGGGCCTTCGGCCCGACTGGGGCTCTGCCCCAGACCCCGGAGTTTATAAGGCATTGCGGGCAAATCCGGATGCGTAGCGGTGAGGCTGAGGGAGCCCTTTTCAGGCTCCCTCGACAGACATCCGTCTTCGCCCGGTCCGGTTATTCCTCGGCAGGTCGCTCTCCAGCGTTGCCCGCCTCCGCTTCACCGGACATTGGCAGTATACCACGCTGCCGTTCAGATGTCAAGTCGCGCTTTCGGAATCTTTCAGGCAACTGCAGGCTTAAGCTGCTCTGCCTCGCACGTCTCGCGCACTTCTCGTGGCGTGCGATGACCGTGTCGCCCGATCAGCCACTGGCTGTTGTAGGTCTCGATCCACGCGGCGATCTTGCTGCGGGCGTCGTCAAGGCCGAGGAAATGCTCTATCCACAGGCACTCCCATTTCAGCGTCCG
>Ga0307379_10014096_pt1 | contig 10328 bp, 15 predicted proteins | sample UN2MG_FD_202237 | JGI IMG/M metagenome (GOLD analysis project Ga0307379, IMG submission 202237) | Soil microbial communities from Risofladan, Vaasa, Finland - UN-2 | ecosystem: Environmental > Terrestrial > Soil > Coastal area > Acid sulfate soil | place: Finland: Risofladan, Vaasa | collected... | reverse complement strand
TGCAGCTCCTAGAAAAGGACCATGACGCTGTTCCTTACGGTTGTTGCAATCACACTGACTGAAAGCATTTTTCCGCCCTCGGTACACCGAACATCTCGCCAATTCTCCTTGTCCCTCTCAATAACGCGCTCGTAAGTTTTAGCAACATCCTTGAGGAACTGGAGATTTCTCTCATGTGAATCCTCGCCCTCGTTACGACTAGCAATGTTCGCGACGGCAACCTCAGGATCCACATAGAGATATATTTGCAAGCTGGGTGTCGGTAGGCCAAGCATGTCGTACTCGAAGCACTCGCACCAGTTGAAGAACTTGTCCTGTTCGCGCCCAGAGAGTTTGCTTCCTTGGTAGGCCATGTTGCACGGAACGTATCGATCACAAATGACTACATACCCTCCGTCCAACCATCGTAGCAAATCCTCGCGTACTTCCGCCCTATCCAACGCATAGGGCAAGTAGGCAAGATACGGATCAACGTTTTCAGCATCCCCGGCCAAATACCTACTAATAATTGGCGCAACAAAACCATCGTTATACCGGGGAAAAGAAATAAGACGCACACCGCGCCCTTCACTGCGCGCAAAATGTGCCAACAACTTAGCTTGTGTTGCTTTTCCACACCCGTCAATTCCAGAGATGGAAATCAACTGTCCTCTACGCGCCATCGACCGTACCCACCAGAAAATGTCTACTCTTCTTTGCTAGAGTCCCGTTGAATTCCGTCCAGCGCTCTTGGTTGTGGTACTGAAATCTCCCATGAGAAAAACTAAACTCCATGGGACACCAAGATTCTCCAACACCCATCCTTGTGAAAACACCACCATCTCTGCCGTGGAAACAGGCACTCAGAGCCTGACGCATATTAACCTCTTTACCCATTTCAAACTACTTCCTTTTTACTGAGTTTGTTTTTGTAGGCGTCACAAAGAGCGTTTGCTGCCTTAGCAACTAAACGCAAAACTGATTCAGCGTTTCTTTTGTGGCCTTTTACTTCACCATACACACCACTAAGAATTCTTCGTGGCGTATAGGCTACTTTGTAATTACCTGTCGTTTTACTGCCCGAACCATCGTTTACAATGAAAAAAGTTTTTAATACCTCAGGCGTACCAAAACCGTGGGGTATTAGCTCAACCGTCACTCTTAGCAATTCTAATCCTTTCTATCCTCTATTCTGTCTAACTCCCGCGCAATAGACGCGGCGTAGATACAGAACCCCAATACGACCACAAGTACTACGGGTAGAAGTATGGAATTCACCCGTATTGACAACTGAGCAACAACACAAAAGAAAAGCGAAGATACCCAGCCGGTGCCAAAGGCTGCATCCCTATCCCGCAGCCGTCTCTTCACCCACTCTCTCATTTCTCCTTGCCTCTCAGTCAAAGTGGTTGGTAGCCTCGGTAGGAATCGAACCTACATTACGGGTTTATAAGACCCGCGCTCTTACCATTGAGCTACGAGGCTAGCCCATGATGTGTGTTTGTCAGTCACCAGCAATCCAAGAAGCAATCCCGAATAACACCTTGAATCCGTAACTTATCAGGCGCATCACCACGAGACAGAAAAGACAGACAATTGCTATTGGCCCCAGAAGAAACCACATTGCTGCTACCTCCATCTGCGGAATAACTTGCCGATAGTGGTGAACACTCTCCAAAAGACAACGATTGTTACGACGGAAAGAAAAACCACAACAACCAGCGGCCACACGAAAGTTAAAATAACGGCTGCATACAAGTTGTCGCGTTCGTCGGGGGTTTCCGACACTAGAATCATCAACACGCTCGTACACAGGTAGCCAATAAACACGTAGGCGATCAGACCAAGGAAAACAACAAGAACAACCTCGAAGATTCCCATAGCCATTTGCTTTCTGTGCAGGAGGGAGTGGTTTTTACCGCTACAAAAAATAAAGCGGTATTGTATTGGTCTAGTAACCAAAGATGCAATACCGCTTTATGTGCAAAAGGGCTCGCACACCCGAATGGGCACCGAAAATATTTATGCGAGCCCCACGCCACGATTACTCCAACACGGTCCATGGCTCAGGACACAGGGGAAGTGTCCGCGACCACGGCCCGCTCCACGGCCCTTCGCCCACGTCGAACCGGGCCGCAAAGCCGTCGACACCCGACTCCGCGAGATGGCATCCCTCGTTCCGCTGCACCTGCTTGAGCAAGACGTTCCTCTGCTTCATGGCTTCTCCTTTAGCCGGGCGCGGAGACAGGCCACGCTGCAATAGTCCCCGACTAACTCGCCGACCTGCATCTGGCGTACAAGCGTAGCGCTGCTGTGCGGGCACCGACGTGCGGTTGCCGTAACCCGAATGAAACCGTCCCCTTCGGCGAACCGCCCCTGGATTCGTTCTGCGCCGCATACATCGCACACAAGCAGGTGCTTTTCAGCCATTGTTCTTCTCCCTAATCTGCCCCACAGAGGAGGCAGTCGCCTGGTATGTGCGCCTCTTCACACTCGATGGCTACGAGGCAGCCCGCTACCCAGTCGCCATACCCATACATCTTGTAGGCATTCTGGAGCTTTTGCGAGCTAATAGTTGCTGCACGCTGGATGACCATCTCTCTAATGCGAGAGAGCCGTCGGGCCAGTTGGAGTGCCCTCAGGCCGTCGATTGCCAGGACGCCAGCAGCAACATAGCTCACAGGCAGCCCCCATCGGTGGCGAGTAAAAATCCAGATAATGACGCTGGCCCACCCGACGAGCAGCCCTACCAGACAGACCCACGGCCGCCATCGGTTACATCGGTCTTCTTGTCTGCGCAGAGCGTCATAGGTCTGCGCTAATCGCTGGACACTCATTTCCCTTGACGGCTGGTGTGGGTTGTCGTTCATGTCTCGCTCCATGGGTAGCCGTTCGGCATGGGCTACTTGTACCCCATTGCCTGGTTCTCGATAGGCCCACGCGGGCCGGTGTAGTCCTTCGGGTCGTTCAACTCCTCCAGTAGTGCCTCCACCTGGTCTAACAGACATTGGAGATCCGCGGCCCTGTCGTTTTCGCTGCGACTGGTATCCCTGGCCAGGCGGCGGATAGCCGCAAAAGCAGCCATGTATAGACTGCCGGCATTGTTCATCAGCACACCCCCTTCGCTTCGCCCTCGATGCTCGCCCGGTCGCTCAGTGCCCCGCGCATCCGGGGACAGCCGCTCTCCTCCGCCCATGTAGACCACGTACGCCCCATGAACGGAACACACTCTCTTCTGCGACGTACGGATCTGGTCGAGGTTCCAGCCTACGTTCAGCGACATATAGTATACTCCGGAAAAAGAAGAGCCGGAAAGCACATTTCATCGCGCTCTCCAGGGTACAACTTACTCCTTTTAGTGGCAAGCGCCCGTTTGCAGCACCTGCACGAACGCTCCGGCCCACGCCTCCATATAGATGGTCCACGCCGGGGCCAGCAATGCCCTCCTCGCCGCATGCGCGGACGCCAGTTCCGCATCCAACTGTGGATACGAACCACCCTGGCGGAAGGAGTTCAGGGCTCTGCAGACGGTGTCCAGGTGCGCTCGGTGCGCCCTGTTCTCCACGGCCAACCTGGCGCGTAGCGCCGGGGCCAGCGCGACCCTAAGGGACCATTGCTGGTCCTTGGTCAGGAGGCTGGACATCCAATTTCCGATGTCCAACCCACGCTGTTGAAAGAGCCTCACGCTCTCAAGCGTGAGCTCGATACCGTTGGGCCATTCGTGCTCGATGTCCTCGGCCTGCCAGACACTTGCTCCGGTTTGATACGCCCGGCTACCTGTGATGTTCATAGGATCTCCTCATCGTCATCTACCGCAGTTAAGCGGCAGATGGCCTCTTGGGCGATGACGCCCGCGCAGCCGCCAAGAACCAGGGCAGCTACAACGGGGCCGAAGCCGCCCACTTTTATGTGGTGGGCGAAACCGGCTGGCGTGGTCGCCCAATAAACGGCGGACCAAACTCCCCCCACGGCCAGTACGGCGGCAAAACACAGATACTCCAAAAGGCACCCGCTAACAAACCGGAGGTGCCTGACCCGACTCTTCCGGGTCATGTTGAAGTTACGAGACCACCTGGTGGCCCAAAATACCGCAGCCACAATCAGCACCAGACCGACAACAATACTGTTGGCAAGAAGCAGACCTGGCATACTACCCTACCTCCCGTTTAAAATTAAGTATATAAAAGGACGCCAGCTACAGGCTAGCGTCCTGTTGCTCGAAAAGTAAGGAGGTCTATGGATTTCTCCATAGACCTCCCTAGTGTGCAAGCCCTGCAAGCATACATTTTGTTACATAGTTCCTGTTCTCCTTTACTGGTGAGAATTCGGGATAGAGAATCTACATAACACTATATTATTACGCAGCTACCCCTATTTATTAAGGTTAGCAGCGCGAACTAAAGACGTGAGATCGTGAGAGCCGCTGAGCAGATAATTATACTCACCGCCGGAATTCCCAGTGTCATTTCCGATAATCCATATAAGCAGGTGGACAGCGTAATCAAGAGCATGGGCAAAATCGTCTGACTGTTTAGGTCTGCGCCCAATGAACAAAGTGTGCCCCGTAGTCCTGCTCTCTCGAAAATCGTTTTGCAATGAGACTAAATCTTTAAGAGCTTCTGACACTACTTCCCACGGAGGGAACAAGATCTTCTTTCTCTTAATACCCTCTACAACAACAAGAAGAGCTCGTGTCCTATCTATAGAGAAATGCGGTCTTACGCCAGCACGCCCGGCAACTGGGAACATGAGATCCTGTTTGGGATGGAAGGAATTGGCTATGCCTATGATCTTCTCTTCCGGTATGCTTGTATCGTTCTTTAAGAGAAGATCATACGCTTGGGACATCAGGATATCGTGAGCGACAAACTTAGGACCCATATCCTTGTACACAGCATCTATTGTAGCGATCTCAACCATAGGGTCTTCAGTGATAGGAAAAACCTTGGCCCAGAAACATTCATACGGCATCCCTGGGTTTTTTCCTACAAGTGTCACTACGGTTCGTGACGTCTTAGTAGATTCACCCTTACCACCCCAATCTATACCCATTACTACCCATTTATATGTTTTGCTCCGAGCTACAGCAGATTGGTAACTCCAGGCATCGTACGTATTGGGCGCAAATGGTTCCAGGGCACAAGCGTTTCGAATTTGTGCCTCGGAGATCAGGACCACACCCTCGTCTACAGCTACTCCCATACGCTCGTTCATAAACTGTGCGTATGGTGCTTTCTGCTGATCGTACTTTAATTCATCCCACTTATGTGGGTAGAAAAAGTGTGCAGCCATAACGCTTTGTGGCAGGTGATAGCCGTCATGAACACCAACTCGATCTTTAAAAGTGTGGACCCAATGTGCTCGGGCATCGTCTGGATTTACAGGTTTTAAGCAGTCACCACAAACAGGACCAGTGGGACCTAACATCTTTAAAAGGTCTTCGCCTTCTCTCGGTATATTCCAATGCCCACACGCATCACAAGGCACAACGAACTCAGCCTGCGAACTATCTTCCCAGCACTCCTCTAGAAAGGTAGTCTTTGTCTTAGGGGTGCCAGCAAATTTTCTTATACTATACCGACTCCTATTAAGACACGAAGATGCAATTAAAACTTGGTCCAGTACCATATCTTGGGCCTCGTCGACAAACAAGAGATCGCCACTAAAGCCACGAACACGGTCAGGATTGTTTAAAAGGTAAGATACGTATAGGGAAGAATTATTAGAGAGAATCTTGTGGAAATATGTATCTATGACATTATCACCACGCAGCAAGTGATTCTTAAAGTATGGGCTCCTAGCCAGCTCCGATAATCTGGTTTTAGCTAATTCCTCAGCGTGTGTAAACTCAAGGGTAGTATAAAGCACCTTGAAGTTAGGAATAGCCGCAGCTAGAAGGAGCCCACTAGCACAAGAGCAGGTAGATGCTGAGACCTGCCTGCCCTTTTTTAGCGTGGTACGTGGTGGTAGTGTGAGTTTAAACATGGGTTCCAGAGGTTTAAACTCTTCCAACGAATACGGCTTGCCTTCAATCCTAAGAAGGCTTAAATAAGGTAAGAGGGTTTCTATCCTGGCCATGCATACGCGGTGTTAGGCTACACCAAAGCGATACACCTTGGAGAAATGACCAGAAACTTTATCAAAATGAAAACCTGCCGCCGACCATTCGAGTATCGGATTAACAATGCCTGCGGCCATTACTGCCTGGAGCGCTTTATGCTGCGTATCCAGAGAATCGAGATCAGCAGGATTATCAGCCTCTACGACGACAACAGCAGTTACAACATCGGGTCTTTCGACTTTTCCAACTTTAACCATGTGCACTACTTTCTTTTGCTTAGAACTTCCTTGATTTTATCCATGCTTCCCTCTTCGAATGGGATGCTGGATAACTCTGCCATTAATTGATCGACCCTGGCGGATACATAATTATCGATTGAGCCTTTGTTTTCTTGTAGAAGAGTATTAAAAGCTGAGTATAGCGCAGGGTCATCCGCAAAAACATCTGGTGAAGATTCTAGAGGGACAGATACAAAATTCAGCGACCTAGGTGCTTCGCTAATGCCGCCGTACAATAACAGTAAGCCCATATACTTTAATACGTCAGAACTAAATAGTTTCTCCGGTTCTTTTGCCGGGTTATTCATTACTACTTCATAAACGCCCCAGGCCAGTTCTTTGGGCATCGGAGGATCAAATGTATTAAACACGATCTCCTCATCCAGGCCACCGATAGCGTTACACACAGTAGAAAACACGTATATATCGTCGAAGAACTGATCAGAGGTTAGAGCAGATGTTAGAGCCTGGATTTTATCCATGTTGATTGGTGGGATTCTATCTCCAGCCAGCTTCTCTAGTTCCTCATTCAGAATCTCGGGCTCCCAATATAAACCGTCCGTATCAAACCTGTCTATAACAAGAGCCAGCAAAGTTGTGGCTATCGTTCTAGTGGAGGTGAGTAATCTTTGCGTTACGTTCATTGTTCAGTTAAGAATTGCCAATTATCAAGATCATTACCTTTAGCTGCGTCTATAAACAAACACAACGTATCAGCATCTTCCGGTTTAAGCTCGGCTATAGCTTTCTTGACTAGTGGTAAAGTGGGCGTAAATAATGAGCAAGTAACGGCATTTAGAAAACCACCACCAATGACCCTGGCGGCTTTCATAATAGGCGCTTGTTCTATCTGTTCATCCGTCACAAGCTTACCATTAGGAAGCATAGTTAATGTATTCATCAACTCCCGGGCTTCCTTAAAGGTGCGGCCAAACACGACCTCTTCTGGAGTTGGCAGCGACTGGCTGTAATACTTGTGTAGATTGAATTTCTCGTCTATTGTAGCCAAGGTTGTCGCCACGGAAGCGTATTTTGTTTTATCGAGACCCGTACGATAGAGATCAACTGCAACCTTCATAATCTCCTTGGATACGGGCTCAGCTTGCAGTAGCTTAGCCCTTACAGCAAAAGCCCCGGCAATGGTTTTTGGATCGGATGTTCCATAACCGGCTGCTTTGTGTAAGTAATCAGATTTGGGGAGTATAGTGCCGTCATACTCACCAGCCTCTGAGATCAAAGCACGAGCCGCCTTCTGACGCCAAGTAAAGGGTAGCCTGTCCCTATTCTCATAGAGCCATTCAGCCCCAGTACGAAGGGACTGGAGATCGCTAACTGGAAGCAGATTTACATCTTCGCCGCTGGCAGATTTTTCATTAATCAGGTAGCGAGGCTTTTCTACCGTCGCCGCCACATGCTCATCTCGAAGAGCATCAAAGTCAATGCCCCAATCCTGTGCCGCGCTCTTTAGCCTATCTTCAATTGCAGGGCGTGTGTCCTTAGGAACGTCCTGTTCATTTAGAAGGAAGTAAGCACAGCTCATCCAGGTAGCTGCTTTGGTATGTGTCGGGAAGGTGTTTACTCCCGCATACGCAGAAGACGGTAGGGACTGAATTGTATCAGCCTCATCGGTGCTCGCCTTTTTGACAAACTCCGGGACATCAAATGCGTCAAAAATCACTAGAAATTGAGTCTTGTTTGTGTCTTTTCTAAAATCCATAATCCTCACCAATCAACAATAGCGCTATCTACTAATATACCGTATAACCGGTAGTTATGTCAAGTTGTACTCTAAAGTTGATGCAACCTTGTTCGCTTTTGTCCAACCCTTCGAAGTAGCTGTCCAGAAAGTATTTGAGACAGTAATAACATCACCATTAGCCCGCACTAGACCTCCGTCAAATAAAAAAGCGTCACAAAGCTTGGCAATATCGACATCTACTCGCTTAAACTGCTTTGCGACTGCTACCTTAAACTCATCAAGATCAATAACAACTCCGGCCTCTTCGACGCTAGGTTCGAAAATCCCCCTATCCTGTAAGTAGTGTAAAATTACAGCCAGCCTCACAGCCAAACTTTCCACTGAATACGCTGCCGATTTTGTAATCATCGCGTAGGGGAATATTGACAATCTGGCTGCATCAATTACCTCAGACGAATTAAACGTAGACAACATAAATGAAGACAGGTCGGCAACTAAAGAGAAGATCCCGCGACCACCGCTATTATGATTTAAGATATACTGAATAAACAAACACAGTAGATCCATAGCCTGGGAACCATCCAACCATACAGCTTTATACATCGCCGGTATAAGCACAAAATCATCAGATAGTGTTAATAGGTAGGCTTCGATAGGTATGGCAGCATTGAACGAGCCTATATGTTCTTCTGACGTGAGTGATGGGTAATTTTGTAAAAGACTGTTACCGCGCATCTGTAAAAGACTCGAAAACTGCTCAAAGATCTGCCCAGCTAGAGAAAGCTGATTGCCTACCAGGAGTATCTTCTTGGCTGGGCCATAAAAGTCTTGCATAAGGTAGTGTGCGACAGCGGCAAACGCAGCCCAGAATACGCGGTTAGGGATGGTGTTTTTAAGAGTACTTTCAATCGCGCCTACCAAGAGATCTGGAGTCTTAGGTTTGCTCCATGCAGATGTAGTGAAATGTGGCGGATGCACGGGGCCTTCCTCCGCATCTGTCTTTGTTAATACCAGGTTAGGCAGGATGAATCGCCTGGTCTCATCACAAAAACCTACCTTGTTGTATCCCCTTATTAGCTTAGGTTTCGAAAAGGCTACACATAAGTCAAGCCAATCTATAGAATTAACCGTAGTGATCTTCGGAGGCGGAAGGATCTTTTCAATACATGTCTGGTTTATGTCCCGTTTAAGTGTCTCGTTATCCACAAATTGTAGATCAACAGGTATATCCCTATCCTGGTATCTCAGTACTCCAGACAGGTACGAAGCGTCATCACACTCTATGATCCGGCTAACTCTGTAATCTATATCTGATATCTCTTTCCGCGTGTTGGCCTTTTCAAGAAGCAAACCGCCAGATGGGTAACGATAACACATCCAACCATCATAAGTTACACGATTAGGATTTAGATCAAGACGTTCGCGAACCTCGGTATTGAGAGCTTCGTTTGTTATGCTTTCGAGAAACATTGTGGTCTCAAAATCACTAAAACCAACTGACTCCACAGCTACCCTGCACTCTTCGGGATCAAGGTGTAATACATACTCTGCAAGGAACGCATTAAGTGGTTTTGCCGCCTTTACTAGCTGTCGTAAAAGGACACTGGACGATAAATATTGTAGCCCGTAAAGAAGCTCGTTCTTATTCGTGTTTACAAACTTAATGTTGTTGAATTCAAACCGTATTGTAGAAAGAGACCTTGGCAGCCCGTCGGTGATAAGAAAGATAATCTCATCCAGGTCAAAAGCTTTCCAACAGTATTTGGATGCTTCCTTGTCAAACAGAACAAACGGCACCCTCTTGCTCGACGGTAACTCTAATTGTTGGGCCAGCAATTTCGCAGCAATCTCATAGTCATACGTGGCTATAACTTTGCTGCCTGGAATAAACTGATAGAGCCCACCCTCGGGTACGTACAGGGAAGAATTCAACTTAGCAATATTGTGCGTTTTTATTTTGCTTTCAGCCAGGAGCAGAACCTTGGACGGGAGACAAGGACCTGCATACATAGGTATCATAATCCCAGTATTAAATGCTTTTGTCGCTCTAGGACCTATATGTTCAATAGCCCAGTTCTTATGCATATAGGTAAAGTGGCGTAAGAATTGGGGATTCCTGAACTTAGCCGGGACACCTATGGCCTGTAACACACCAGACACTTCTGCGGAATGTGAATATGCGTGGTCGAGACACACCATAATAAGCTTGTTTATATGTTCCACAGATTCGATCGTAGTTTCGAATGGCTCATATTTCTGCCAGTCGCCAAAACGCTTGATTGACTCTTTATACGGGATGCCTGTTTTTACT
>Ga0307379_10014095_pt1 | contig 10328 bp, 3 predicted proteins | sample UN2MG_FD_202237 | JGI IMG/M metagenome (GOLD analysis project Ga0307379, IMG submission 202237) | Soil microbial communities from Risofladan, Vaasa, Finland - UN-2 | ecosystem: Environmental > Terrestrial > Soil > Coastal area > Acid sulfate soil | place: Finland: Risofladan, Vaasa | collected... | reverse complement strand
TCATTTTCACTAAGGCGATTGCCCTCATATTCGATCCCAACGCAGCTGTTGTACCCGGCGGCGACAACGATTTTCATCATTCGTGGATAGTCAATTTTGGTCTCGTTGCCCTGCTGGTCAAAGTCGTAGCTTTTTGCGCTGACGGCCTTGGCATAAGGCATAAACTGCCCGACAGCGTCATAACGGTCTATTTCCGGCGGAAAGTTTCCAAAATCCGGCAGAATCCCCACGTTAGGCATACCAACCTGCCTGATAACACCAAGCAGCCACTGGGGATTCGACGACAGCTTGCCGTGGTTCTCGACCATAACTACTATGTTCTGTCCGGCGGCATATTCGCCGATACCGCGCAGGCCGTCGGCGGCAAGTTCAGCCTGCTGGTCATAAGTGCCTTCGGAGTAAGCGTTGACACGAATGGCAAAACAGCCAAGGTACTTTGCCGCATCGACCCATTTGTAATGGTTTTCGATGGTCTGTCTGCGTTTTTGGCTGTCGGTGTCTCCGACCGCACCTTCGCCGTCACACATAATCAGGCGCGATTGCACCCCATTGTCGGCTGCGCGCTTTTTCATTTCAGCCAGGTATTTTTTATCGCCGGCCTTGTCCTTGAAAAACGTATTGACGTATTCTATTGCCTCGATTCCGAACTGGCGGGCGGCCTGGGCAAAATCGAGGTTGTCTAATGCCGGCTGCTGCCGGCCGCGCAGCCGTCTGTGCAGCGACCATTGGGCAAGAGAGATTTTGAACGGTTCTTTGTGCTGTTTTAAGGGTTTGCCCATACCGTATGCCGGTTGGCCTTTGCCAAAACAGATGCTGCAGGCCGCCCCCGCGGCCCCTGCCAGAAATGCTCGTCGTTTCATAGTCTGGTGCTCCCTATTCGATTAAAATTAAAAAGCTCCACATACAAACAGATATAAAAAATACGCTCAGCCGGTCAAGCCCAGCTGTTTAATTCTACCCGCCACAGATGCAAATGTAAAGCCCATAAGCAACAAGTGGTAATTTTCAGCGTTTGTTGCCGGCTGGCGGGTGTCTGCTATTTCCGGCGGGTAATATAAACCAGCGCCTGCCGGGGGATGTCCCATTCGGGTGCAAGCTTTATGGCCTGTTTAAGCTGGCTTACAGCTTCGTCGAATCTGTTGGATGCGATTAGAGCCATCGCGGCAGCGTAACGTGCCTGGGCCCAGTTCGGATTGATTTCAAGAGCCTTTTGGTAATACTCAACGGCCTTGTCATTTTTTTTCTGTTTGAAATAGATATCTGCCAATTCCTTGTGGGCCCTGGCGTGCCGGGGATTGATTCGGACGGCTTCGAGATAATGTTTCTCTGCCCGGTCAAATATGCCTTGCTTGCCAAGAACGTAAGCAAGGTTTCGATGTGCTTTATAATATTGCCAGTCGATGCGCAGGGCTTCGGTGTAATACTTTATAGCTTGGTCATATTGGGCATTAAGAGCAAACGCGTTTCCAAATGAGTTGTTAATTTTAACATTGTCGGCGTTTTGCAGAATAGCTTTCTGGAGAAATGAAAAGCCGTAACCGTCCAGATACAGGCTGTAAAAAAACTCTGCCAAAACATTCTTAAGGTTTTTGTCGCGCATCAGACGGATTTTCGAAATAACCGCGATGTCCATTTCCCGGTCCAAAATAACATCAGCCGTCTGCAGGGACGGTTTCAGAAGCTCAATTACAGGTTCAGGTGACACATTCTGCCTGCCGACTTCGGCGGTGACATACTCCAAAGCCGGCAGGTCGTCATAACAAACAGCGTACCGGCCCGCAACTGTTTTTAAGTCATTTGGACCGCACAAAAATCCGGAAAGGAATATGTCCCGTTTGTTAAGCCATTCTTCGGGGCCGCCCCAGTAGGCAAACTCCAGGTCTTTGGCAATTGCTTTGTCTTCATGCAGCATTTCAAGACGCTGGTGACTAACTTTTAACCGCCTGTCAACCGAACCTATCAGCAAAAACTCGTTTCTGTTGTACCATAATATACTTTCGGGAAAAACTTCGAGAAAGGTACGAATCACTGAACAAAACTCATTGCTGCCAAAAGATCTCAAAGGCACAAATTGGCACAGTATCCCATTAGCGTTGAGCTTTTCCCTGGCCTGTCGGTAGAATTCAACCGTGTAAAAGCAGGCCACATTCGGACGGAAAACCTGGCCCACTTCCACAGAAATTAAATCGTATTTGTTCTGTGTGTTTGTTAAGTAATTGCGCCCATCTTCGACTATAAAACGAATGCGCCCGTCCTGCATCCACGCACACTCAAAGTGTTCGCATACCAGCGGCCGCAGCTTGCTTTCTATATCCACGCAGTCCAGCTGTTTTATGTCATATAGTAGAAACCTGCTGGCTGTCTGGCCTACTCCTATACCGATTACGCAAATTTTTTCCGGCCTGTCGTGCAGCATCATTGGCACATGAGCGGCCATAATCTGGTGATTTTTACGGTCTTGACCCTGCCATAATCTGTCGATTGTAAGAACAACAGTGTGGCTTTCGGTTTGTTCCACTACCGCCAGATTACAGCTAAGCCCCTCCCGATAATCCACTAATACGTCTTCACCGGCGAGGAAATCCGCGGGCAGCTTTACAGGTGCCAGCAACAGCACTGTCAACCATGCAAACGAACTCAAAACAATCATTCCATTTCTTAAAGATGCTTTCAGCGTGCCTTCCAGCACAATCCAGGTGGTAAAGGCAATAAGCAAGCCTATCAAGGTAGTCAGCAAAAAGGTTTTCTGCAATCCGAACCACGGCAGCAGCAAAAAGCCCACAGCTAACGAACCAACAATACCCCCCGTGGTGTTAATCGCGCTCATTTTCCCTACGCCCACAGCAGCCAGAGACGGCTGTGCAACAACCATACGAATTGCCAGTGGAAAACACAGACCTGATAAAATCGCCGGCAGCAAAAGCACCACCAGAAAGACCCCTATCTGCACTGAAAACTGCTGTGCATCTATTACTGTTTTCCAGCGTTCAACAGGCTGTGTAATTACGGCTAAAACGCTCAGCGCAGTTAGGACATGTGCAGCACCAAAAATAAACTCGCGTCGATGCGTTCGGTCCATGAACCTGCAGGTTAACATGCTACCGAGCACTATACCAATGAGAGTAATTGTCAGCGTTAACGTATATGTGTAAACAGTGTTGTAAACGAGCAATGACAAAAATCGTACCCATAGAATCTCGTTGCCCATAGCGGCGAAGCCGGAAAGAAAAAACAAAATTGCCATCGTAAGTACCCGGTAGTGAGCAATCTTGCCTGTGGTGGTCAAGGCTGCACTGCGGCTTTGTGGGATATCAAAAGACTGATACTGTCGCATCGTTTCCTCTTGACGTCGCGCACGCCACTGGCTGACCAATACAAGTAAACCGATGCTAATATTGAGAATGGCACTCATATAAATTGCCCTGTTGACGCCGATGCACGGTATCAGGTAAAAGCCGCAAACCGCACAACCTATGGCTGCTCCGAGGGTATTTAGTCCGTACAGCAGGCCGACAGATAATGATATTTTCCTCTCGTTGGTAACGTATCGGCGGCAAAAAAGCGGCAGCGTAGTACCCATCAAAATCGTCGGCGGCAATATCAACAAGGCAACAAGCAGTGCCCTGCTCAATGCAAGTAAAAAGAATCTATTAACAAGGTACTGGTAAAAAAGCCGGTAAATATTCTCGCTTAACGAAAAGGCTGCGGGACTCAGCAGGGCCGCCACGCCTATACAAATCTGCACCAGTGAATAAACTCTCAATGGTCGGTTGATGTTTTGACAATATCGGCTGCACAGGTAACTGCCAACTGCCAAACCCGTAAAGAAAATCGCCACCACAGTGCTGACAGCCAGCGTGGTTGCACCGAATACCAGAGACGCTTTTCGTATCCAGCAAATTTCATAGACGAGGCCTGCAAAACCGGACACGAAAAAGCATATTACAGCAATTATGTCTGTACGTGTCCGCACTATTGCCTTTGAGCTGGTTTTTGTTGGTAAAAACATCATATTGGTTTTGAGCGGCGAAGACTCCCGCTGGATTGAATAATATCATTAATTCAGTATTTGCAGCAAGATATTCTTGACAGTTCTGGGGGTGTATTTTAAAATTATATGTTTTTGAGTCGCAGGTTTTTGATATGTCGGAAAAGAAAGAGCACGGTTATCACGATACCCTCAATCTGCCGGCCAAAACGGCCTTCGGTATGAAGGCCAACCTGCTGCAAAAAGAGCCGCAGCAGCGCAAACAGTGGGCCAAAACCGATATATACGGGCAAATTCGCAAAGCCCGCAAGGGCAGGCCAATGTTCACACTTCACGACGGCCCACCCTACGCCAACGGCGATATTCATATGGGTCACGTTATCAACAAGGTACTGAAAGACTTTGTTGTCAAATACAAGACTATGTCCGGCTTCGATGCGCCCTATGTGCCTGGGTGGGACTGTCACGGGCTGCCCATCGAAGCCCGAGTAATGACCGAACTTGGCGATAAGGCACGCGATATGAGCAGGCTGGATGTACGCAGGGCCTGTATGAAATACGCAAGTAAATACGTCAAATTGCAAAGCCTGCAATTTCAGCAACTCGGCATTTTCGGAGATTTTGAAAACCCCTATCTTACGTTTACGCCCGGCTACGAGGCAGGCATCCTCGAGGTATTCGCCGAACTGGTTGACAAGGGGCTTGTTTACAAACAGCTAAGACCCATTCACTGGTCCATACCCTGTCAAACCGCCCTGGCCGAAGCCGAATTGGAATATAAGGACGTTTCATCGCCGAGCGTTTTTGTCAATTTCCCTGTCACCGAAGAAACAACCGCACGGTTAATCGAGCTGGGCCTGATTGACAAAACCGCCGCTGAATCGGCCCAGGTTTGCTTTATGATATGGACAACCACGCCCTGGACACTGACAGCCAATCTTGCGGTGGCTGTTCATCCAGGCCTTGAATACACAGCTATCAGCTACGAAAGCAGCGCCCGGAAATTTATCTCCGTTCTGGCTACAGAGCGCGTTGACCCTGTCATTGCCGCAGGCGGTCTGCAGAATGGACAATACAGCCGCAGCCCAAAGACAGTCAGCGGCCGACAGCTCGAAGGATTGCGATACCGCCATCCCTTTGTCGAACACAATCCCACCGACAAGGACTGCTATATGGTCATACCTGCTGAATATGTTACTGTCGCAGACGGCACCGGAATGGTTCATACGGCCCCGGGACACGGTGTTGAAGACTACCTGTCGGGACAAAAATATGGTTTGGCAATATATTCGCCGGTGGACGACGACGGCTGTTATGACGATACCGTCCCCGAATGGCTGCGGGGAAAAAGCGTCCGGGAAGTTGACCGGACAGTAAGTGATTACCTGAAAGAAAAAGGCTGGCTTTACGCACAAACAGAAATTATGCACAGCTACCCTCACTGCTGGCGAAGCAAGACACCGGTGATTTTCAGGGCCACCGAGCAGTGGTTTATCAGTGTGGACAGGGAATTGCCTGGTGCCGGCAAAAGCCTGCGGGACCTTGCGCTGGACAGCATCGGCAAAGTAAAATGGATACCGGCGTGGGGTCAGAAACGAATTGAGGGAATGCTGCAGTCCCGCCCCGACTGGTGTATAAGCAGACAGCGAAGCTGGGGACTGCCCATACCGGTATTTGTCAACAGCCATAATCAGCCGCTGTTGACTAAAGATTCTGTTCTGGCCGCGGCCCGCCATATTGGCGCAAAAGGTTCGGACAGTTGGTTTATAAATTCGCCGCGCCAGATTCTCGGCGACAGCTTCATACTGCCGGACGGTTTCGGATTTGACGATTTGCGCAAGGAAGAGAATATCTTCGATGTGTGGTTCGAGTCGGGGTGCAGCTGGTACAGCGCAGCCCAAAAGGCCGGCTGGCCTGTACCTGTTGATTTGTATCTGGAAGGCTCCGACCAGCACCGCGGCTGGTTTCAATTGTCGCTTCTTCCGGCACTTGCAGCGCTGGGACAACCGCCTTTCAAAAGCGTACTGACGCATGGTTTCAGCGTCGATGAAAAAGGTATGAAGCAGTCGAAGTCGCTCGGCAATTACGTGAACGCACAGGAAGAAGTAGCCAAGTATGGTTCCGATATATTACGGCTTTGGGTCGCAAGCGTAAACTACCAGGAAGATGTCCGCTGTACCGATGAGCTGATAGGACGTACACAGGATGCGTACAGAAAAATCAGGAACACACTGAAGTTTTTATTCGGCAACATTGACGATTTTGACCCCGACAAAAATGCGGTACCCTACGGCCAGATGTCACAAATCGACCGCTGGGCTATGCAGCAATTGCAAAAGCTTATTGCCGGCGTTACTGAAGCTTACGAAGAGTTTGCCTATCATCGGGTCTTTTCACTTATTTACAATTTCTGTACGATTGAAACCAGCAGCATCTACATGGACGTTTTGAAAGATACCCTCTATTGTCAGCCGGCCGACAGCCCGTCTCGCCGAAGTGCCCAAACAGCTGTCAGCAGGATACTTGCTGCGCTGGTGAGAATGCTGGCGCCGATACTCGTACACACCGCTGAAGAGGCCTGGGCGGCAATGAAGTTCAAATCAGAGACCGTTGACAGCGTGCATTTGGCCGGTATGCCCATAGTCGATGAGTCAATCGACCGGCAAAGTCAGCAGCAAAGTTGGGACACGATAATGGATATGCGCGACCAGGTGCTGCGAGTTCTCGAAGATTTGAGACGCGAAAAAGAAATTACAAGTAATCAGCAGGCCTGTGTGACTGTTTATTGCAGCAATGATGACCTGGCAGTGCTAAAAGACTTCGGCTGCGAGCAGTTTGCCGCCCTGTGCATAGTAAGCGAGGTAAAGCTGCAGCAGGGCGAGGGTGAAACAAGGGTCGAAGCCGCTAAAAGCACCCATCAGAAATGCCATCGCTGCTGGAACTACTGGCCGAGTGTCGGAACCGACAAGCAGCACCCCGACCTCTGCAGGAGATGTGTTGACGTGGTTGATGTCAGCCGGTGAAACGTTTTTTTTGGTCTGTCCGTATGGGAGCTTTAAGGTGAAAGAAAAAAAGACGATTTGGGATTTCGATTTAAGCAGCGTCGAACAGCTTAAAAAGCTCGCGAGGTCCTTAGGTGTCAAAATTGAGACAACCGAGGACATATCAGTATTGGCCAAACCTGTGCCGGTCGGCAGCCTTGTTGCGCCCAACTGTTTTGCCACCCAGGCTATGGAAGGCTGTGACGGTGACACCGAAGGCCGGCCCAGCGACCTTACCATCCGGCGCTACGAGCGATTCGCCGCCGGCGGCGCGGGTGTAATATGGAGCGAGGCTATCGCGGCAGCGCCTGAAGGCAAGGCCAATCCGCGCCAGCTCTGGCTAAACGACAAAAGCAAAGACCTCTTTGCCAAAATGCTCAAACGCGCAAGAAGCCGCACAGCAGAAGTATTCGGACCCGACCACAGACCCATTATCGTAGCGCAGCTGACCCACTCGGGGCGATATTCAAAACCCACAGGACTGCCCGAACCAATGATTCCGCAGCACGACCCCTACCGTGATGTTATGGTTCCGCAAAATCCGCCTGACAAAAAAGCCAAAAAGAAGCTGCCGGCTGATTATCCCGTGCTGACCGACGAATATCTTGACAACTTACAGGATGCGTATATCAAGGCAGCAAAGATGGCTTTTGAGGTGGGCTTCGATGCCGTTGATGTCAAGTCCTGTCACGGCTACCTCATAAACGAGTTATTCGCCTGTTACAAGCGCAAGGGCAAATACGGCGGCTCGTTCGAGAACCGCACGAGAATGCTCTGGGAGTGTGTCGATAAAATTCACGATACCCTCGGCAGCGATAAAATGGTCACCGCCCGGCTGGGCCTTTACGACGCCATCCCCTACCCATACGGCTGGGCTGTGGACAAAAATGACTACAGAAAACCCGACCTGACTGAGCCTAAGAAGCTTGTCGCAATGCTGGTTGAACGCGGCGTGAAAATTCTCAATACCACCATCGCCAACCCATATTACAACCCGCATATTGGCCGGCCGTTCAACGAAGCTATCATCGGCGCCTACCCACCGCCTGAGCACCCGCTTATCGGCGTTCACAGAATACTCACCATCACAGGCCAAATTCAAAAGGCCTTTCCCGATATGGCTGTTGTCGCCACAGGCTACAGCTGGCTGCGGGCACTGCTGCCGTACGTCGCGGCTGCATATAAAAACAAGGGGATGGTCACCTTTATCGGCGCCGGCAGGATGTCCTTTGCCTATCCCGACTTTCCGAAAGACATTATTACCAAAGGCAAAATGGACCGCGAGAAGACCTGTATCGGCTGCAGCGCCTGTACACAGATTATGCGTGACGCCGGCACAACAGGCTGCGTTCTCAGGGACAATGAGGTTTACGGGCCGATCTTCGATTACGGCAGGACCAGTGACAGGGACAATCTCGCTCGCCTGGCTGATGCCTGCAGAGAATGCGGCGATGCGACCTGCCAACAGGCCTGTCCGGCCGGCGTGCAGATACCGAAATTTATCAAAGAATTTCTCAACGGCGATGACCGCGCAGCATATCAAGTTATCAGAAAAGCCAACGTTTTGCCTGATATATGCGCGTGGCTGTGCCCGATACAGCAGTTCTGTGAGGGTAAGTGTCTGCAGAGCTTTATCGGCGACGGCCCTGTGCCTGTCTCGCACATCCAGCAATTCCTGGCCAAAAAGGCCAACAATAACGGCTGGTCTAAGCTGCGCGTGCCCGAAAAGCCAAGCGGCAAAACCGTTGCCGTCATCGGTGCCGGGCCCGCCGGCCTTGCCTGTACAGTCGGGCTTCTTGAAAAGGGCCATAGTGTAACTGTTCTCGACAGGAACCATCAATTAGGCGGCATTATTGAAAGTGTCATTGCACCGGAAAAATACGGCACCTCGCTGGAAGCTGAGGTCAGGCCCATCTTTGACAATGTCGGCAAAGAACGTCTGACACTGCAGGGCGGTAAAACGTTAAACGCCGATTTCAATCTCGACGGCCTTATCAGCGGCGGCGGGTATGACAGTGTGTTTATAGCGATGGGCCTTGTCGAATCAAAGACCTTGCATCATAACGGCCCAGCAGCCGGTCTGTGGAATGCTCTCGATTTCCTCGCAAAAGCCAAACAGGGCGCGGATTTGCAACTGGCCGGCAAGACCGTAGCTGTCATAGGAGGCGGCAATACGGGTATGGACGTGGCGGGTGTTGCCAAAAAACGTGGCGCCGCTATTGTGTACGTGATTTGCTTCGAATCGTTTTTAACTATGCCCGCCTGGCTCAACGAGCGCCGGAACGCTCTGGCCAAGGACATACACTTTATGAACCTGTTTATGCCCAAGGGCTATGTTGTTGAAAACGGCAATGTCAGGGCCGTTAAGCTCAAACACGTGCGCTTAGCCGAACCCGATGATACCGGTTTCCGTGCCCCTGTCGAAATAGACAATACCGAATTCGAGCTTAAAGCAGACATAATAGTCGAGGCACTGGGCCAGAAGGCGCCTGCTCATTTGAGGGACATTCTGCCGGCAGTGGAACTTACCGGCAGGAATTTAGTTGCGGTAAAAACCGGCAGTCACGCCACCAGCCGCAAAGGTGTATTTGCCGGCGGCGACATAATAAACGGCGGGCTGACCGTCGTTGCTGCAGTAGCGGACGGAATGGCTGCCGCCGAAGAAATAGACGAATTTCTAAAACAAACATAATGTTTCAGGAGAAATAAAAATGTCCGACAAGCCCCTTGCAATCGTCACCGGAGCAAGCCGCGGTATCGGCAGAGGCATCGCCGTTGAACTGGCTAACCTGGGTTTTAACATCGTGTTCAGCCATTTTGATTTCACCGCCGACGGCAAACCCGACCTGGCCCGCGGCCGGCAGACGCAGTCTGAAATCAACGCCCTTGGCACCGATTGCCACGTCCTGCGAGCCGATGTAAGCGATGCACAGGACCGCGCAAAATTAATCGACCTTGCCAGGGACACATTCGGCAGGGCTGACATGCTGGTCAATAACGCCGGCGTGGCACCCTCCAAAAGGGCCGACCTTCTCGAAGCGACTGAGGAAAGCTTCGACAGGGTCATGTCGATAAACCTCAAAGGCCCCTACTTCCTCACGCAGGCTGTGGCCAACTGGATGATTGAACAGAAAAAACAGTTCCCCGACAGACAATTCAGGATAGTCAGCACCGGTTCGATTTCCGCATATACAAGCAGTCCCGGCCGCGGTGAATACTGTGTAAGCAAGGCCGGCATTACCATGATGACAAAACTTTACGCCGACAGACTGGCTGAGTACGGCATCGGCGTTTTCGAG
>Ga0307379_10014094_pt1 | contig 10328 bp, 10 predicted proteins | sample UN2MG_FD_202237 | JGI IMG/M metagenome (GOLD analysis project Ga0307379, IMG submission 202237) | Soil microbial communities from Risofladan, Vaasa, Finland - UN-2 | ecosystem: Environmental > Terrestrial > Soil > Coastal area > Acid sulfate soil | place: Finland: Risofladan, Vaasa | collected... | reverse complement strand
CCTCATCGCCACTCACTCTGCAAGACAGGGGTTCGAGGACCTGGGGATCACCGGCTACATCCAGGGGATCAGCATCGGCCGGAATGATGAGGTCTACGTCTACGGCTGCTCGGGCAATGGGGCGATCGTTCGGTTTGAAGATGTCACAGGCGCGGGCCGCTGGACCATCTCCTATCCGGGTGGAAAGACCCGTGCACCGGCCGAGAAGGATTCTGAGTGAGAATGCGAGTAAAGAGTAAGAGAAAGAGGTGACCCATGGCAGACAGTAGACCGATGTCACGCAGAGACTTCATGAGAGGCGCCCTCGCAGGCGCGGCTTGCCTCGGCCTTTCGGGCCTGAGCGCATTCGCGGAATCCCAGCGGCCCCCGAATTTCATCGTCATCCTGGCCGATGACCTCGGCTATCAGGACGTGGGGTGTTTCGGCTCCCCACTGATCAAGACCCCCCGGCTGGATCGCATGGCCGCCCAGGGGATGCGGTTCACGGACTTCTATGCCGCCCCGGTCTGCACCCCCGCGAGGGCCGCCCTCATGACCGGCTGCTATCCACCGCGAGTCGGCCTGCCGTCGGTGATCAACTACAAGCATACCATCGGCATCAGCTCCAATGAGATCACTATCGCCCAGTTGATGAAATCTCGCGGCTATGCCACGTGCTGCATCGGTAAGTGGCATCTCGGCTGGCAGAAGCCGTTCCTGCCACGCAATCACGGCTTCGATCATTACTTCGGCCTCCCCTTCAGCAACGATATGCTCTATGGGAATGAGAAAGTGCCGCTCATCCGCAATGAGGAGATAATCGAGCAGCCAGCCAATCTGGACACCCTCACCGAAAGATATACGGACGAGGCGGTCCGGTTCATTAACGATCACAAGGACGAGCCGTTCTTCCTCTACCTTCCGCATACCTACCCGCACGTTCCGCTGAATGCGTCCCCACGGTTCAGCCACAAGTCTGCGCGCGGCATCTATGGCGATGTCGTGGAGTGCATAGACTGGAGCACCGGGCGGATACTCGACAACCTCAAGAAGCTGGGATTGGACGACAATACGCTGGTGGTTTTTACCTCCGACAATGGGCCGTGGCTGCAGAAGGGCCCGGAGTTTGGCGGGTGTGCACTCCCGCTGCGAGCGGGCAAGGGCACGACCTGGGAGGGCGGAATGCGCGAGCCGACCATCATGCGCTGGCCGGGACATATTCCCGCCGGCTCCACATGCTCCGAGGTGGCTAGCGTCATGGACCTCCTCCCGACGCTTGCCGGTTTCGCGGGGGCGAAGGTCCCGACCGACCGAATCATTGATGGCAAGGACATCCGTCCGCTCATGACAGGCAAGCCAGGGGCGAAGTCGCCCCATGATGAGTTCTTCTACTACTGGAATAAAGAGCTTCAGGCGGTTCGCTCAGGCCGTTGGAAGCTCGTCCTGCCGCACCACGAGAGGCAGACAAATACCGAGATTCCGCTGTCCCTGTACGATCTCCAGGCCGACATCAGCGAGACGACCGATGTCCTGGCGAAGCATCCCGACGTCGTGAAGCGCCTGCTAAAAGCCGCCGCGCGGATGCGCCAGGACGTCGGCGACGACATCACCGGCACCCCAGGGAAGAACAGGCGTGAGCCCGGACGGGTATGAGAGCAATACTGCCCGACGATAGGATCATCACTCCTACTTCCCCTTCTTAGGTGCCCGCTGGGATAGCGCGCTAGCTGCCGCAGTCTTGCTAGTTTTGCCAGTGCTCTTCGACCGCAAGACCTTAGAGGCAGCGCTCGCAGCCTTAGCGCTCGTCTTTCTGGATTTCTGTGCCATCAATCTCACCCCCTCGTCGTATTCTTCCTCCTGAGAGTCGGAATCTAGCCAAGCTCGAACTCATTGAACGTCTTGAGGAGCTTCATAGTCGCTTCGTAGTCCAGCTTGTCGCCGGTGTACTCGCATTTATACAAGCCCTGAAGGTTCGATGGCAAGTTCAGTCCTTGCTCGACTAGGAGGACCACGTTCTTCCTGTAGAGAGCCATCGCAGCGCCTATCTCAATGAGTACATTCTCATTAATTCGATTCACCTTATCACCCGTCGGGTCGAGAAGCTCACCCTCGCTCATGAAGTGGATGACCCCAGCTCCGCACGTTCTCATATCCTCGAAAACCTTCTCGGGAACAGGCTTCGCGGTAGATTCCCGCTCTACGGACACAACTGGCTCGAACTTCCCGAATTTTAGTATCTCCTTGACTTGATCCATGATAGCCCGATCCTTGCCATGTGATAGGTAAACTCGGTTGCTCATAGCTTTCGTCGCGGGCTCGAACGACGGTTTGCTACCTCCGTTGCCGCTGGCTGTATCGAGATCAACCGCAGCCTCGAGATACTCCCCTCTCTCGTGGGAGGTGCCGGCATTCACTTCGATGGGACCAGTTCCGGCCTCCCCAATGGATACCCACGGGCCGGTTTTCATCTCCTGGATTATACCGACCGCCCTTCCATTTTCAACGATGAGTTTAAGAACTTCATCGGCACGGTCACGAGGCACCCCTTTCTCCGTCACGAGAACATTGACGGCTATCTTTTCAGATGGAAACTTCGCCTTATCGTATTGAGTGAAGAAATCCCGGACGATGCGAGGCTTCAGCACCGCTTCGACTTTGGCGGACGAATCGTCTCCTTCCACAGTAGAAGCCACTATTCTCCTTCCCAATGTCGTCAATGAAATCGAGTCGGCGTATGCTCCACCTTGAGTGAGGTCATAGGCGATGGACGAGCCACAGAGATCACGAAAATACGAGCTTGCTGGTGAGAGGCCCACCGACTTTGCAACGGACAGGGGACTTGCCGACTTCCCTGCAAAATCGTTGATCAGCGCCTCAGCAATGCGAAGGCTTTCCGCCAATGGATACCTAGGAATGTCCGCCTGGCTGACTCTCGCACGCTTCTTCTTAACGTCAACCGTCGCTATATCACTTTCAACTCTCTTACTCATCAAACCATCCTTTCATAAGTGTTTTACTGACTTGGAATGGCTATGTTAGCCAATCCAGTCGATCAATAAGCGCATTATAGCCTACCGGAGTCTTGGTGTCAATACCCATTGCCACACGTGCGAACACGTTTTTCAGAAAAGTTTGCCTATATCTATGAAAAGAATGGGTAGTGGCTGTAGGGCTTATAGAGCGAATGCGCGGAGACTTGGGAGATCAGATCACCAGTTCCCCAGGGAAGAACTGCCGCGAGCCGGGGAAGGCGTAACTGCAAATCCGAAATTCGAAATCCGAAGCACGAAACAAACGGCAAATTCGAAGGGGAAAATGCCCCAAACACCCGTGCCAGGGTTTGGCGCTTGACATTTCGGTCATTTGAATCTGTTTCGAATTCCGAGATTCGTGCTTCGAGCTTCCACCTGGGCGGAGGAGTATCATCAGCGGTATCTGGAGAAGCACGGAATCGCCGGTTGCCATACTGGGGGTTAGGAAAGGGCTCGGCAGGAGCTTGATCGGAGTCAGGACATCTTCTCGGCGGCTAGATCAAGCAACTGCTTGGCCATGTTTATGGCCTCCTGAGCCTCCTCAGGCGTGAACACCTCCGCCGGGATCGAGTCGGGAAGCCCGTTCGGATATCGAGTCGGGATATATAACTTATCCAGACGCTTGGCCTGAGGCAAGAAGAACATCAGCTCGGCTCTGACGGCCTCGTCGGGAAACTCCTCAACCAGCCGAGTCAGACTATGCCCCCAAGGCTCATATGCAGAAAACTGCCAGATTGCTTTTAACGCTTTCTCGCCGGCCTGTTGAGCCTGGAAACATGCCCATTCAAAGCTTTCGGCTTTGAGACTGTTTTCCGCAGCTCTGAGATCAGCCTGCGCCTGGGACAACCATCTGCTTGCCTCGTGTCTGAACTTTTCCATGCTCATAGAGTACGACCCCCTCTTCGAGTGCTTGTCGAATGAATGGCCTGTCTTTCATACGCTCAAATTCGCCTGGGGTGTAGACGAGGACTTCTATGGGAGTATGCAAGCGGTCTACTAGCGGGCCGAGGTACCTATCCAGCCGCTTGAGGAATGGAAGGTCCGTCTCTTCCACAAAGATAACATCCACGTCCGATCGGCGCGTGGCAGTGCCTCGGGCGTGCGAACCGAAGAGTATGGCGCATTGCGCCCCATTCTCTCTGGCGACATCGGCTACTGCTTCCTTGATCTTGTCTAAAGAAATCATGGGTAGACCCTTACCTCCATATTGTACCACAATCTGAATGAACAGCCCTTACCCTCTATTTCTTTGGAGTCTGGGGAGGTGGGATTCGCTTCTGCCACTCCTTGATGAGCCGCGCGATCGCCGGGTCGTCGGGGACAGTGGCATTGATTCGAATGAGCTCGCCCTTGCAGCTCATGAGTGAGTACTTGCCCGAGTCGTCCCGATGGAAGATCAGCCTCGTCCGACCGAGGTCCATGCCGAAGTAGCCTGCCTGAACGATCGGCACCATCCCTAGTCGAAATGCCCCCGGCTGCTCCACGGCAACCATCCTCGGGTTACTTAGCCGGTAGTGAGAATGTCCGCCGAGGATGATATCAATCCCCGGAACCGCCTTCGCGAGCGCTTGATCCGCCCCATACCCCAGGTGGCTCAGCACCACCACGACGTCCGCCTTCTGGCGAAGCTCGGGGACCAGTTTGGATGCAACCTCGATTGCCGGCAGCGCCTTCAGCCCCAGCTCCGGGCCCGCGACGTAGGTTTTCGGCACAGTGCTGACCCAATCGTTGGTCAGTCCCAGGACCGCCACCCGGACACCATCCTCGTCGAGGATCACATAGGGCGGGCCGAACGTCTCTCCGCTCTTCTCGTATATCACGTCGGCGCAAACCCATGGGAACTCCGACGCGTCCTTGTTCCGCACAGTATCAACCGCATGGTACTGGAACTCATGGTTGCCGGGCACCATAGCATCGTACTTCAATGCATTCATGACGGCGATTGTGGACCCTCCGTGGTAGGCGCGCGGAAGGGCGGTATAGCCGTGGGTCGTGTCTCCCGAATCGAAAAGCAAAACTGGAGTCTGCGTTTGCGCTCGGACTTGCTTGATCACAGTCGCTATGCGTGCCAGGCCGCCGATATTCTTGATGTCAGGCTTATTCTTCGCCGGGTCGCCCTTGATGTCAATCGGCACAACGTGCGCATGCAGATCGTTGGTAGATAGAAAGGTGATCTCCACATAGCGCGGCTGTCCCGCATACGAGGCAGACACGAGGATCAGCAGAAGGAGCAGAACGGGGATAATTCGTCTAAAAGCCACTAACAACCTCCACAGTATAGTACGTCATGCATGGGCAAATGTTCAAACCCTCATGGATTCCTGGCTTCCTCAGTTGTCATGTATCATTGAGCGCGGCCGCGCAGATGCTTGACATCTTCAAGAGGGACTGGGCAGGGGTCAAGCTTGGCGTCCATCCAGGGGCGAATCTCCTCGGGCGGGAACTTGCCTTGGTGCAAATAGGAGTCTAGGAACAGCTGGACATTCTTTAGCAACCGATGAGCATCCGGCAGGGAGATTCGGCCCTCGCATAGCGCCCGGCCGAAATCGTCCAGATCAATCACCCGATAAGTTCGCAGATCACCTTCCACAATGATGTCCAGCTCACGGTCCTCGATCAACCAGACCCCCGGCTCCGCCTCGACTGCATCCACCAAGTGGACGTACCAGCTCGCATTTGGGATGACTTGCTTAAGCGAGGATTCGTCAGCAAACATGACGCACTTGTCCGGCATCACGAAGAAGCGCCGATTGCCGCGCTTGTTCGTGAAGTCGAAGCGCAGAATGCCCTCTTCCTCATGCCCCAACCAGGCGGAGGTTTGTACGTCATTCACGAAGATGGCTGTTATTGGTGTGAATTCTATTCCAGCCAATCCTCTATCCTGAGACCGGAAATCCTCGCGAAGCCCTTATCATGGGTTACAAGTGTAAGCCCGCGGGAAATGGCGGTCGAGGCGATGAAGAGATCGTTATCCTCAAGAAGTTGACCGATTGCCGAAAGCTGTGCCTTCAAGTTGCCGTATTCGAGGGCCGTATGTGCGTCAATTGGTAGGACCGCGGCATCAGCCATGAGACGATGCAGTCGAAGCACCTCTTGAGCGGGGCGTGAGCTTCGCATAGCACCATAAGCCATCTCCCCGATGGTTACGGCTGACAAGTACACCTGAGCATGATCTAATGCCGTGAGCCGCTCTATCACTCTGGGATTTGAAGCCAGGAATTCCACGCAGATATTGGTGTCAAGCAGGTACACGTCTTCCTACCTTGACGACCTTCGTGAGGTGAATATGTCCTTCTTGATCTGTTCGATCTCCTCGCGGCTCATGTGACTCCACAGTCCGGCAGCCCCCAATAGCCTGGCGGCGGTACCCTTCGGAGGCAAGGACGACCGCTTTCGCCGTGACTTGGCCTTAGAAGTCGCATCATGATTGGCAGCGGTTCGATGCATGATTGTTTCTCCTCGCAACCATTATACCACGGCATTCGGCAAACGCAAGTAAGATCACGTCAAAGCATTCTGATCACGGAACGGGCGGGTTGCCCCCGCCCTTTATCCTGTCTATCCCTGTTCGGGACTACTTGTCCCGTTCGACCGTGCTTTTCTCCTCGAGTGCCGCCTGGGCGGCCGCTAGTCGGGCGACCGGGATCCTCTTCGGCGAGCATGAGACATACGTCAGCCCGATCTTATGGCAGAACTTCACGCTGTCGGGATCGCCGCCGTGCTCGCCGCAAATCCCCAGCTTGATCTTCGGATTGACCGCCCTTGCATCCTCGACGCAGATCTTCATCATTCGGCCGATGCCCTTCACATCAATGGTCTCGGTCGGGTCATGCTTGAAGATGCCCTTCTCAATGTACACGGGCAGGAACTTGCCGGCATCGTCACGGGAGATGCCATAGCCCATCTGAGTCAGGTCGTTCGTCCCGAAGCTGAAGAACGCCGCTTCCTTCGCGATCTCGTCGGCCGTCAGGGCTGCACGCGGAATCTCGATCATCGTGCCGAACATGTAGTCAACTTCTACGCCTTCCTTGGCCATGGTCTCCTTGGCGATCCGATCGAGCTGCTCCTTGAGGTAAGTGAGCTCGTTGACGGTGCTGATGAGCGGGATCATGATCTCCGGGTGAACGTCTAACCCGGCCTTCTTGACCTCACATGCCGCTCCGATGATGGCGGCAACCTGCATATTCACGATGCCGGGGAAGTAGATGCTCAATCGGCAGCCTCGAAGTCCGAGCATCGGGTTCGCCTCGTGCATCTCCTGGACCTTTTTAAGCAGGTCTTCCTTCTCTTTGAGGGCGGGATCGTTCGGATTCTTGCACTCCAGTTGGGTGACCTCGACGAGAAGCTCATCCATCGGCGGGAGGAACTCGTGGAGCGGCGGGTCAATCAGCCGGATGGTAACCGGCCTGCCGCCCATAGCCTTGTAGATGCCCACAAAGTCCTTACGCTGCATGGGAAGGAGCTTCGCAAGTGCTTCATCCCGAGTCTTCTCGTCCTCCGCAAGGATCATATTCTGGACAAGGGGCACGCGATCCGAACCCAGGAACATATGCTCAGTTCGGGCGAGGCCGATCCCCTCTGCCCCGAGGGCAACCGCATCCGCTGCATGCTCTGGCGTATCCGCGTTCGCACGGACTCCCATCGTGCGATACTCGTCCGTCCATGCCATGAACGTGCCGAAGTCGCCGGTGACGGTCGCAGGCTCGGTATCGAGCTTGACGTTGTAGACCTCGCCGAGGGTGCCGTCAATGGTGATGACTTCGCCTTCCTTGACGGTGACGCCGTTCGCGGTGAAGAGTCTCTCCTCGTCATCAATCCTGAGGGCGGAACACCCGCAGATCGTCGGAATACCGTACTGCCGGGCGACCAGCGCCGCATGACTGGTTCGGCCGCCTCTGGAGGTCAATACGCCGACCGATGCGAGCATGCCGCCGAGATCGTCGGGATTGGTCTCTTCGCGGACGAGGATGACCTTCTTGCCGGTCTCCGCCATCTTGATCGCGGTCTTGGAGTCGAGTGCCACATGCCCCGATGCGCCCCCAGGACCGGCGTTCAGTCCGCGCGCAAACGGCTTCACGCCGCCCGTGCTTTTAACCCTCGGATTGAGCAACTGTTCAAGCGCCTCGGGCGGGACTCGCAGGAGAGCGTCTTCCTTGGTGATGAGTCCTTCATTCACCATGTCAACGGCCATCTTCACCGCCGCGACGCCCGTTCGCTTACCGGAGCGGCACTGCAGGATGAAGAGCCTTCCACGCTCGATGGTGAACTCGATGTCCTGCATGTCCCGGTAGTGATCTTCGAGTTTCTGAGCGATTTCGGCAAACTGCCCGTAGACGTTCGGGAACTCCTGCTCGAGCTGTTCGATCGGCTCGGGAGTCCTCACGCCCGCAACGACGTCCTCGCCCTGGGCGTTCTTCAGGAACTCGCCGAAAAGCTTGTTCTCGCCGGTCGCCGGGTTTCGGGTGAACGCCACGCCGGTTCCGGAGTCTTCGCCCATGTTGCCGAAGACCATTGTCTGGATACTGACTGCAGTCCCCAGGTCGTGGGCGATCTTCTCGCGATTTCTATAGATGATTGCTCGCGGGTTATTCCAGCTCCTAAAGACGGCGATGGTTGCCAGCCTCATTTGCTCGATTGGATCGGTGGGGAAGTCATTGCCCGTTACGCTCTTGAAGTATGCCTTGAACTGCTGAACCACGTCCCTGAGCCCGGCGGCGTCAACCTCGGTATCCAGGGTCACGCCCAACTGGCTCTTTAGCTGGCTGAAGATCTTTTCGAAATTGTCCTTCTTGAGCTTGGGATACTCGTCAGACATGACGATATCGGAGAACATCATCACAAACCGGCGGTATGCATCGTAGGCGAATCGCTCGTTGCCGGTCTGTTGCACGATCCCCTGAAGAGTGTCCTCGTTCAGGCCGAGATTGAGGACTGTGTCCATCATGCCGGGCATTGAGAACTTCGCGCCTGAGCGGACCGAGACAAGGAGCGGATTGGCGATGTCACCCAGCTTCTTGCCCATGTCCTTCTCGACATCGGTAAGCGCCGCCAGCACATCCTCCCAAAGGCCGTCCGGGAGCCTGCCGAGCTTCAGGTACTCGTTGCAGGTTTCAGTTGTGATGATGAACCCCGGAGGGACGGGCAGGCCGATATTGGTCATCTCACACAGGTTTGCCCCCTTGCCGCCAAGCAGGTCCCTCATTTTCGCGTTGCCCTCTCGGAAGAGGTACACGCGCTTGTTGTTGGTCATTCTTACGTTGCCTCCTTCATGGTCGAAGCATCCCATGACTCGGGATGCTTCGACCGCTACTTGCTGATCTGTCCCTACTAGCAAAGGTTAATCCATGGTAGGGAACCAGCGAATAGTTTAGCACGTATTTCATCGCCTTGCAACAGGTTCGTTCCTCGTTCTTGGTTCAGCGTTCTCCGAACCAGTAAACCGTGAACGATGAATTTCGAACCACCTGCTACTTTTCCTGCTTTGCCCGGTCCCAAACCGACTGTCGTTTCTCTATCGGCTCTATATTGGCTTGCGAGCAATTGCCATTATCTCGTATTCGTCTGTCTCCAAGGGGCGTCTACCCCAGTTGCCCGCCGTCCCCCCGCCAATGTAATCCACTTCAAAGCCGGCAAGGCGCAGACTTAGCCTCAACTCAGGGATGGTATAGCCTCGCTCCCGCACTTCTACCTCCCGAACGCCTTCCGCCGTCTCGACAGCAATTGTCTGAGTCATTGTGAGGGTCTGGGCATCGAAACAGCCCTTCGCGATTTGCTCAGGGGTACACCGCCTCATCATGCTGAGGGCGCTCAGAACAGTCAGTATGAATCGTCCCCCAGGCTTCAGAGCCCCGAACACGTTCTCCAAGATCGCCTGGTCATGTTCCAGAGGATCATCTCCTGAGCCCAACAGGCCGAATGCTCCTTCGCAGAGACAAATCGCCGCGTCAAAGGTCTTATCGGTCGAGAACCGGCTGGCATCCGCCTGGATCAACTCCAGGGGCACCCCCGCTTCCTCGGCCGCCTGAGACGCTTCCCTGAGCATGCCCGCGGAGATGTCAATGCCGGTCACAACATACCCTCGACGTGCCAGCTCGACCGCGTGCCGACTGGTGCCGCAGCCGACGTCCAGAATCCTGCCACCCGCCGGGAGATCAAGCTCGGCCAACAAGAACTCGATCTCTGCCTGAGTATTCCTGGTGAACACATTTTCCATGTAGGCGGGCGCGTGTCCGTCGAAGAATGTCTGCCATTCGTTACCCGTCATCCACCTCAGCCTTCCTGCTTTGCCCGGTCCCAAACCGCGTCCATCTCTTCCAT
>Ga0307379_10014093_pt1 | contig 10328 bp, 9 predicted proteins | sample UN2MG_FD_202237 | JGI IMG/M metagenome (GOLD analysis project Ga0307379, IMG submission 202237) | Soil microbial communities from Risofladan, Vaasa, Finland - UN-2 | ecosystem: Environmental > Terrestrial > Soil > Coastal area > Acid sulfate soil | place: Finland: Risofladan, Vaasa | collected... | reverse complement strand
CAACTGGTCTGACCTGGCACCATAACCAATTACCTTCGTAAGCTTATAAACCTCGAAGTCGTGCGCTCTGGTCCTGTCCGGCACAACATGAAATTCGAAAAATTTGTCCGAAACGGGTATCCTGTCCAAACGTTTTTCGAAGAGGTTTATAGCGGGAGCACAGAATAACCCGAAATTATCAACATTAATTGTGCCCTCAAGTTCGATTTTGGACTCCCGGAACAGGATAATGATATCCAGCAGATTGTCATCGCAACTTCTGATTGCATCGCCCAGATTGTTTAGTTCCACATACATAAATCGCTGAGGAAACGCAAAATACTCATGCAAAAGCCGATATCCCTGAAAAGACATGGCATCGTATGGCAGGAGTTTTTGTTTGTTGTCGAAACCCACCCGACTGATGCAGGAAGCATCAATGATCTTTTGCCATCTTATGGGCTTTGTCGCAGACTGTACTACTATCGCGGCGGCATTTGCAAAAAACTGCTCATACAAATGCATTGGGGTTTCACCGACTCCCATTAAATGCAGATTCAGCGAATCTAATTTCAACTCACTGAAGCGCAGTCCGGCGGTTGTTTGGATACGTAACCTGATGCCAGCTTTGACATTAGGTATATTGGGAATCTCAAGCGAGGCCAACTCGCGAGTATGATAATCCGCCTGAATCAATTTAATCGGCCAGAGGGTAACGTCATGGGCGGTACGATACTCACATCTGGTTTGTTCCGACTTGCCCAGCATGCTATTCATCGAGGAATTCCGTGGAATTACAACGCCTTCGGCAAGACCTTTCTCATCCGATTCCGGGTTGAACTGAACAGTACACATAGACGGCGTAGGTGCCAGATAGTGGGGGTAAATCGTCTCGACCAAAGACTGGCTGAATCTGGGAAATTCCGCGTTCAGCTTGAGTTGAACTCTCGCGGCGAGAAAAGCAAATCCTTCGAGCAATCGCTCGACGAAGGGATCCTGACATGGCTGGAATTCATCCAGGCCGCCAAGGCGTCCCGCTATCTTAGGGTACTGCTTTGCAAATTCAGCCCCCGTTGCCCTAAGATGTGCCAGCTCACGATTGTACAAGTCCAGCAAGCGTCTATCCATCCTGCTCGCCTTTCAATTTGTAATGGCCGGTTTCCAAGTCAACTTCCGTTTTAACGAAAAGACGATCCGGCAACGGTTGTGCCCAAAGTTCGGCCTCAATTTCGAATGAGATACTACGGATGTATTCCGAATCCAACGGGGAGATCATGCGAACGGATAAAGTTCTTGGCGAGATTCTCGGCTCGAAACAAATGACGGCTTCCTTGACATGCGATTCAATTTCAGCCGGCTTGGTATTTAATACAGGTGTGCCACATATATCGAGTATGCCGAAGTTCAGCACAGACCGTGCTGCTTCGTTAAACTCGTATATGTTGTCGTGCAATGGGTGCCTCTTCGAATTTAAAATCATCTCCAGGTCGCGAAGCACCGCATTTTTGTATCTTTGCAGTGAAACTATACGCTGGTCCCTACCCTCCCTGCTCACCTCCGGCTCATCATCGGTAAGGCGGTCAAGCAGGCATGGTTGCAGACGATCCATCGGCGTAAGTTCAGCCATTATTCATCCCACCTTGTCAGTCTGATTCAGAGTGATCCAAATCTATTTGTCGTATCTGAAGCAGCGGGAAGTCATCCTCGTCGGTGGCAAACATACGTTGTCCCAAACCAAGGTACACATCTCCAGGCTGTTCAATCCACTCGGTTTTGCGTGCCAGCCGGATAGCATTATCTTCGTTGGCTTCCGAGCCTGGATATCGCGTTGGCATCAGGCCGGTCGCTTCACCACCGTTGACCCAGGTGAATTCGACTGGAATCCAGACGGTATCGCGCAGGTCGGCGGGCTCCTCAATTCGGACACTTTTTATGGCTGTGAACGGCACCCAGTAGTATTTGCCGTCAATAATGGCCTCCAGCAACGGGCCAAACCTGGAATCGGCGTCTGATATCCATTGAAATGGCCGACCATCGATAGATCCGGAGACGGCCGGAGCCGCCTCAAACGCACGATCTCGCAGGCTCTGCGAAGCTTCGTATTTTCCTTCCGCTATCATTTGGTTGGCCTGGACCAGCCAGGCAATCCACTCGTCCGGTTCACCGAAAACAAGCGGCGAGCGCTTACCGGTGAATACCTCAGCTCGGAACGCTTCGCAACTAATCGCCGTTCGGCAAACCTGGGCCATGAGCAAATTCAATGCGTCAAGTTCTGCCGCTACGTTTAACTGGGTCAGAGCCCGCTGCCAATCTCCAAAAACAGCCAGCAGTTGGAAAAGGAAAACACGAAGCTTGGCATTCGTAGGATCGTTGCGAATCTCACCTTCCAGGGCGGCCAATGCCTCATTGAGCTGGCCGGCCCGCAAAAACTCTTCCGTTTGCATAACGATAAACCTCCATCGCGGGCATTAGACACTCCTGCCGCGCAATATTAAAGCACAGAAAGCCGGCACACGGTAACTGGATGCCTGTTTGCTGATTACTAACCGCCCTTATTGTCAATCAGGCTCCAGAATTTCTCAACGTTACCCTTAACTTCGCCCGTCTTGTGATCCGTCTGGATATAGTTCCACGTCAACTTGCCGTAGTTAAAGGTAACAGATTCGGTTGGCAGGCTACCGCCGCCGCCGCCGACACTGACCGACGAGATTATCACGTCCTCCATTTTATATTCCATGTATTTTGTCTTTTCTTCGGTGGCGCGGCAGAGTTCGATCACCACTTTAGGGATGTGCTTGCCCTGGCAGCAGTAAAGATTAAGCGTGGGAGAAGCCTTATCCATCGCCTTAACGATGGAGATATCCTGGTGGCTGCACCGCCCCCCGGTGGCCGCCCCACCGGTGCTTCGTTCTCCGGCTGCCATCTGAGCAACACCGGAAGAGTACGACATTATCTCAATCCAGTCTTTATGCTTATCATCAGTACTTTCCCCCGGGATTCCATCGATCTTCAGAAAACTATCACCTGCCATTTTGTCAACTCCTTAATATAAATAAAATGTTCCTATAAGTTCCTGCGCTCAACTTATCAATACAAAAACCATGTTAAGCGTATTGAATATCAAATCAGGCTCTACCTGTTAACCGCCCTTCTTGACCGATGGCAGCTTCGAAACCAGCCGTAGCGAAACGGACAGTCCCTCGAGTTGGTAATGGGGTCTCAGGAAGAACTTTGCAGAGTAATACCCGGGATCTCCTTCAACCTCGTCCACAACAACTTCCGCCGCCGCCAGGGGGTACTTGGCCTTAACTTCTTCCGAAGCACCGGGATCGCTTGTGACATATTGCGTGATCCACTTATTGAGCCATTTCGCCATATCGTCTCGCTCTTTGAAAGAGCCGATCTTGTCACGTACGATGCACTTAAGAAAATGAGCGAACCGGCAAGTCGCAAACAGGTAAGGCAGCCTTGCGGCCAGCTTGGCATTGGCCGTTGCATCGGCATCCTCATATTCGGTTGGTTTTTGCAGTGACTGGGCACCAATAAAGCATGCATAATCCTCATTCTTCCAATGCGACAAAGGCATCATGCCGTTCTTGGCCAGTTCTGCTTCCCGTCTGTCGGTGATTCCTATCTCGGTGGGACACTTCATATCTACGCCGCCATCATCAGTTGGGAAGGTATGACAGGGCAGCCCCTCGACCATACCCCCGCTCTCAACACCACGGATACGTGCACACCAGCCAAATTCCTTGAAAGAACGGTTGATGTTGGCACCCATGGCATAAGCGGAGTTCACCCAGAGATACTTGGAGTGGTCGCCGCCGCTACTTTCCTCTTCGAAATCAAACTCTTCGCAGGGACTTGTCTTGGATCCGTAGGGTAATCTGCCGAGAAATCGAGGCATTGTCAAAGCGATATACCGGGAATCATCGGACTCTCGCAGGGACCTCCAGGGGGCGTAGTCCGCTGTCTGGAAGATTTTCGTCAGGTCGCGGGGGTTGCTCAACTCATTCCAGGAATCCATGTTCATCAGTGTCGGAGCTGCGGCAGAGATAAAAGGTGTGTGTGCAGCGGCCGCTATCTGGGCTACACCGTTGAGTATCTCAACGTCCGGGGGACTATGATCAAAATGATAGTCGCCGATTAGACATCCGTAAGGTTCGCCGCCCGGTGAGCCATATTCTTCTTCGTAAAGCTTCTTGAAAAGCGGGCTTTGATCCCAGGCCGTACCTTTGTACTTCTTGAGTGTCTTGGCCAAATCCTTCTTGGGGAGGTTAAGCACGCGTATCTTCAGCGTCTCGTCCGTTTCCGTATTATTCACAAGGTGAGAAAGTCCCCGCCAGGCACTTTCGATCTTCTGAAAGTCCTCATGGTGCATAATCTGATTGATTTGCTCGGACAGTTTACGGTCAATCTCGGCTATAATGGATTCGATTGACCTGACCGAATCGTCGGAAATAAGAGCTGTGTCCGATAATGCTTGTTCGGCCAATGTTCGCACCGCCGAATTGATAGCCTCCTTGGCATGGTCTGACTTTGGTTTGAATTCTTTCTTGAGAAGACTTTCGAACTCACTCGGCTCTATTGCCACAGTCTCTGCTGCCTGTGCTTCTTTTTGGTTTTTCATTTCTTCTGCCATGGGATTATTCCTCCTTGCCACTCTCAGTAGATTCAGCTTCAGGTTTCGGCGTCGAAGTCAGGGCGTTTAGCAGGGCCTTATCCTTCAGGGCTTTTGCTAACAGCTCTTCGGCACCACTCTTACCATCCATGTATGACAGCAGATTGGACAATTCCGTTCGGGCCTTCAACAATTTATTCAGGGCATCTACCTTTTGTGCCACTGCTGCCGGCGAGAAATCATCCATACTCTCAAAAGTAATATCGACGCTCATATTACCTTCACCGGTTAGTGTATTTGGCACCTGGAAGGCTACTCGCGGCTTCATTGCCTTGAGCCGCTCGTCGAAATTATCGACATCAATTTCAAGGAACTTTCGATCGGCGACGCCGGGAGGAGCCTCTGCCGGTTTGCCCGATAAATCAGCCATTACACCCATTACAAACGGCAAATTGATCTTTTTCTCAGCGCCGTACAACTCCAGATCATATTCCACCTGGACTCGTGGCGCTCGATTACGGCCTATGAATTTCTGACTACTTTTCTTTGCCATGCTCAGTCCTTTCTTAATAACAATGAACGCCGAAAATTTCGGCATTCTCGAGCCCCCTATCAAATATTTGTTTGATCTGTCTAACTACTCATTAAAATCGGAATCACTGCTGCTGGATCCACCAATCATCTCCACACGGCTCATGGCATCCGGGCAAATATCAGCAATAACTTCTGTAAAGTTCTTTGAGACAAGCCTTTGCGCCCTGCGCAGAAGCATCGGCACAGGACTGGATGGTTCATGGCGATCGAAATACTGGCAGACCTTCTCGATAGCCAAAAGAGCTTCCTTGGGCGACCGGATCTCTCCGGCAAGAGATACCCCGCCTTTTTCGGCTTCGCCGCCGGCCGCAGCATCCGCCGGAGCACCATCTTCTGAAGCCTCGCCGTAACCGCGTTTTGACAGATACCCCTGAATGCACTTGTGGATATTTCCCAGAATCGACTGGAAATCGCTGAGGTCTGGCGTCTGCCCTTGAGCAGCATTTTTAGAGAACACTGTCGTAATGGTTGCCACATGCTCGATAGCCTCTTCAGTGGTCTGGGATGCCGCCAGCAGATCGTCGGTTGCCGTATCTTGAAAAGCCGCATCAATTACCGACATACCGGGGCCGGCTGTTCCCTTGTCACCATGCACCGAAATCTCTCCTTTGGCGACCTGGATGTCTCTGAGGCTGAAACGGCCCATCTGAGGTGAATTACACAGGGGTACTTCAGCCAGACGTTGCTTGAATTTCATCGGATCTTGATCGCTCATCGTCTCCGGAGACAGCGATTGCAGAATATTAATCCGCTCTAACGGATCGTTGTTATCTTCCGGATCGAGCTTGGGGTAAAGATGCTCCCAAAAACGCTCCAGAAGCCCCTGTAGCACAGCCAGACCATCCCGCAGACCGGCAAGGCCATCCATTCTCAAAGCGGCAAGCACAAGATACATAACTACTCGGAGGTCTTTGGAACGCTGCAAAAGTTCCAGACTTTTCTCGCGAATTTCCCGCCAGTTGGGTTCCTCTGCTGCTTCCTCTACACCCGCCACGACGCCGCCCCCGGCCTTGGACCGCAACATGTCCTCTAGGGCAAGAAAAGAACTGTCATAGGAGAGGTCTTCGCCGCAAGGAGCTTCCGGGCTTACTTCGGAAAGAAGGCTTTCAATATCAATTGCCATGGCATATCCTGTCAAACCAATATTATAAAAGGCTCGTATTTGGTCTTAGGCTATTATAAGGCCATATTCTCTGTAAAAGACCAAAAACCGGTTGCATATTAAATCCACCACCAGAATCAGCTATATATGTCAAATAAGCTGAAACATATAAGCCTCCGCTCACCGGTATCCGGCAAGAAAGACCTGGAATCTGCCGGACACTACTTCACCTAAGTATCGCGTCAGGCTCTAATATAGTAGAGCGCAATTCTATGCCAATCGGAACATACTGTCAAGTTCCTTAAAAAAAAATTCAAAAAAAATATCGGTGTTTTGTCAAACATTTCACGAAAGCTCCAGTTAATACTTCGCATAATTGAGTCGAGTGATTCCGGCAGAATAAGACTACGGCAGACGCCGGATTTAGCACAGGGAGTTGGTTGCTGCCGACTTCTTCTAAATTATCGCAAAACGGCGGAAAAAAACCAGAATTCATCTTGACTTTGCAGATGATCAGCGCAAAATTGGAAATACAGTGGCGGACGGACCAAATGTTGTGAGACTTATATTTACAGGTTCGATATACGCTGGGCGATTAGAATACAAGGTAAGAATAATTTAGAAATCAGACGGCCCTCATGACGTGGCAGGTAAGTCGGAAAAAAATAGGGTGACTTTTGTTTTTTTAGCCAAGACCAGAAGAAAGGAGATATGCAAAATGCCTATAAGTCAAGTGACGGTGGGCGGGAATTGTTGTGGCGCATGCGCCGCGTCGTATTTACTGGAAGACCTTTTGAAATGGGTGTTTTCGGTTGGAAGAATCGAGGACATGTGGGCGCAAATAGCGTTTGATGCTGGGCCTGCAAATGCGAACCTCCGGAGCGGTGCTAACCATCCCGTGTTAGGCCCCTACGGGATTCACAATGAAGACACCGATCCCACCAAGCTCACGGTCTTGTTGACAGCGATGTGCCCTAATATAAGCGCTAAGGCTTATCTGCATCCGAATTCCCCGCTAGTACCCGTAGTGCCCAAGTTGTTTGATCAAAGCCAGATTGTTCAGCCACATAGGGATGGCATGGGCTTGTTAGCGGGGATGGGGAATTGGCGGGGGATAGGGATATATCGAAATAAAGCGGGCCTTCATTACATGGCGACAAGGTGGGCAGGTGGTGACTATCAGGTGATGGATTCAAATCGCAATGTACCAGTTTACACAAATGCACTACGGGTAATGAGCCTCAACGCAAATTGGAACGACCCAACACTTGCTGAAACCTACACATACTTAGGAGCAGTAATCCTGGTTCATCTATAGACATTAATGAACTTCGATTTTGCCTGACTCCCATCCAATACAACCATAACTATGTGTATAACCCGATTTGGGCAGACCAAGGATATCTGCTTTCAAAGTCACCAAACAGGAAATCCGATTCCACGAGAATTTTCTTGACTTGGTCATACGCTCGATTAGAATTGCATTTGTACAGTTCGGATGCGACATGAATGGGGAGGATCCGGATAATGTATAAGCTCGGGTAGACCCGAAACTGTCAATATTGCATCTAAGTGTACAAGATGTGGCTTTGTTGGATTCATATTAATTAAGCATGCCCACGTCTCGGACCGATAAGATATACGATTAATCGCAATCCAGGAAACAGGTCAGACATGAAAACTATGTCCAGATATATCAAAACCAGACTGTTGAAGATTCTACGAGGAAGCATCTATTTTTAAAGGAGCCAACCATGAAAACCAAGTCCTGGCAGGATATATACTCAAAACCGGAGTGGGAAGAAAAGATTACTAATTACAGAAAAGGGCAACTGAAGTCCAAGGCAATGACCACAGGCCATAAAATCGGCTATTTCTTCACTCGTAAGTACCCACTTCCCACAGCCGTCAGCAAACTGGACCAGCAGCTTCGACACTATCATGACATCGAGAAGCGGTCTATCGGCAACCTTCAAAGACGTGCAGGTGCCCTCAGGGCAATCGCGACAATCGGACGGAAGTTTCTTGCCGACCATAAGCTTTCTCCCACATTCAAAGACGACATTAAGAGCGGCATAAGGCAGAATATCGCCAATCCTAAGATCCAGAAACAGCTCCGGGACCAGGTACATTTGACAAGATTGGAACAGGACCAAGTCGAGGCTAAGAAAATCACCGAGCATCAATTGAGACAAAATAAATTTAATACCCTCGAGCAGCAGAAATATAATAGCGCCTACTCTGCTTACAAAGATAGTTCCTTTGATTTTGTAGTGGCAAAATTGATCAGGAAATGTGAACGCAAGGCCCAATATATAGAGAAACTCCAAGAGCACGTGATCAATGCAGATAAGGGTTTCACCGGCGGCAGGGATGACCTGATTGCGTACATCAGCAGCAAGACGTACGCCCCGGAAGATGACAGCCTGGTACGCATGAAACCCGAAGTGCTGATGGAAAGAGTCGATCCATGGCACCGTGACTATGAGGCGAGTTTCGATCTGAAGGCTAACAAATATGGGTTTAAAGCGAGTCGGGGTTCCTCCGTGTATGCTGCTGCTTTGTACCAGTGGCTCAACGACAATAAGCACGCAAATACTCCTTTCTTCGTCTGGCTGGAGGGGCATTACGTCTGCACGAACGTCGCAGATCCACGCTTAGAGGAAGGCGCTTATACCGAGACAGACGGGCATGTCAGCTACTACCGCACGGACCAGGAACTGTCACAGAAAACGCACCTGGTCTCTGCGCGGAACGGCTCACTTTGGGCATTCCGCGTTGCACAGGACGGAGAAGTTGACGTCAGCCTTTTCGACACCCAGCACGTCAAAGGTATGATGAAAACAGCCAAGAAGGAGGCCTATGTCTGGAGCAGAGACGGCTTCATCTTCGCCGGCGAGCATATAGGGGGAAAATTTCACCATTCGAGCTTAGTTTCCGGCAAGAAAGTCAAATGTGCGGGCATGATCAATGTATTGGGCGGAAAAGTCAAATTGGTGGACAATGATTCGGGCCATTACAAACCCGAGTCGCGTCATTTGCGCACATTCGTAGAGTTTTTGGACATGCAGAGTGCCTTCACGGAGGACGCCCGGATAATAGACAAAAGTACGAAGCCTGAGACGAGAGTAAGTTTGAAGGATTTTCTCTCCGGCGACCGGACAGTACGAATTCGCTTAGACCTGCAAGCAATGCAGACGAAAAAGACAACGTTGCGTGACCTTGTTGAAAAGCGGTTCATAGCCATGAAGGCCGATATCGGTCCCGCTCCCGAACACTTGCTCTGGATACGGGCATATAAGGAAGTGTGTCTTGAGTTTGGGGAATTAGACCAAAGCTGGATTCGCAAGGCGAATTTACCTCCTATTCCGCGTGAGAAGGCTCCCCGTCCGCGGTGATAACACTGATAATGATTCTTCTGGCCGCGCCTTATATTAAGGTTGGCGGAAAAACCGGCTGAGCCATTACATTTTTCAGGGAAACAATCACCTTAAATTGTTCAAAGAAACCGAAAAAAGATTGACATAATGCGGCATTTAGCTAAGAATGCCGTTTGGTTTCACATGAAATTCTCGTGTTATAGAAATTCCGTCATTTGACGTAGTCAGGCCATTATATCGAAGTATAAGGCCTTTAGCCGACTCTCTCTGGAATTTATTTGTTCCTCCGGCTACATTAAGAACCAGGAAAGGACATGACAATGGCAGAAATAAGTCGCACATCTCTGTTCGGAAAGCTCAACAGTATAGGCTACAAAGCTATCGAGGGCGCTACAATATTCTGCAAGCTGAGGGGCAATCCTTACGTAGAGCTTGTACACTGGCTGCACCAGATATTGAAGATGCCCGACTCAGACCTCCACCGCATCATAAAGCACTTCGACATAGATCCTTCGCGACTCGTGGCCGATATGACAGCAGAACTGGATCGTCTGCCGCGAGGCTCTACAAGCATTTCGGACTTGTCTTCCCATCTTGAAGATTCTGTCGAGAGAGGCTGGGTTTACGGCAGCCTTTTGTTTGGTGAGTCACA
>Ga0307379_10014090_pt1 | contig 10329 bp, 10 predicted proteins | sample UN2MG_FD_202237 | JGI IMG/M metagenome (GOLD analysis project Ga0307379, IMG submission 202237) | Soil microbial communities from Risofladan, Vaasa, Finland - UN-2 | ecosystem: Environmental > Terrestrial > Soil > Coastal area > Acid sulfate soil | place: Finland: Risofladan, Vaasa | collected... | reverse complement strand
GCTCCCCCCGGGGAGGGGGCGTGGGGGCAGGAATGGAAGGCGGCGGGGGAGGACCTTCTTCCTTCGGCTCCTCCTTAGGCTCCTCCTTCGGCTCTTCCTTCGGCTCCTCCTTCGGCTCCTCCTTCGGCTCCTCCTTCGGCTCCTCCTTAGGCTCCTCCTTAGGCTCTTCCTTAGGCTCGTCCTTAGGCTCGTCCTTAGGCTCCTCCTTCGGCTCCTCCTTAGGCTCCTCCTTAGACTCCTCCTTCGGCTCCTCCTTCTTGGGCGCAGGCTTCGGAGCCTCTTTCTTGGGCGCGGGCTTCGGCGCCTCTTTCTTGGGCGCGGGCTTCGGCGCCTCTTTCTTGGGCGCGGGCTTCGGCGCCTCCTTCTTGGGCGCGGGCTTCGGCGCCTCTTCCTCTGACTCCGGGGCGGGAGGCAGGGGCGGGGGCGGCGTGGCGATCTCGAGCCGCAGGGCCTTGACGCTGCTGACTAGCTTCGCGTTTGCCTTCTTGGGGGCGTGCTTGACAAGCCGGGTCAGCTCGTCAAGGACGAAGCCGGCGGCGGTGTTGGCGGCGCGTGTGGCCCCGGCGTCCGCCGCGAGGAACGGAGTCTGGCGCACCGCGAACCAGATGTGACGCACGGCCGATGACAAATTGTCCAGCTGACCCAGATAGGTCTCCGCACCCGCGGTCTTGCTCGGCCGCATGTACTGGTTGGTAACGTGCAAGGCGTTAATCCAGATGCCGAGGGTTGCCGAGGCGGTGCTCCCCTCATTGAGCGCGACCCACGTCAGGCTCATGGCACTGCGTTTGTCCTGGAGGATCGCCCGGGAAATCTGGACGCCGAGGACGCGTTCGGCGGCGAGGCGCACGCGGAACGCGAGGGGGGTTTCTCCATGATACCGGCTCATCTCTTATTTTTTATTTTTTTATTTAAAAGTCGGATGGCCGGGCGCTCAGATGTTCCCGGCGTGACCCCCGCGAAGGGCCGCGATCGCCGCCATGGCGCCGCTGCTCGGCGATGAAGAAGGCGACGAGAGGGGAGCGGAGGACTCGAACGACGGGGCGGCGGCCGCCTGGGCGTCGGTCAAACGGGCAGTGCGGCCCGGGGCGTGCACGACGAACGGCACACCCTCCTCCGGCGCCTCCGCGCGCACGCCGGTGATCTTGCTGGTCTCGGCAGGGACGGTGATTTCCCCGCTGGCATTAGGAATGATCCACGTCGACACGGCAGGTACCACGATGAACTTGTTGCGATTCTTCACGGAGAACTCGATCTTCTTGCTCTGGAGCGCCGCCTGGTATTTCTTGTTGGCACCGGCGTCGTCGAGCTTGAAGACTCCCGCCGGTTTCGAATATCCTTCTGCATCGAACTCGCGGACTGTATCCGTGAGCGGCTGACCTTGGTTGTTGGTCACCTGTACGTCCTTACCTCCCACGTCGATCACCATGTCCTTATCGGTTTCGACTGCGTCGCTGGTCAGTTTCCACAGACCTACCCACTGCCCATTGTTGGCCACCTCGATGATCCATCCGTCCTTTTTGGGAGCGGTCGCCGGCGCCGGGGAGTAGTCCATGCGCTTGCCGGTGAAAGAAACCCGATTCTTCTCTGTCGGGGCCAGTGCGGTCTGGACTTCGACGAGCTTGGTCCCGAACTTCCCCCTGTCCACCCCCTTCAAATTCGCCAGAGAAATGCCGCCGGCAGAAACGGATCCAATCTTCTTGTTCTGCGACGGCATGATGAGGTATGATTGAGTCCCAATCGCCGCAATCGACGGCACCATGGCGTGGGCTTCTCTCAAATTTTTGTCCTTGCTGTCACCCCACCGCCCGCTGAACGCGGAGATGACCGTGTCGCCCCCGCCGACCCGGACGTGCAGGCGGAACTCCGAGACGCTCCCGGCCGACCCGTCGTCCGTGTCCGTTGCCGTGTCGTCGGCGATCTGGAGCGAGCGGGCTCCCGCCGCGTGCGTGGCCAGGTCCTCCCTGTTGTCCAGGGCACCGGACAGACCCACGGAAGACAGCATCGAGGCGAGGAATCCCTCCGGCTTCGTGGTCCCGAGGAAGCGCGTCGCCGCGTTACCTTCAGACTGCAAGGCCCTCGCGATGTAGCGCCAAGCATGGAAGCCGACCCTGCCCGCCCACACGGGGACAATCATGCTCGCCCCCTGGAAAACAACGGCGACCCACTGATCAGATTGATCCAGGACTTGCAATTCCGCTGCATAGAACGCCTCCGTGCCGAAGATCAAGGTCTTGGATGACTCGTCGGCAAGCGTGAAGTCCGTCCCGTCATAGTCGCCGTTGACCGATCCAGCCTTCTTGAACATCTTGCCGGCGACCTCGACCTTAGGGAAAATCCCGTTGCTGCGAAGCACGTTCGCCAGGGCGTTCACAAAGCCATCCGCGTTCGTCAGCGTGCCGCCAATCACAAAGGCGGCTTGGAGGTTGTTCTTGATGCGCTCTTCCAGTCCCATGGCCCGGCTGTACCCCGAGCCGACGCGGACGAGGGTCGAGGGATCACCGCCGAAGCCGATCACCAACTTTCCGTTGGACGTGGTTGTGCTGGTCACGTACACCGTGTCGCCGATCTTGATGTCCGCGCCGGCGAACTTGCCCCCGGACACGGCAATGAACATGGCGTTTCCCTGCTTCTTGGAGGAATCGGAAGCGCTCCCGGCGTAGAGGAGATGGGCCACGTTCTCGACGAAGGCCTCGGCTTTCGTGTCTGCGTCAGTAAGAGAGGCGTTCGCAGCGACGGCTGCGGAGGTCGTGTCCAGCGCCTCCTTGTCGACGTACAGCGAGAGGGTCTTGCGGTCCACCCCGATGCTCAGCGTCTCCCAGTTCACGTCCTCGCTCACCAACTGATACTGGTTCATGAAGTTGGAGGTGGCCAGCAGTCGTCCCATGTAAGTGGCATCCGGCCCGGGCGCAGCATGATTCACGTCGAGGACGTTCGTCACCTCAGCGTCCCAGGCAACACGAAGATCATCCGAGGCAATGGTCAGGTCCCCCACATCGACGAGGCCCGCCGCTCCGTTCTGGACGATCTTGTCGCGCAGGTTCTTGAGTTCATCCTTGACGTTTTGCACCGCATCCTCGGTGGCCTGCTGTGGCGGCTGGCCGCCGGCGACGTTCATCGCCTCGGAGAGCTCGGCCATGTCGGACATCACGGCGACGGGGGCGCGCGTGGTGTCTCCGAACAGGGCAAAGACGCGATCGAGGGTGAACTTCTTCTTGATGTACGTGCCGAGCAGGACGAGGGTGACTGCCACAGGCTTCGTGCCCGCATTGATGAGCGGGGCGATCGTGGCGTTGGTGGAGTCGAAGATGATCTGTTTCGACAGGCCAACCCGCCCCTCGGTCGCGCCGCGCAGCCCCTCCAGGATTTTGGTGTCGTCCAGGACCAGGGGCGCGCGAAACCTGTGGCCGCCCGCCTTGACGGTGACGGTGAAGGTGTCGTTGTTCTTACCCTCCAGGGGATTCGCAGGGGTGGCGCGCTTCGACTCCGGCGCGGTCGGCAGCGGCAGGTAGGCGCCCTGGGCCCACGAATACATCGCCCCGACCCACGTCTGCGCCCGGGGCGTCGGCTCGCCCGGCAGCTGGATGGGATTCATGACGCCCGCGACGATGGCCGGCAGTTTCACTGTGTTCGTGCCGTCCGTGACGCTGAGCTTCACGGGTTCGCGGTTGCTGGCGACCGCGGTGTTTTGCGCGATGAACGAGTCATCGTAGAAAAATCCAAGAGATGACATTTCTCGTTTTTCTTTTCCGCGGGGCACGAAATACCCGGGGGAGGGCGGGTAAAGTCCGGCACGGAAAGAGTAAATAGAAGAAGGAGTTTAGAATGAGTCCGCGAGCTGGAGATTTGTCAGCATGGACGTTCGACGACGCCTTCGGGATCGCCTTCGACGAGAACGCTCCGCCGCCCTCGGTGTCGCTGGCCGACTTCGTGGACGAGGAGCAGACGTCGTGGAGGGTGAACAAGAAGGCGGAGGGGACGCGCCGCGCGATCGGGTTCGAGGCAATGTTCGACCGGGAGCTGGAGGAGTGCGAGCGGAAGTTCAAGGCCGAGTCGGAGCGCTCGGCCAAGATCTACAAGAAGATCGAGTACGCGATGATGGAGGAGGGGATGGCGGGGCGCACGACCGGCGACGAGAAGGTGGAGCAGCTCTACGAGCAGTTCCACCGGCTCGACGAGATGGGCTTCCGACGAAGCAAGCAACAGCGGCGCATCTGCGAGATTTTCATTCGGGCGTGCATCCGCTTCATCTACGGGGACGAGCTGCGCACCGACATGATCCGAATATTCAGGAAGTTCCAGATCTCGTACATCCACAACATGGTAATGTGCGCGCTCGCGCGACGTTTCGGCAAGTCGACCATCACGTCGATCTTCGCCGCGTGCTACCTCAACATCGTGCCCGACGCCAAGATCGTCATCTACTCGATCTCCCGCCGGACGTCCTCCATGCTCTCGGCGAAAATCCTCAACTTCCTCTGCATGCTCAACGGCGAGGACTGGTCTCCCGAGATCCACAACCAGGAGACCATCGAATTTGTGAACAAGGCCGGGTCCAGGGTCTCCCTGAACTCGTACCCGGCTGCTGAAAGGATACGTATAACTCTAATTTAATTTATTTGTCCCGCACGCTTGCGTGCATCGGTCCCCCCGGGCCAGTGGGCTTGCCCACCTTTTTTCATGTCCCTTGTCCGGACATGACTTGAACCCGTACGCCTCCAGCGGCCGCATCGGCACGGCCTCGCACGCCTTCCGGAGGAAGATTCGCCGCCCGATCGCCGCGCGCGCGTCGCACGACGCCACCGCTTCCCAGAATTCCTGGCCCATCGAATACTCCGCGCCGTGGTAGAGCATGAACGAGTCCCAGTCGAAGGTGCTACTGGTATCGGCGCACTCGCCGGGATCCCCAGAGAACACGGAATCCAAAAGCAGCCAATTTTCTGCGTGCATGAGGTCGCGCTCGCATTGGCACCATGCGCAGCAGAAGCTTTCCGTCGGGTGAGGGCACTTCGCCCATTCTCTCATCTTCCTGTCGGGCGCTTTCTTCAAATAAGCCTCGCAACTGGCCCGAATCTTCATATTCCGAATCTTGGGCTCGTCGTCCTTCAAATCGTGCCAAGAGTACCACTTGCTTACCTCGCGACGGAAATTTTCTTCCGTGCCCTCCGTGTCCTCCGGGCAGCAGATTTCAATTTCGTTCATTTCCCTGTAAAACTCCTCATTGTGCCTCAGCCTCTTGTTATCATTCATTTCTGCATCTGAGGATGAGCACTCCTCGTCACACATGTCAATTTTAATTTTAATTTACATTTATTTATTCCAGAAAAATAAGAGGCATCAATCTTCGTCGAATTCAAGAGGATCGTCGCCCATCAAGCACGGGGGCAAGAGCGGACTCGGAAGAACGCATGGTTCTTCCTCTTCCCCGTTGTCTTCAAGAGGGTGGTCAGGCTTCAGGTTCGTGGACGAGTTCAACCTCGTAGGAAAGAGTCCCTCCGCCAGCACGACGCTCGTCGGCTCCCGCGCCACGGGAAACAGCCTGTATACCCGGCGGGGCGGCGGGACCAGGCACTTTTTGCCGCCGACGCTGCATGTCAGATGCGAGTACGTGCGAACCAGTCCATCGACTATCGGGACGTGATACAAATCCTCCGCATAAATCGCACAGTGATATTGTGGCATGCACACCCCACACACGCCCTGGACGGGGTCGTACATCTTCCCGTCGAGACGACGTACCATGCCGAAGGGGAGGTTCTTGCAGTCCAGCGTGAGGAAGAATACCTTGCCTTCCTCGGGAATCTCGTCTTCCTCGAGAACCAAGTCGCAGTCTAGCATCCTGTCCATTCCCTGTTTTAAATTTGTTTTTTACTTTGCCAATTAACTGAAATAATTTTTTTAAATCAAAGTAGAGAGAGGGAATGGCCGACTCGAAAGAAAATTCTCAATTCATGGTGAGAAAAAAGGGGCAATTTTGCATCGATTGCACGGACGTCCGGCTGGTGTATCTCAGCCCGGGCCCGGTGGAGGAGGCCGAAGATGGGTTCGGGGGCACGGTGCCGGTGAGGAAACCCATGACATGTGTGGTGTTCGACGACTGCCCGACGGTGTTTTCCTTCCCGGGCAACCACGTAGACGAGATCGCCGATATGATGCGGTACGCGGCGGAGAACGAGTCGTCCGACGAAGAAGAATAGCAATAAAATTTTATTAATCTCATTTTGTTCCACCCCACTGGTTTGCTTTGGCGCGCGGGGCCACCATCTCGTATTCGTCTTTCCTCTTCGCGGATCGGCGTACCTTCCACCGGTACACGCGAAGGACGAGCCACCCCACGGGCAGCAAGATCGTCAGGAAGGTCATGCACAGACCACACAGGAAGAGGAAGGAAAAGATGAACACCGCGATGGTGAGGCCGAGCCACTCGATCCATCCGTACAGGCACGCCTGCGTCCGCTCCGCGTAGCCGTGGCACTGCTCCGTAAACGCCTGGCAAAAGGCGTCGGCCGGATGTAGCATCCACTGGCTGTCGTTGCCGTCGACGCTGCCGGGGACGCACCACGCACACGAGTTCCACGCGAGGCACTCGGATTCCGTCTCCGCCTTTTCGCACACGTGCGCGGCCAGGACCGCAGTCGCGAGAAAAAGCAGCAAGAAGAACGTCTTCATTAATTTATTTTATTTGGTTTTTTTAGCCCGCCGTTTCACCACAAAAAGCGGGCCGAGGTCATCGTGTTCATGCAAATGAAGCTGAACGCCATAGAACCGCCGACGCACAGAAACAGGAAATTATATATGATCTTCGGCATTGAGCACGGAAGCAGACGATCCGCCAAGCCGACAAAGAGCAAAATGGCAAGCAAGATCCCCGTCATCTCCAAAAAATAAAATTTAAAAAATAAATCATTGGGGATGGAGGAATCAGGCTTTGGCGCATTTTTAAGGAGAGTACAAAACAGCCAGCGCAATCAAATCGTTGAACGACATCCCATAATGTCCGACACGATAAGGAGAATAGAAAACAACGAACGTGAATTCGTTAATCGATGGGAAAGTCTTCGGGGTCAATCACCGGCGGCGCAAGGAGAACTCTCCATTGATGAGCAACAACGAATTCTCCACGAGGCCGTGAGAAAATCCAGAAATCGCGTTGACGGGAACCCCCCTTCCCGTGCTCCGAAAAGAAAAATGGAAGAGGAGATCGCGGCGATCGACCTGGAGACGGCGATGATGGAGACGCGGTTCGAGGGGGGCTACGTCCCGGAGCGCCTCGAGAACGCGCCGATGCCGAACCCGAGCCTCATCCCGGAAAGGGTCATGGAAAGCCTGGAGGAGCCGCTTGGCGAGCGGCACATCACGCTCCTGTCGGCCATGCTGCGGGCCGACGACTTCAAGGGCATCGACAAGCGCAACACGCATCTGACGACGATGGTGCGGCGGCTGCATACGAAGGAGCGCACGCTGAAGGACGCGTGCTCGATGACGCGCCAGGCGCGAACGCGGCTCAGCGGCACGCTCGCCGACTTCAAGGACGAGGCCGAGGAGATCTGTAAATTTTGGGAGCGCGTCGTGAACTGGGAGCACTACCTGTACGAGCACTGGATCGAAGCCGAGGCGCGCATGCGCGTGCTCAAGCGGCGGAAGACCGAGGCGGATCTGCTGTACGTGGCCGCGGATGCCGAGCAGGAGGCCGAGCTGCGAAAGCGCACGCGCGCACAGATCGAGGAGCTCGTGGTGGGGTTCCGCGTGACGGAGGCGGGGTTGAAGGCGTCCACCGAAACGCTCCAGAATATACAGAAGAATACGTCCAATCGGGACAGGGTGGTCGGCGAGGTCCGGCGCGAGAACCGGAAGCTCCAGGAGCAGGTGCAGGCGCTGACGGCGGCGGTCAAGAAGCTGACGGGCGCCGTCCGCAAGGGCGTCGTGGCGGGCCCCGTGGAGACCGAGCCGTGCCCCGTGTGCTTCGAGAAGTACGGGGAAGAGACGGAGGGGGTGCGCGTGATCCAGGTCGAGCTGCCATGCACGCACGAAATATGCAAGACGTGCACGCTCGCCATCATGAACGGGGCGGCCCGAGCCAATTGTCCGATTTGTCGCGCCGTCTTTACAGAATTTGAAGAGATCGGGGGCGCCTCCGAAAATTGAGAGAAATAAAATAAAAAATAAATGAAGCGCCATGAGGACCGCGATCTCAGGGCCGTCGGCAGTTCGCTGTCCACGGCCCCGCGACTGGAGATGGAGAAGGTGAAAAAGCTGGCACGGCTGGCATTGGAGAGCGCGCTCAACTGGATCCTCGCCGTGGCGCGGGCCGCCGACGGCGCGGTGGAATTTTTGGAAGGCAAGCGCGACTACGAGTTCGTCGCGGCGTTTCGCAGGGTGCTCCCCGCGGCCGCGCCCGCCATCGCCAACATGATCGCAGTGCAGGATGAGGTCTCGGAATACCTCCAGGACGGGATGTCCATCGCGAGCGCCACAGCGAAACTCAATTCGCAGAAGATCGGGCTCAATTGGCTCGGGGGCTCGCTCCGGGTGGGCGGCGCGGCCTGGGTCGCCAAGAACCGCCCCGACGTTCTCGAAACCCTCAACGAGTTCCGGCAGGCGGGGCGCGAGCTGCGATCGACGATGCAGCGGGCCGGCCTGGTTCAGGGGAGGTGAGCGGCATATTAAAAAATTTCACATAGAATAAAATAAAAATGCAAACTGAACCACACAAAGACGGACGCAGACGCTACAAGCGCCACTCGACCTCGGGGCCCCAGCTCCGCCTCCCGCGGATCGACGGCCTCACGCAGGAAGATCGGCAGCTGTGGTCTGACGGCTCTCCGTGGTTTCAAGTAGCAGTAGCCGCCGATGCCGTCCCCAAGGACCAGCAGGCGCAAATGCACCGGAACATGAAGCGCAGCACGTTCATCGTCGAGGTGGGGGACGGGAAGACCGTGGAAATCCCGACCTTCACGGACAGGAGCATCCTCGCCTCGAAGTGGGCGAAGAAGCCCGGCGTCTACGAGCACGCCGTGATGGACCCCATGCCCGCCGCGAAGCACATCTCGAGCCTCGCCGACGACTACGTGGTGTACCACGGGAAGGCGTCCGGCAAGACGGAGGAGAGCGACCACTCCCTGAGCGTGCGCATCAGCTCGTACATCAAGGACGGCTCGCACATCAACCGCCTGTGGGGCACGGCGCTCCTCGGAGGCAAGTCGCTGTGGATCCGCCTCCTGCCGACCGAGTGGGATGCGGCGAAGGACCTCGAGACGAGGCTGCTCATGCGCTACAAGTACGCGTGGAACCGCCTGGAGAACGACACGCACCTCTGGCTTGCCGGGATCATGTCCTGGCAGGACCGCATGCTGCGCGACACCCTCCCGGCGAAGGAGGCGGGGGGGCGTTATCTCAGCGCCTCGTCAGGAAAAGACGCGCCCGGCCTGGTGGAGGTTGCCGCGATGTCTCTCGACGGCCGCGTCGAGAAGTATCAAATCCCCGAGATGCCGTTCGACGCCCCGGCGCGCCTCTCCGCCCCGATTGTCGTCGAGGCGCCGGCCGCGCGCCCGAAGCCTCGCGTCGGCATGAACACGACGAAGACGCCCAAGCCCGCCGAGAGCGCCAAGCCGCCAAGGGCCTCGCCCAAGAAGGCGCAGCCCGAGGCGCAGCCCAAGGAGAAGGAGGCCGAGACGCCGAAGAAGTTCTCCTGGGGCTCGCCGGACGCGTCGCCGGGGGAGGAGGCGCCGGCGGAAGCGCCGGCCGCGGACCCGAAGCCTCGCGTCGTCATGACCACGAAGAAGACGCCCAAGCCCGACCGGCCGAAGGTCAAGAAGGCCGCTGTCCCCGAGAACGAGCCCTTCCCGTCGCACGCCGTGCGCTCGAAGGCGCGTGACACCATGCTCTTCCAGAAAGGGCGGGCGTCCAGCGGCATCTGCGCGGCCTACCGGCGCGACGGCGCCCTGTGCGGCAACGAGGCCGGCAAGGACGGTCTTGCCTTCTGCTTCTACCACCGCGTGTGGAAGGATGGGATGGAGTTCGTTGAGCAGCCGGGCGCTGCCAAGTCGGAGGACGTCAAGCAGCCGGACGCCGCCAAGCCAGAGGACGCCGAGCAACCGGTCGCCGCCAAGCCAGAGGACGGCGAGCAGCCGGGCGCTGCCAAGGCGGAGGAATCAAATTAAAGCTTGCATTTACTCAGAATTTCCTTTGCATTTTACTCAGAATTTCCTTTGCATTTTACTCAGAATTTCCTTTGCATTTTGGTGAAAAGGACAATTAAAAAAAATATTTTTTGAAGAAACAGAGGATGGGTTGGGGTTCTTCTACGGATGGCAAGAAACAAGTGTATTCAAT
>Ga0307379_10014088_pt1 | contig 10329 bp, 8 predicted proteins | sample UN2MG_FD_202237 | JGI IMG/M metagenome (GOLD analysis project Ga0307379, IMG submission 202237) | Soil microbial communities from Risofladan, Vaasa, Finland - UN-2 | ecosystem: Environmental > Terrestrial > Soil > Coastal area > Acid sulfate soil | place: Finland: Risofladan, Vaasa | collected... | reverse complement strand
GTAGGTGTAGCCTTTGTTCTCCTGAGCGACTCGTTGCCTGACGCATCCAAACGGTTGTCGGTGCTGTTTCTTGCCGCATTCTTTTTCGTCATGGCGGTTATTGCCTGGCTGCTTGATACATGGAAGCCTCAAGTGAGCCGGTGGTTTGCAGTCGCAGTCTTGATCGCTGCGATCTATCTGGGCAATACGTGGCTAGGTGGGCAGGCATTCTCAACCCTAGTTGCGATACCATGCGCTCTGGCTGCGGCTCTGATCGGCCCCGCCGCTGCAACTGTCACTGCAGTTGGCGAGACTGTGCTCCTACTCCTGCTACCAAGATTTGTCACGGCCGGCGCGGATATACCCACGGTCACTGGTGTGATAACAGTCTGGGCTGCACTTGGCATCATGTACGCTGTGTATCGCCCGGTGCGCCAACAGAGCAGGTGGTTGGAGGAATACTTCAGCCGCGCTCAGCGCCTTCTGGAGGAAGCGCGGGATCGCCAAGCAGCATTGGAACAGGCCTTGGAGAGTGTGGCGCATGCTAACCGGCAACTTGCGCTGGCCAGCGAGAGGATGTCCAAGTTGCGGGCGATTGCAGAAGAGGCGCAAAGAACCAAGACTGCCTTTGTAGCCAACGTCAGCCACGAGTTTCGGACTCCCCTGAACATGATCGTCGGCCTGGTTGACCTCATGGTGGAGAGGCCGGAGATCTATACTGTCGTACTGTCTCCCAAGATGCGGAAAGACCTGGAGACCATACACCGCAACTGTGAGCACCTCTCCAATATGATAAATGACGTCCTGGATCTTACCCGGATAGAAACAGGTCGCCCGGCGCTTCATAAGGAGCGGGTCAGATTAAAGGAAATCGTTGACAGTAGTGTGGCGGCATTGCGCCCGCTGATGGAGAAGAAGCAACTCGCTCTGCAAGTTGCGATCCCGGATGACCTGCCGGAGGTCTACTGTGACCCTACGCGGATAGAACAGGTTATCCTCAACCTCTTGAGCAACGCAGCTCGGTTCACCAAAAAGGGGGGAATTGAGGTTAAGGTCGCCCGGCAGGACCAGCAAATCCTGATAAGCGTGACAGATACAGGTCCTGGTATCCCTTCAGAAGACATCGAAAGGATTTTCGAGCCCTTCTGGCAGAGTACTGACCAGCGCCGGCGCGGCAGAGGGGGAAGTGGGCTGGGACTGAGCATCAGCAAGCGGTTCATCGAGCTCCATGGTGGACGGATGTGGCTCAAGAGCAAAGCAGGGGGCGGAACGTCCTTCTTCTTCACCCTACCGGCATCTCCACCCATGGAGCGGGGTGCCAGACCAGGATACAGCATGAGAGAGGATTGGGTATGGCGGGAACACGCATTCAGGGCGGGCCGGATGATTTCCGCTGACCAACTTGTCAGGCCACGTCTCGTCATCTGCGATGAGACTGGTGCTCTCTATCCTCAGCTCGTGCGGTGCTCAGGCGAGGTAGAGTTCGTGGACGCTCGGGATTTGATGCAAGTTGCGCAAGCGCTGCAGCACTGCCCTGCGCACGCCGTTGTGTTCAATTCGGTGACTTCCGACGATATCTGGCCGTTGGTCGAGGCAGTCAGACAACAAGCACCGGGCACGCCTGTCATAGGGTGCTCCGTGCCCCGGATGGTGCAGCGCGCCATAGATGCCGGTGCACTAGGCTATCTGACCAAACCCGTGACCCGGGCCGATCTTGAGGGGGCAATCCAATCAGTTGGCAAGCCCGTGAAGCGGGTCCTGGTCGTGGATGATGACCCAGACGTTTTGCAGCTTTTCAGCCGAACGCTACGTGCTTGGGATGGCACACTGGACGTAGCGATTGCTTCCAGCGGCAGAGAGGCCCTGAGCGTGTTGCGTGAGGAACTGCCTGATCTGCTGCTGCTCGACGTCGTGATGCCTGATATGGATGGTTGGCAGGTGCTGGAGTCGATCGCCCAAGACGAAGAGATCGGTGGTGTGCCTACCTTCTTCATATCAGCTCAAGACCCGGCGAACCAGCCGCCAGCAAGCAAGTTCGTCTTGGCGACAGTGGATGGAGGGGTGTCACTCAGCAAGTTGCTACGTTGTTGTCTTGATCTTTCGATGCTCTTCCTGGAGCCTGAGAGAGGGCTTGATCTAACGCCTGTATGAACTCGCGAGGCCGCACAGGTTTCGGCAGGTAGAGAGCAGCACCAAGAGATATGGCCAGTTCTTCTTCCCTAACGACCGAACAGACGATGACGGGTATGGATCGAGTTGCGGGGTTTTCGTAGAGACGCATCAGCAGCTTCCACCCGTCGGTGTCCGGGAGCATAACATCTAGCACGATGATGTCGGGTGCAGCCGTCTCGACGATATCGAATACGTCCTGCGCTCTTGTGGTGTGCATGATGTAATAGCTGGTTCCCTCGGTGGAACGCCGGTAGAAATCAGCCATGTCCGGGTTATCATCCACTGCCAGCACGGTGACTTTGCCCACAGAAGGCAGTTCCACCCACATAAAGATATGATCGCCATCGAGGTGGGTTTGGACAGATACGTCTTCCGGCGTCAGGACGTCGCGGATGAGATCACTCTCGACAGGCTCGTTTTCTGCAGCGATGGGGACGACCATGGTAATCTTGGCTTTCCCGTCCTCGAGTCCACCAAAGATGGTAATCTGTCCGGGTGATGCATATTGAATTAACCGCCTGACAGCCGTGATCAGTATCTGCCGCAGAGCCGACGGGTGCACTGCTGCAACCAGGTCGGGTTGTACATAGCCCACCTCTATGCAAATGTCACGCCCTGAAACGAGTGCATCCTCCAACTCCAATACCCCGTTGATCGCCTCTGCCACATTGGTTACTGCGCCTGGAGCGCTGACCTGCAGGGACTCCAGTTCCCGCGCTGCTTGTGAGTGCCAATTCGGGGCTTGAGCATCGGGTGCTGTCTGCCCCGGTTGCTGACTCCCGCTCTCCCGCGTATGGGTATCCGTCGATTGCCTGTGCTCGCAGCCGCGCTCCCAAAGAAGTCTCGCCAGTGTGTGTATTGCCTCACGTTGCGCACGCCACGCGCTGGCCACGCTCATGTGCAAGCGTTCGGCGGTTTCTTCCTGCGTGAGCTTCAGCACAAACCGATTGTGCAGCAAGTCATAGATGCGCTTGGTGCGAGCACTGAGTGGAGTATCGAGCGCAGGCTCCAGGTCTTGGATAGCGCGAACGATAACAGACTGAATGCCAAGTGCTCCTTCGCGAAGATCACAGCCTGCCAATGCGCAGAGTGACTCTGAAGGCTGGTAGTCTGGATCGTATATGTGACTCAGCGCTTCTTGAAGCTCCTGCTCGAATTCCCTACAAGTAACCATGTGTTGCACAGTCAAGTATGAGATTGCGGCACGTCCATCACCCAGCTACATGGAGGGTATTCTCTGGAGTGATTGAAAGTTGAGAGACTCCTGATATGGACTACCGACATGTGACATGGTATGATAATTGGAGAAACCACACAGTGTTCGGCCATAGGGGCGACTTCTTGAATTATCATATCACGTCGCAGAAGTTTCGTCAACCGGAGATCTGGAGCCTGGTACGGGCATTGCATAGTTGGTTCGCCTAGGACGTCTTGGTCACAGATGATCAACCAGCCTAGAGCATGTATTAAGGAGATGATTTATGAAGGGCGTAGGTGCGGTCGCTCAAGTTCTGAAGCTCGAGGGCGTGGAAATCCTGTTCTGCTTTCCATACACTCCTCTCATTGATGCTGCTGCCGAGATTGGCATCCGGCCGGTCATGGCCCGCAATGAGAAAGCGCTCTGCAACATGGCCGATGGCTATAGCCGTGCCTCCAACGGGCAGCGTATTGGGGTGATCGCGGTGCAGGATGGTCCCGGCGTCGAGAACGTCTTCGGTGCAGTTGCCCAGGCCTTCGGCGACTCGATACCAGTTCTGGTGCTCCCGTTGGGTCCCGAGCAACGTGCTCTGGACGTTCCTCCTGAATTCGATTCGCTAAAGAGCTACCAGAATATCACCAAGTTCGCAGCTCGCATCAACTTCGTTGACCGGGTGCCCGGTCTGATGCGCCGGGCTTTCACCATGCTCCGAGCGGGTCGAGCAGCTCCGGTCCTGCTACAGCTCCCGCGGGACGTTGCTCGCGCTGAACTGCCCGACGGTGCTCTCGAGTACACGCCCGTTCGAGGCTGCAAGTCGGCTGGCGATCCGCGAGCCATTGCCGAAGCTGCGCGGGTGCTTCTCTCGGCGAGGATCCCTCTCCTACACGTCGGGCACGGGGTACTTTGGGCCGAGGCCTGGGATGAGCTCCGGCAGCTAGCCGAGTTGGTCCAGGCTCCGGTGATGACGACCATGGCGGCCAAGAGCGTCTTCCCAGAAGATCATCCTCTCTCTGTTGGCATGGGTGCTAACCACATGACGGATGCTGCCGCCCACTTTCTAAAGACCTGTGACCTGGTCTTCGGCATCGGCTGCAGCTTCTCGACGGTCAAGTTCTCGGCGGCCATCCCGCAGGGCAAGGTCATGGTGCAGATCACTGTGGACGAGCGTCATCTGGCCAAGGACTATCCCATCGACGTTGGCATCATCGGCGATGCGAAGCTGGTCTTGCAGCAGCTCATCCAGGAGGTGAAGCGACAGATCGGTGTGGAGGGGCGTAGTCTGGAGGATGGTCCGGCGCGGGAAATCCGGGCGATCAAGGAAGCCTGGCTCGAAGAGTGGATGCCTAAGCTCACCTCGGATGAGGTGCCCATCAACCCCTACCGTGTAGTCTGGGACCTGATGCACACCGTAGACCGCAGAGAGACTATGGTCACCCACGACTCCGGCAATCCTCGAGACCAGTTGGCACCGTTCTATGAGGCGCTGGTGCCGCGGGGCTACCTTGGCTGGGGCAAGTCCACGCAACTGGGCACCTCGCTAGGGCTGGCTATGGGCGCGAAACTGGCTGCTCCCGAGAAGCTGGTCGTGAATGTGATGGGCGACCTGGCTTTTGGGATGGCAGGAATGGATGTTGAGACCGCGGTGCGGGAGCGAATTCCAATCATGACCGTCATCTTGAACAACGGGTGCCTGGGTGGTTATGGCAAGGCCGGAATGCCCGTCGCCGGCAAGCTCTATGGAACCCACAAGATCACCGGGCACTATGCAAAGGTGGCGGAAGGACTTGGTGCCTACAGCGAGCGGGTTCAGCGGCCAGAAGAGGTGGTCCCTGCCATTGAGCGAGGTATCCGGGAGACCGAGAGAGGGCGTGCGGTAGTCCTGGAGATCATCACCAAGGAAGAACCTGTCTTCTCGAACTAGAGCACCCTTGCAAGGAGAAAGTGCATGGCTGATATGTGCATCAAGATCCTACGGGGCAGGTCAGACCAAAAGGTCAGCCCGCTGGCAAGGATACTCCTGGGAGCGCGAACGCCAGGCCAGGCACGAGAGGCGTTGTGGGCATACGTGTTCCTGTTGCCGTGGCTGTTGGGCCTTATTCTCTTCTTCGGCGGTCCCATTCTGGCATCGCTGGTGCTCAGCCTCTTCGACTACAGCCTCATCAAGCCCCCTGTGTTCGTGGGCCTTGGAAATCTTAGGAAGGCGTTCACCGACGACGCCCTATTCTGGCCCTCCTTGGGCAGGACCTTCCGCTGGGCGATGATGTACGTGCCACCAGTGGTGGCAGGGTCGTTGTTCCTGGCCATCCTCCTGAACCAGAAGCTGAAGGGAACCAGTGTCTTCAGAACACTCTTCTTCTTGCCCCATCTGACACCGGCTGTATCGCTCGCGGTGTTGTGGACATGGATTCTAAACCCACTCACGGGGCCCGTGAACTACATTCTGGGGGAGATGGGGCTTCCCCAGCCCGCCTGGCTGACGTCCGAAGCCTGGGCTATGCGTGCACTGCTCATCATGGCCTTTTGGGGTGGGTTGGGCGGCAACCGACTGCTCATTTTCCTGGCAGGGCTCCAGGGAGTGCCTCAGGAGCTCTACGAGGCTGCCGAGATTGATGGGGCCGGAGCCTGGGCTAAGTTTCGCCATGTCACGATGCCGATGATCTCCCCAGTCATACTATTCAACGTGCTCCTCGCGTTTATTGGAGCTCTCAAGGTATTCACTACAGCTTACGTGGCGACGAAAGGCGGCCCCAACTACGCTACCTGGTTCCTCGCTCTGCACATCTTCAACCAGGCTTTCAACTACTTCAGATTTGGATATGGGGCAGCGCTGGCCTGGCTACTGGCCATAATCTTGGTCATCTTCAGCTATGTGCAGATGAGACTATCCAGCAGGTGGGTGTACGCTGCGGGAGAATAGGACAGTGGCTAGAACAGTTCAAATACCAATTCAACGGAGAACCTGGATTCGTGCAGATCTCAGATGGGCTACCTTCCGCTTGCCTCTCTATCTGCTGTTACTCGTGCTCACTGTGTTCTTTGGCTTCCCGTTCTTCTGGACCGTTTCCAGTTCCTTGAAGTCAGCATCGGAACTGAGGGCATACCCACCCCAGTGGCTGCCCAAGGTCCTCCAGTGGCGCAATTACGTAGAGGTTCTGACCCTGTTCGGCTATCCTTTTGGCAGATGGTTCGTCAATTCGATAGTCCTTTCGACCGTAGCCACGCTGGGAACTGTGGTTAGTTCGGCGCTCGGGGCCTATGGATTTGCACGCTTTCGGTTCCGTGGCAGGGAGGCCCTGTTCATGATTACGCTGGCCACCATGATGCTGCCCTCGCAGGTGACCCTGATTCCGCAGTTTCTAATGTTCGTCAGGCTGGGGTGGCTGGATACGTTCAAGCCCCTTTGGGTACCGTATTGGTTCGGTGGGGGTGCATTCTTCATCTTTCTGTTTAGGCAGTTCTTTCTGACACTGCCGAGAGAGTTGGATGAGGCCGCTACAATAGATGGCGCGAACTACTGGCGCATCTTCTTGACCATCCTCTTGCCACTGTGTAAACCTGCCCTCGCCACGGCCGCCATGATATCCTTTATGGAGCACTGGAGTGATTTTCTGAACCCGGTCATCTACTTGAATCGGTCTGACATGCTCACCATCGCGGTGGGCTTGCGCTTCATGAACGAGGTGCCCGAGATGGGGGCCGGGAGGCCCATCCTGCATTTCCTGATGGCGGCTACGGTGCTCTCCATCCTGCCCTGTGTGGCGGTCTTTTTCGCTGGTCAAAGGTTCTTCGTCAGAGGAATTGTTGCATCCGCCATAAAGGGGTGAGGGGGCGGGCCGGAAGGAGGTGATGCAGGGGCGGAAATGGAAGCGCTGGCGACTGTAGGATTGGTAAGCGAGTCTTATGCAAATGACTAAGGAGGTATGTGGAGATGTTTTCCAAGAAGATTAATCGGCGTGAGATGTTGCAGGGATTGGGGTTGACGCTTGCGGCGAGTGCACTGGCAGCGTGCGCTCCCCAAGTGTCCGAGGAGGAAAAGGCCACAGAGGCGCCCAAACCGACGGAGGAGATGGCGGCCACGCCTGCCCCGGTGGAGAAGGTGACCTTGCGTATGATGCGAGTCGGAGGCTCGATGGGGGAGCACTACCCCCAGGTCGTCGAGATGTTCATGGAGCAGAATCCGGACATCGAGGTCACGATGGAGGACATTGCCTATGGTGACGTCTGGATGAAGACCGAGATGGGGTTCGCAGCAGGGGATCTGCAGGACGTGGTCCACTCGTTTACGCGCTACTACTTCCTGGGTGCCTCCCAAGGCTTCTATATGCCGGTGGATGACGTGCTCCAGGACCTCGTGCCGGATTATGACGACTACTACGAGGTCGCTATGGAGAACATCAGGTTCGAGGGCAAGCTCTATGGTCTCTTGGAGGCTGCGTACATCGGCCCTACAGCCTTTCTCGTGTGGAACCGCCATCTCATCGAGGAAGCTGGAGTTGAGCCTCCCACGCCAGACACAGACATGAACGGCCTGTACGAACTCGCGATAAAGTGCACGAATGTGGACAAGGAGATTTTCGGCCTCGAGATGAACCACAATACGATAGGGCGGCTGTGCAACACGTTGCGAACGTATGGCAAGCCGGAGTATGGCGTGAATGGTGACACCTCGAGCTGGCTGGTCAGCCCCGATGGAAAGAAGTTCCGATTCGTGGACAACCCGGCAGCGGAGGAGTACTTTACCAAATGGTATAGACCGCTTCAGGATGCCGGGGTTCTGCCCAGAGTGTTCGAAAGTGGCCTGTTCCAGGCCGGGAAAGCCGCCATGTTCCAGGGGCATCACGGGTGGGTGAGCAGACTCAACAAGGACTGCGAGTGGGGATATGATCCTAAAGATTCCCTGTTGATGCCTGTGGGCGCGCAGGGCCGGCGTGGCACGTCTCAGGAATCTCACATGAAGTGTGTCTACTCCCAGACTAAGCATTCGGCGGAAGCGCTCCGCCTGAGCGCCTTCGTCACCGGAACAGAGGCCGGGAAGTTGAGCCTTCAGACGCATGGAGGCCTATCGGCCAGGAAATCGGTGTACAACGATCCAGAGCTGTGGGAGAGCTATCCACACTACAAGCTTCATCACGAGACGCTGTTGTCTGGAATAGTTGAGCCTTACCCCATGCCCTGGAACTTCCGCGATCAGGAAGTCTTGGATGCCCACAAGAACCTGTTCGCCCCGCTGTATGACGGGTCTACGACCTTCGAGGAGGTGGCGCCGACCATCCAGGAGGAAATCCAGAAGATCGTTGACCAGCCACGTCCGTGACTCGGGGGCAATGACTGTCCCCATGGTGAGAGCGTGGGACAAGCGATGCTTGGAGCTGGGGGATGGTGCCTGAGCCATCCCCCAGCTTCTCAACCCGTGATACACAAGTGCACTTCCAGCGCATCGTTTGCACAATCTTTAAGGTGGTGGGGATTCCCGAAGCGATGCGGCGAAATACCAGGTTCGGGATCCCCTAGTTTAGGGAAGTTGAAGATAGAGTGAACTAGAGTGGCGGTGGTACACTCTGGCACGCCAAGGAGTACACAGGTCATGACAACACCTCACAAAGTCCTGATGAGTATGCCTCCAACCCCGGAACACATCGCGTTCTATGCGGACCTGGTCCCTCCAGACTTTGAGTTGGTCTGGGTTGAGGATTGGGGGGGTGATCCGGCATCCATAGCCCCCATCATACGGGGCGTCGAGTTTGCCTATGTGGGCATTCCGCCCCGAAGTTGGCTGCCCCTGATGCCCGAGTTGAAGTTGATACAGCAGATGGGGGTCGGCTACAAGGACTCCGACGTCCAGGCAGCCGGGGAACACGGGGTGCCCTACGCCATCGCACCCGAGGGTACGTGTGTGGGCGTTGCGGAGCACACCATCCTCTCGATCCTGGCAGTATACAAACACTTGGCCGAGGCACACCAGACCCTAAAGGAAGGTGACTGGAGCATCAAGAGCAGGCGTCGGTATGACTGCCGGCTGTTCTACGGCAAGACATTGGGCATCGTGGGCCTGGGCCGGATTGGACAGGACGTGGTGCGGCGGGCCGCGGGCTTTGAACCGGGGCGGATCGTGTATTACGACATCTTGCGCAGATCTCCAGAGCAGGAGAGGTCCCTGGGGGTCGAGTTCCTGCCACTAGATGAACTGCTCCAAGTATCTGACATTGTCACTCTGCACGTCTTTCTCTCGGATGAATCACGGGGGATGATCGGTGAACGAGAACTCAGCCTGATGAAACCCAGCGCGATTCTGATCAACACGTCGCGCGGCGAGGTGGTTGACGAGGAGGCGCTTTACCGCGCGTTGCGCGACCGGCAGATATGGGGAGCAGGCATTGATGTCTGGACACAGGAACCGACGTCACCGGACAATCCGATTCTGCAACTCGACAACGTGATCTGTACGCCACACATGTCCTCAGGGTCGGCCGACGCTGACCGGCTGAAATTCGAGGCCGGCATCGGCAACTTCAGACGCGTCTTGCACGGGCAGGAGCCCATCAACGTGGTGAGACCATACTCTGAGATCGTGGCTCAGGCCGAGCCCTAGTTGGTGCAAGCTGCTAGTCTGAACTGCTGAAAGGAGTGCACTATGGAAATCTGGAATAGGAATCCGTTCTATTGGGCCCGCGGTGGCCAGCCTGTCTTGCTTCTGGGCGGCTCTGATGAGGATAATCTTTTCAACCACCCTCAACTGTGGGGCAACCTGGATGCCCTGCAAAAGTGCGGCGGCAACTATGTCCGTTGCACCATGTCCAGTCGAGATGAGGGCAATGTCAAGCCCCATCTGAAGGTTGGAGAACTGTATGACCTGGATCAGTTCAATCCCGAGTACTGGGCCCGGTTTGAAGAGTTTCTGAAGCTGGCTCACGAACGGGACATCGTGGTGCAGATCGAGATCTGGGACCCGTACGATTACGGTATGGGAGAAGGACAGTTCA
>Ga0307379_10014087_pt1 | contig 10331 bp, 7 predicted proteins | sample UN2MG_FD_202237 | JGI IMG/M metagenome (GOLD analysis project Ga0307379, IMG submission 202237) | Soil microbial communities from Risofladan, Vaasa, Finland - UN-2 | ecosystem: Environmental > Terrestrial > Soil > Coastal area > Acid sulfate soil | place: Finland: Risofladan, Vaasa | collected... | reverse complement strand
GCGCCGCAGTTGCCACCCGGTCAAGTCGAGGCCCAGCTCGTCCTCCAGCACCTCCTGCAAATCGAGCATACCGCGGACCTCGTCCCAAACGAAGGCCTTTTCATCCACCTCGGGGAGGTAACCCATGCCGACGATCACCGCCCCGTCCGCCGATACGGCGTATGCCCGGCTGCCGCGTTCGCTGCCTGGCAGGGCACCCAAGCCGACCATGCCATCCTGCTCCGTCCAGCGAAACGCTTCGAACCAGGTGGCGGAACTTGCACCCCCCACCACCACGGATCCGTCAGCGGACGCGGCGTGTGCAGCGCTATGAAAACCGCCGCCAGGCAGGTCACCTAGCCCGACCATCCCATCTTCCTTAGTCCAGCGGAATGCCTCCTGGCCATTCGCGGACTCAGACCTGCCAACAATCACGCAACCGTTCGCCGACACGCCCCACGCCTCCGCCTGGACCGCACCACCGGGCAAGTCGCCGAGGCTCTCGATACCACTCTCAAACGTCCAACGAACGGCCTCCCTGCCCGCGGCGGAAGTGCCGAGTCCGGCGATGACCGATCCGTCGTGCGAAGCGCCGAAGGCTTCGCTCCCGAAGTAGCCACCGTCCAGATCACCGAGCCCAACGATTCCCTCCCCAACCGTCCAACGGAAAGCCTCAAAGCCCGAAGCGGAGTAGCTCGTGCCGACAACCACCGCACCATCGCCAGAAACCGCAGATCCCCGGCTATCGTAGATGCCCCCAGGCAAGTCACCCAGCGGAAGCATGCCCGTCCCTATGGTCCAGAGAAACGCTTCGTGATCCGGCCAAGAGAGATCAGAACTGCCGTATCCGACCACGACCGTCCCGTCCGCCGAGACACCCCTAGCTCGGCTCTCGAAATCGCCACCGGGCAAGTCGCCCAGCCCCTGGAAGCCTGGCGCGCCCTGCCCCGAAACGGGGGACACGCCCACCAGGGAAAGGACGCCGGAGGTGACTAGCGCCGGCAAGATGGGTCGCTGGCACTTGCGGTGCATTACCATTATAAGGCCCCCTGACCAGCCTTGATCAGACGCTGTCTCTTACCTGTTTCGTCAGAAGGTGATTTCCCAGGCCCATTGCAAAACTACAGTACTCAACTCATTCTAGGAGGTGCAAGATACGCGGGTCAAGCCTGCTTTGGCGCGGATTAGGTCCCAATCGGCGCAGTCTTGAGCGGCTAGGTTCGCCAATCGAAGTTTTGAACACGGAGGTTCGCTGATCGAAGCGCATTTCACGCCAATCGACTGGGCCGTGCTGGTCGGCTATCTGGTCTTCACGACCGTGCTCGGGGCCAAGCTGGCCGGCAAGCAGGCCACTATCCGCGATTTCTTCCTCGGCGGGCGCAAACTGCCTTGGCCGGCCGTCACCGGCTCGATCATCGCCACCGAGATCAGTGCGGTCACCTTCCTCGGCGTGCCCGCGATCGTCTGCGCAAAGGGCGGCGACTTCACCTACCTGCAACTGGCGATCGGGGCGATCCTGGCCCGCGTCATCATCGGCGTCTGGTTCGTCCCCGCGTTCTACGAGCGCGAGATCTACAGCCCCTACGACTACATGGGCAATCGGCTCGGCCGGCCCGCCCGATCGGTCACGACCGGCCTGTTCATGCTCGGGGCAGTGCTCGGGCAAAGCGTGCGCGTTCTGTTGACGGCCGTGGTGCTGGAGCTGATGACCGGGCTGCCGCTGGGCGTGTCGATCTGGATCATCGGGGCTATGGCCGTCGCCTGGACGCTGCTCGGCGGAATCACCACCGTCATCTGGACCGACGTCGTACAGTTCGTCGTGTTCGCGATCGGCATCGTCGCCGCCCTGGTGTACGTCTGCATCGAGCTGCCCGGCGGGTGGGATGGGATGGTTTCGGTCGCGGCCGAGGCCGGCAAGTTCCGCCTGTGGAACTTCAGCACCGATCCGAACGTGGCATTCACCATCTGGGCGGCGCTGATCGCGAACACGGTGATGTGCCTGAACGCGTACGGCACCGACCAGCTCATCGCGCAGCGCATGTTCTGCTGCAAGGGGCCACGCCAGGCGCGCATCGCCATTATCGCCAGCAGTGTCGGACAGCTCGTCACCCTGGCGGCGTTGTTCGTGGGCATCGGGTTGTTCGCCTATTACCAGCATCATCCGCTGACCGGCGAAGCCGCCGACCTCGTCGCCGAACGGGGCGATCGCATCTTCCCCGTGTTTATCTTGCAGCAGATGCCGAAGGGCCTGGTCGGGCTGATCATCGCCGGCGTGTTCGCCGCGGCGATCTCCAGCCTGGACTCGGTGCTGGCCGCCCTGAGCCAGACAGTGATTTCGGGCTTCTATCGGCCGTGGAGAGAGGGTAGCGCGGGCGTCCCGCCCGCCAACGAGGGTAGCGCGGGCGTCCCGCCCGCCAACGAGGGTAGCGCGGGCGTCCCGCCCGCCAACGAGGGTAGTGTGGGCGTCCCGCCCGCCCATCACGACGGCGCGGGAAGCGTCGAAGGCACTGATCGCCACTACGTGTTCGTCTCAAAACTGCTCGTTGTCGCGTGGGGGATCGTGCTGTGTGCCATGGCCCAGGTCAGCAAGCTGGCCTGGGATCGTTACGACGACATCCTCAACCTGGCCCTGGCCATGGCCACCTATACCGGCGGGACGCTGCTGGCCGCGTTCTGCCTGGCGTTCTTCCGGCTCAACGTCGATCACCGCGGCATCGTCTGGTCGGCCCCGCTGAGCGTGCTGGCCGTCTTCGCCATCACCTGGCACCAAACGTGGGCCCAGGTCACGACGATCGTCGTCGCCACTACGATTCTTGTGGCCTGGATCGGGTCGCTAATAACGCGTGACGACCTTGGGTCCGTCGCGTGGTGGCGCGACGCGGCGAAGACTGTCGCCGTCGCACTGGCCGGCGGGATGACAGTCTTCCTGTGCTGTTTCCACTTCGGGACTGGCGAGGTCCGCTACCTGACCGTCGCCTGGCCGTGGAACGTCCCGATCGGCTTCACCGTCGCGTTCACACTCGGCTATCTGCTGGCCAGACCGCAGAGGGCGTAGGCAGTGTCGGGCGGTGCGATACACGCTACACGCCCGTTCACCAGTTCAGCGCCACCGGCTGGGGGAAGGGTGCGGTTCCTGGCGAGACAGGCTCAGCGGGAGCTTCGCACTCCCCCTCAGCCCCAACGGGGCGAATGAATGTAGCCACGGGCGCAAGCCCGTGGAAAGCGTGGCCCCAGATTCTCTGCTATTTAAGCCCCGGAGGGGCGGCAGAGTTCCTCCGTTGGCCGATATGTGCTCTGCCGCCCCTCCGGGGCTATGAGGAAAGACGATTCGTCCCCGCACACCCCGGGCTCGCGCCCGGGGCTACTTTCAGCCGTGCCTCCGGCACTCCTCAGGGGGCTGCACGGCGTGCGGACTCGGCGTACCACACCGTTGAAGTGCACCACTGGTGGACGAGCCACCAGTGGCACGCGCCGTCTTCTTTGTGCCTTGGTGTCTTGGTGGTGACGGCTTCGGTCTACGTCTGGGTCACGGTGCGCCGGTGGAGGTGGTTGCGGACGAGGACGATCACGACGATCAGCAGAATCCACCAGATCAAGCCGCCGATGATTATGCCCACCAAGCCGGCGAACGTGTTGACCAGGAACGTGGTGCCCTTGTGCCATGCGCCGCCGAGGGAATCGAGGAAGTAGGCACCGAGTCCCGGCTCCACCTCTTCGGGCGGCGGGGCGTCAGCGGGGCGGATGATCACCAGCACCGTGGCCAGCGAGACGAGCCGGCTCAGCCGCTCGCGTTGCGCGGTGAGCTGTTCGATCGCCTGGCGCACATCGGCGATCGTGCGGCGGAGCTCGAGGATCTCCTTGAGCGGGGAGTCTTCGCGCTTTTCGAGCAGTTGCAGCAGCTCGGCCTCGACGCGCTGCTCGTTGCGCAGCCGGGCTTCGAGATCCACGACTTGCGTGGTGACGTCCTCGCCGGTGGTCTTCTCCGAGCGGACGTCGCCAAGCTGGCGCAGCTCGTTCAGCACCTCGGGCAACCGCTCGGCGGTCACGCGCAGCGTGAGATTTGCCTGCATCTTCTCGCCGCTGCCGGTGATGCCGGAGTCCTGCACGTACTCGCCTTTCGCTTCGCTGATCAGCAGCGCCGCCTTGAGAAAGACGGCTCTTACGTCCTCTGTGACGAGTTCAATCGTTGCCTTGCGGATGACGTACCGCCCGGCTGGCTCTTGTGCCGGACCCTCGGGACCAACGAAGCCTCCCGGCACCGGCGTTTGAAACGCACCGGGCGTGCTCTGGCCCGAGACGCTCAGAAGGTATAGGCCCCTCCTGCGCGCGCCTCCGGCGCCCAGTCCGAACTCACCGGCCCCGAATCCCCCACGGCCAGAGGCATCTTCTTCAAAGACCAAATCAACGCCGCCAGCGACGTCGCCCAGAGACTCCGGTATGACGCTTTCCGCCGGCGGTTCCCTTGCAGCTCTTCGAGACTGGGTCCCGGTCTCCGTGACGACGAAGTTCCCGACGACAGCCAGAAAAAAAACGGCGGCGACGCCCATAGCGGCAACGGCCCACCCCCTGGGGACTGCGCGCCCCAGCAACCCTTGAGCCACCGATCTACCTTCGTGGTCCACGGACCCGGCCGCGGCCAACGCGCGGCGCCAGAGGTTGGGGGTCGGGTCGGGCCAGGTGGTCAGCTCGCGGAGCTGGTTTTCGAGTTGGTCGTCGGGTGTATCGCTCATCAGTTCGCCTCCGCGGATAGGGCCGAACGCAGCTCGGTCAGGGCCGCGTGCAGGCGCGACTTCAGCGTGCCGAGCGGGATTTCGAGGATGTCAGCCGCCTGCTCGTGCGTCATGCCGCTGTGGTAACACAGCAGGACCACCAGCCGTTTGTCGGAGCCAAGCCGCTCGACGGCACGCCGAAGTGTGTGGTTCTGGTCGGCTGACTGGACAGCTTGCTCCGGCGGAATCTCGCTGGAGGGCATGTCTTCGATCGCGCCACCGGCAGCCAGCGTGACGCAGGCTCGCTGCAACGAGCGGCATTGGTTGATGCCGATGCGGTAGAGCCAGGTCTTGAAGCTGCTGTGGCCCATGAACTGCCTTCCGAAGCGGATGACGCGCAGCCAGGTCTCCTGAACGGCATCGCAGGCCAGGTCGCGCCGCCCACCGAGCAGACCGCCGGCCAGGCCGAGCAAAGGCCGCTCATACCGGCGGGCCAACTCGGCCAGGGCCTTGCGGTCCCCGGCAAGAAACTCGTCCAGGAGCTGCTCGTCGGTCTTGTCCGGCTTCATATCGTTCTCGCGTCACCCATTAGACCGGCGCAAGGCGGTTTTGGTTCTGGAAAAACGGGTTTTCAGTTGTCGGTTTTCAGGGTGGGCAGTGAGGCCGCCAAGAGGCCCCGCGACCGCGCGACAGGCTTCCCTCGGCCTCACTGCCCACCATTCCCTGCTCCGTCCGGCGACACACCGGCCGCTACTTCAGAGTCTGGCGAGCCCCAGCGGGGCGAATGAATGTAGCCACGGGCGCCAGCCCGTGGAACGCTTGGCCCCAGGTTCTCTTCCATTCAAGCCCCGGAGGGGCGGCAGAGTTCCTTCGTTGGGCGATCTGTGCTCTGCCGCCCCTCCGGGGCCTATCAGGAAAACGACTCGTCCCGGCGTACCCCGGGCTCGTGCCCGGGGCTACCTTCAGCCGTGCCTCCGGCACTTCCCATGCGAAGACGTGGGCTGGTACGTGAAGCAGGCACCCTGCGGAGCCTCACCCCGCTCCGGATCCAATCCTGTGATCTACTTTCGTTCTTTGCTCAGCGCAGCGTCGGGCATCGCGCATCACCCTGGTCAGGACGATTGCGACACTAGCCAGGCACAGATAACCCGGGGACAGAAGAACCACTGCGCTGCAGAAGCTCAGCGGGAAGGCGTACCACAGTACATCCTGGGCCATCGCAATGACCGGCCGCGGACCCTCACCGAACACTTCAAACACAACCGTTACGCCGGCCTCGAATAGGAAGAGAAGGCCCACCAGCAGCGGCCCGATCGAGGCCAGATCCGCGAACTTGGCCAGACGCGCGTTCCCGGACCGACGGAGCAGAAGCGTGAGGAATCGCAGCAGCATGAACGGGATAGCGAATGCGCAGATCGCCATCGCGGCCACCTTGAGGCCGTACACCAGCACGAGCAACCAAATAGACAGGCGCCAAATCATTCCCAGCGCTCCGGCGACGCCCGCTATCAGGAGCAGCACCGGGACCCACAAAGAAAGCCGCAGAGCCCTTCCCCAGCGGCGTTCGGCCCACGGGGCCTGCTCGCTCGGGTCCGGACTCGTGAGCACGACAATCCCGACGGCGATGACACCCCAAAGTAGAAGCCGCGCGACCCGATCGACAAGCAGGGCGTGCAAGACGATCTGGGGCCGGACCGTCCCCGGTGGATTCACCAGCTCGATCACCATGGGGATGACAGCGGGAACGACGACCCAAAACGGAGCGCAAAGTAGGAGCAGCGTCAGCCCCAAACGCATCTTGCGAAGCCACTGCCATGCCGAGAAGCAGAGCCGATCCTCTCGTGCGGATGCCGCGACATGCTCACCGCACTCCGGACACGCTCCGTCCAGGGCGAGCGAACGCAGGTTGTAGCCGCAGCGACAGCACGGAACATCAACAGCCAGGCGCCCCCCGCTGTCGAAGATGCCCGGGGCGGGTTGTGGTGCAGCTCCTTGCGTCACCGTGTCCCAGTCAATCGCGGCTCTCGCCAGGACCCTGGACAAGCTGCCGAACCGCGTCTCCTCACGCCAGGGCCGAGTGCAAAACCTCACGCATTTCGCGGAGGAAGCGCTCGCGGCTGAATCGTTGCGTGTGGGCGTGCATGGCCACCGGGTCGAAGGTGAGCGAGTCTGCGCGCTCGATCGCGGCGGCCAATGACTCGACCGTTTGCTCTTCGAACAGAACGCCCGTCTGGCCGTCCACGACTGTTTCGCTCGCCCCGCCCACGCCGTACGCGATCACCGGGCAGCCGTGCGCCATGGCCTCGACCGGAACGATGCCGAAGTCCTCCTCGCCGGGAAACAGCAAGGCCCTCGCGCGGCGATAATGGTCCTGCATCACCTCGTCCGGCTGATAGCCGAGGAATTCGACGGTGACGCCGGTTGTTGAGTAGTGGCCTGCGGCTCGCAGGCCGCTGAGGCTTGAGGCGCGCTCGGCCGGGGCATCACGGCCGACGAGACGTCGGCCGCTACATTCGCGAGCAAGCCGTTCAGCGTCCGGACCGTTGCCGATGACGATCAGCTTACGGTTAAGTCGGCGGCAGGCCGCGACGGCCAGATCCAGACGCTTGTACGGAACGTGGTGGCCCACGCAGACGTAGAAGTCCTCGCGTGTCCCCGTCGCCGGAGCCGGCGGCAGATCCACCGGCGGGTGGACCACAACACTGTCGCGGCCGTAATGCCGCCGGATGCGGTCGGCCACGTGCCGCGAATTGGCGACAAACAGATCGACCCGCTCGGCAGCACGCCGGTCGGCCGCGCGCAGCCGGGCCGCGGTACGCCTCCAGAACGGCCGCAGCAACCAGGGCACACTCGCGCGGTACGTCTCGGCCAGGTCCCACACATAGCGCATCGGCGAATGGCAGTAGCAGACGACCTTGCTGCGCGGGTCGGGCCTCATCGCCTTGGCGATCGCCGCGTCGGAGCAGACCACCAGGTCCACCGGCGGCAGCCGCATGCGCCGGGCGGCCAACGGCATGAGCGGCAGCAGTTTCGCATAATGCCGCCGCCCGCCGGGGATTCGCTGCAAGAAGGAGGTGTGCACCTCGGGCCAGCCGGCCCCAGCGCCGACCGGGTCATGGACCAGCGTGTAAATCGGGCCGTCGGGCAGCAGCTCGCACAGGGCTTCGAGGACCTTCTCCCCGCCGCGCCGACGCACGAGCCAGTGGTGCGTCAGTACCGCCGAGCAGTGCAGCGGTTCGACCACGGGCGGCCCCTGCCTTCCGGACGCGGCGGCGGCGTTCGAACTGATGCTGCTCGGTGTGTTCATGAGTCGTTCAGTCCCGGCGGTCATCGTAGTCGGGTCGGCAGGCGAGGGTGAAGTGGTCAGGCGGTCAAATGGTCGAATCGTTGGACGAGCGCATGGGAGTCCCGACGGGCCTGCTCATACGGCGCGCGTTGGCCCTCGCCCCGGGCACGCGGCATTTGCCGTCGGCGGGCTAACTCGAATACACTAAGGACAGGGCGATCGCGGACCGCACCACCGGCAACACTGGCCGCGCAACTCGAGCTGGTAACGGAAATGACACGGGCAGGCCGATCAAGATGGGTTGTGTTTGCGTGCTGCGGTCTTGCGCTGGTTGCGGGATGCAGCTCAAAGGACGATCCGGACCGGCCCGCCACGACGCAGCCGGCCGCCGACACGCCGCCGACCGAGCAACCCCACGAAAAGAGCGTCATCCTGCCGGAATCGCAAAGCTGGTCGGGCGAGGAAGCGCTCTCCAAGCTGGATGACGAGGCCGCCGGCGTGAGCGCGGCGGTGCGCCTCGTGCGGTTGGCGGAAGCCGCGCCGCTGGGCGTTCCCGACCCCCTGCCCCCGCGGATCGCCGCGCGCCTGCGTCTGCTGCGGTTGTCCGAATCGCTGTGGGCGCTCGGTTGGTCGGTCGCGGGTCACGAGAATCGCTTGCGCTCGGCAGTGTTGATCGGGTCGGCGGGCGAGGTCGAGCTCCCGGTCGGCGGGACGGAAGAGGAGCTCTCGCTGCTATACGTGTCCGATGATGCGGATGTCTTTCCCCATTTGCTGATCACGCCGCTGCGCGTGCTGATCGTCGCGACGCCGGTGCAGTCGGCGATCGTGGTGAAGTCGCTGGTTGGCTCGCAGTTCGCAATGCGACACGAGCGTGGGTTTCCCTATGTGGCCCTGGTCTACAGCGGTGCGGCCGAGGCCGAAGGCGGCCAGGGGCCGCCCGCCAAGCCGGTCGAGGTCGCCCGCTATACCTGGGACCCGTACGAGATGGCCTTTATGGGTCCGGCGTCGGACAAGCTGCCCGACCCGCCGGGCGGCCGCTTCGAGATCGACCTGGAGCAGAGCCTGGCGTTGATCCCGGTCGGCGGCGAAATCGGCGAACCGGACCCGGTCGAAGAATACATCCCGCCGGAGGAAAGGGAACGGGACGGGGAGTTGCCGCCATACTGAGCGGCTTGCCGGAAGAGCGAACATGCCGAAGCTGAAGAAGAAACTGGCGAAGAAAGTGATCGCCAAGAAGCGCCGCCCCGTCGCTGCAAAGCGCCCGCCCGCCAAGCGAACCCGCGAAAACGCGACAGCGCGCACGGCCCGCGCCGTGCGCATCCTGGCAGAACTGCGAGAACTTTATCCGCAGGCAACGACCGCCCTGCAACACAACAGCGCGCTGGAGCTGCTGGTGGCGACGATCCTCTCGGCCCAGTGCACCGATGAACGCGTCAACATGGTCACGCCGAACCTGTTTCGCCGCTACCCGACCGCGGCGGCGTTCGCCGATGCCGAGCCGGCCGAACTGGAGGCGATGATCAGATCCACCGGTTTTTTCCGCAACAAGACCAAGAGCCTGATCGGCACGGGGCGGGTGCTGCGGGACGAGTTCGGCGGCTGCATGCCCGACACGATGGACGACCTGCTCAAGTTGCCGGGCGTGGCCCGCAAAACGGCCAACTGCGTGCTGGGCACCTGGTTCGGCAAGAACGAAGGCATCGTCGTGGACACGCACGTCGGCCGGCTGGCTGTGCGGCTGGGGTTGCTCACCACCGCCCGCGACGACAAGGACGCGCTCAAGATCGAAAACGACCTGATGACGCTCTTCCCGCAGGAATCCTGGACCTATCTGGCCCACGCGCTGATCCAGCACGGGCGGCGCGTCTGTTCGGCCCGCAAGCCGGACTGTGCGACGTGCGGGCTGGCGAACGACTGCCCCTCGGCGGGGAAACTTAACTAGCACGCCGCATCAGCGAGGCAAGACGCAAATGTACTACACACGGATTACAGTTGCGGTTATCTGTCTTCTCACGCCGGCTGCTGCAAACCGCACGATCCCGGAAATCACCAACGATCAGCCACTTACCAGCGAACTGACGCTTTGGTACACCGAGCCCGCCAGCGAGTGGGTTGAGGCCTTGCCGGTCGGGAACGGACGGCTCGGCGCGATGGTGTTCGGCGGCATCGAGCAGGAGCGGCTGCAACTCAATGAAGAGACTATCTGGGACGGCTATCCGCGCGACACCACCAACCCCGAGGCACTCAAGGCTTTGCCGGAGGTCCGCCGCTTGCTCTTCGAGGGCAAGAACCAGGAAGCGACCAAGCTTGCCGGTGAGGCCCTCATGGGCCGCCCGCAGCGAATCAACTCCTACCAG
>Ga0307379_10014086_pt1 | contig 10331 bp, 9 predicted proteins | sample UN2MG_FD_202237 | JGI IMG/M metagenome (GOLD analysis project Ga0307379, IMG submission 202237) | Soil microbial communities from Risofladan, Vaasa, Finland - UN-2 | ecosystem: Environmental > Terrestrial > Soil > Coastal area > Acid sulfate soil | place: Finland: Risofladan, Vaasa | collected... | reverse complement strand
GTCCGTCGCCTACATCAACATCGACGGCGGCGTGACCGTCCGGCGGAACTTCATCTACCGCCCGCAGCATTGGGTGATGAGAATCCTGAAGGAGAATACCAACCCCGGCTTCGTGGACACCGCCCGCGGTGAGTTCCTCGACAACGTGGTCGTCTGGCACCAGGGCGACCTCTCCACCTTCGTGAACATCGGGTCCAACACGCTGCCGGGGACGTTCGTCTTCGCCCGCAACCAGTGGTACAACGCCACCAGCCCGGGCAACTCCACGCCCTCGCTGCCGGCACCGGAGACCGACGGCGTCTACGGCGTCGATCCCGGCCTGGACGTCGATGAGATCGTGCCGTGGACCTTTGAGGGGGGCCTGTGGCTGGTCAACGCCAACGACGCCGGCAAGACGACGACCGTGGCCTCGCCGGAATCTGTCCGGCTGGCCACGCCCGGTGCGGGCGCGGAGCTGGACTTCGATCAGACCTACCCGCTGATCGGGCAGTGGAGCTTCTCGGCCCTGGAGGGGCCTTCCTTCTCGATGGAGGCCTTCTCGCAGGCCGTGCTGATCGATCCAACCGCCATTCCCGACGATGCGAAAGTCCCTGGGGACGCCAACGTGGACGGCATGGTGGACGGGGCCGACTACACCCTCTGGGCCGATCATTACAACGCGGCCGGCGACTGGATGGGCGGGGACTTCAGCGGCGATGACTTCGTCGACGGGGGGGACTACACCATCTGGGCCGACCATTACGGCTTCGGCGTGACCGCCGGCGGGCAGCGGGTTCCCGAGCCCACCGCTCTGGCCGTGCTGGTTGTCGGCGCGGCGGCGATCATACGCCGATCGTCCGGCCTGCGGAGCAGCCGAGGAAAGCGGATCAGTCATGAGTGAACGGATCCCGGCCGACTACGCGAGCCTGTGCCGGTTGGCTGTCGAGGCGGTCGCCGCGAAGGCGCGGGAGATGAAAGATCCGGCCGCCGACGAGCGGGTGCGCCGGCGGGGCGCGCACGCCGCCTACGGCGGGGTGTGCACGCTGGCGATGGCGTACTTCGATCCGGCCAGTCCCGCCCGCGGCGAGGAGGCCGTCGCGGGGCGGCTGGAACGGGCGATGCAGCTCCTGGAGGCCGCCCAGCACGACGACGGGCTGATCGACCTTTGGGTGTCCAACTTCCACTCCCCGCCGGATACGGCATTCATGGCCGAAGAGCTTGTGCCGCTGTATGAGGTGCTGCGGGATCAGTGCCCGGCCTCGGCGGCGCGCGAGGGCCTGTTGAAGCGATTGGAGCGGGTCATCGTTCGCGCCTGCGACGGAATCGCCGCCGGCGGCGTGCACACGCCCAATCATCGCTGGAAGGTGGCCTCGGCGCTGACGCTGGCGGACTGCATCTGGCCGCATGATTCCTGGCGGCGGGAGGCGCAGGAGTATCTGGCCGAGGGGATCGACATCGACGCCGACGGAGAGTTCACCGAGCGCAGCACGGGCTGCTACAACTACGTCTGCGACCGGGCGATGATCCTGCTGGCCCGCGCGACCGGCCGGGGCGAGTATGCCGGATATGCCGACCGCAACCTCGAACACATGCTCTACCTGCTTCACGCCGACCGCACGCTTGTGACCAGCTATTCCCGGCGCCAGGACCGCGACCAGGTCGTCGGTCTGGAGATGTACTTCCTGCTGTACTGGTACCGGGCGTTGATGGCGGGCCACGGACTTTTCTGGTCGGCGGCGGAATTGTGCCTGCGACGGCTTGCCGCCTCCGGCACCGGCGCGCTGGCGCCGCTGGCGAAGTGGCTGAGGTATTTCCGCGAGGCCGGCGAAAGGACGCCGCCGCGGCCGGAGCCGCTGCCGGAGGAGTACGAGAAGAAGTTCGACGCCGTGGGCATCCTCCGCCGGCGCAGCGGCCGGATGAGCCTGACGCTGATGGCCGGCAGCGGGGACATCCTGTCCGTCCGGTTCGGCGCCGGGCCTGAGATCGGCCTGCGGGTGGCCGCCGCCTTCGCACCGCGGGGTCAGTTCCTCGCCGAGGAGATCGCCGGCCGAGATGGCCGGTACCAGCTTCGCTCCCATCACCCTTGCGAATATTACGGGCCCGGCCCGGATCCTCTGCCGGCCGTTGATTGGCTATTGCGGCCGACGTTCTCCCGCAGGGTCTTCGTCGCCACTGAGCTGACGATGACGCTGGAGATAGAAGTATGCGACGAGGGCCTGCGCTTGCGCCTGCGGAGCGAAGGATGCCCGCACGTCCCTGTCGAAGTCGCCTTCCTCGTCCGCCTGGCCGAAGAGGTGACGGCAAGCGGCCGGCTCGAGGAAGACGAAAAGACCGGCAAGCATTTTTGCGGAGGCGGCGAGGTAGTCGCGCGCGGGGCCGACTACGTTGTTCGCATCGGCCCCGGCGCGGCCGAACATGATCTGTCGGAAATGTCAACGGGCCAGCGCTACCCCACGGGCAATGCCTACTGCCTGCGCTACGTCACGCCCGTGGCCGTGGAGCTGACCATTCAGGCCGAGGGGAGATGAATTGCCGGAGACGGGCGGCTCGTCAGTTCGGCCACAGCTCGTCCTGCAAGCGGTGCCAGGTTCCCATGGCCGCGGGCAGCTCGTCCGGGCGGACGGACGCCGAGAAGATCATTCCTCGCCGCCCGTCACAGAGCGACAGGACGCGGCGAAAATATCCGTCGAGGGGCTCGTCTTCGCCGCGAGGCAGGCCGCCGAGGTAGACGACCTTGCTGGCGATGACTTTCCCGATCTCGGCCGGCCAGTCCTTGCCGGTGGTGAAATTCAGCCCGCGCATGTTGGGCACGGCGCAGTAAAGCTCGTGGAGGTGCAGCCCCTCCGGCCGGTTGCCGTCGGGGATGCCTCCGCAATAGTGAATCCAGCCTCCGCCGAAGGGCTCGAAGGCCTTGCCCAGATACGGGGCGAGGAATTCGGCGTATTGCTCGGCCGAGACCAGAATGCCGCTGTCGTCGCATAGGCGGACCGAACCCGGGTCCATCCAGTATTCGTTGGCGTAGCCCTGGCCGATGGGATGCCCGGCGAGCTGCTTGGAGAGCCGCGACAGCGTGATGTAGATGTCCGTGCACTTGGCCATCAGCTCATGCACGAAGTCGCCGTCAACGTAGAGGCCCAGGAAGATTTCGTCGTGGCCGTAGGCCTGGGCGGCGATGTCGAACGGACCTTGGGTGTCGCAGTGGCGAACCCCCACGCGATCCGCCAGGCCGGCCTCGGCCAGGGCGGCGAGGTGATGCTGGGTGTGCTCGACCATCGTCGGGATCACGCCGAGGCCGCGAATGTCGTCGGGCACTTCGAAGGCCGCCAGCCGATCCTTGGAAATGTGTCCGCTGATCACCGGTTTTGTGTGGGCGGGCACTTTGAAGGGCGCCCCGAGGATGCTCGGCCCGTTGATCACGCCGGTGTCGGCCCGGACCGTTGGCACGTAGTCGCTGCCGCCGACCGACGCGCGAATGACGTCCTTCATCTGCATGTACAGGCTCACCGCCGGCTCGGCGAACTGCCGGGCCCAGTCGAAGTCCGGCAGATGTCGCAGGGCTTCGACCTCGGCGCCAAAGGTGATCGGCACGTAGTCGCTTCGGCGCCAGGCGAACATGTCGGCCTGGCGGCGCTTGGCCGTGGCAACACGATCAGCGTCGATGAGCTCGCAGGCCAGTTCCAGCGTGCGCCTCAGCAGAGACTTGGCATCCTCCCGCACGGCGTGACCTCTCCTTCGACGTACAGCCCCGGCGGCCGCACTACACGTCCAGCAGTTTCACTTCCAGGGCGTGATCCTCGATGAATTGCCGACGCATTTCCACATCATCGCCCATGAGCACCGAGAACATTCTCTCGGCCTGTTCGGCTTCCTCGGCGCGAACGCGCAGCAGCGTTCGGCGCTTCCGGTCCATGGTGGTTTCCCAAAGCTCATCGGCGTTCATCTCGCCCAGACCCTTGAATCGCTTGATCTCCATGCCGCTGCTGCCGAGCTGTCGGATGCCGTCAGTGATGCCGGCGAGGTTGTCCACCTCCAGCGTGATGTCTTCGTTGAGCAGCACGTACTTGGCTGGCTCCTTCTCGCCGGTGACGGCCTCCTCGCGAGACAGGAAGTAGTCGTCGATGCTCAGGCCCCGGTCCTTCAGCTTGGAGACGATCTTTTCAATGTCCTTCACTTCGTGGAGTTCGGCCTTTTTCTCCAGCCGCCAGCGCGGCCTGTGATTGGCCCGGTCGGAATTCTCCTTGGCGGCTTTGGCTTTACGGCTCTTGCCGGGCCGACCATTGCCGTTCCCGCCGTTGTGGTTGTTGCCGTTGTTGCCGGGGGCGTCTTCGGCGACGAGAGCGTCTTCGTGCTTGGCGAGGGTGTCTTCAAACTCCTTCTGTGTGTGACAGAAGATGTTCTTGCCGTCCAGCACGAGCCAATGGGTCGGCAGGCTTCCCTTCTTGCTGCGGTTGCTCATCAGCTCGGCGAAGGTCAAACCTCTCCGCTCGACGATGCGGACCTTCTCCGCCAGCTGGTGCAGGATTTCCACCAGTTCGCGGAGCTGCGCGCCTTTCACTTCGGCCAGCACCTTCAGCTTTGCCGGCGCAGCCGGACGGGAGCGCTTGCGGCTGGGCCGGGGGTGCGCATTGTCGCGGATTTGCAGGCTGGTGCCATCCAGGCCCAGGTTGGTCAGCGTCTTTCGCATGGCCTCTTCGTTGAGGACGTATTCTTTGTGTCGTTTGCGCGTCACCAGATACAGCGGGGGCTGCGCCACGAAGATCCGGCCGCTGAGGATCAACGGCTTCATGTGCCGGTAGAAGAAGGTAAGCAGCAGCGTGCGGATGTGAGAGCCGTCCACGTCGGCGTCGGTCATAATGATGATCTTGCCGTACCGGCACTTGCTCACGTCCACCTCTTCGTTGCCGATGCCGCAATCCAACGCCGAGGCGATGTGCTGGATTTGGTCGTGGCCGAGGATCTTGTCGATGCGGGCCTTCTCGACGTTGAGGATCTTGCCTCGCAGCGGCAGTATGGCCTGCGTGGCTGCGTCGCGCCCCTGTTTGGCCGGCCCGCCGGCGGAGTCGCCCTCCACCACGAACAGCTCTGTCGAGGCGATGTCGCGGCTGCGGCAGTCGGCCAGCTTTCCCGGAAGCGACCCGCTGGACAGCGCCCCTTTTCGGCGCGTCAGGTCTCGCGCCTTGCGGGCCGCCGCACGCGCATGCTGGGCCTGTACGCCCTTCGTGATGATTCGCCGGGCGTCCGGGGGATGCTCCTCCAGCCACGTGCCCAGACCCTCGTTGACCGCCTGGGTGACGTACGATTCGACCTCGCTGTTGCCCAGCTTGGTCTTGGTCTGACCCTCGAATTGCGGCTCGGGGACCTTCACGGAAATGACCGCCGTCAGACCCTCGCGCAGGTCTTCGCCAGAGGGGGGCTGGTCTTTGTCCTTGACCAGCTTGGCGTTGCGGGCATAGGCGTTCACAGTTCGCGTCAGAGCCGAGCGGAAGCCGGAAAGGTGGGTGCCGCCTTCGACCGTGTGGATGTTGTTGGCGAAGGTGAAGACGGTTTCGTTGTAGCCGTCGTGGTACTGCATCGCCAGTTCCAGCGCGAGTCTGGTCTCCGCATCCTCCTTGCGGATCAAGATGGGGCGGTGCACGGGCTTCTTGCCGTCGTTGAGGTGCTGCACGAATGCGATCAGTCCCTTATTGAACTGGAAGGTCTCCTCCTTATCGTTGCGCTCATCGATCAGCCGGATCCGCAGACCTTCGTTGAGGTACGCCAGCTCCCGCAGGCGCGTCGACAGAACCTCGTAGCGGAAGCTTCGGTCAGGGAAGATTTTCGAATCTGGCATGAAGCCGACCTTCGTGCCGGATTTCTTCCGCTGGCCGATCTTCTTCAGCTCCCCGTGCTTCTTGCCGCGGTGGAACTCCATGGAATAGACGGTGCCGTCGCGCGAGACCTCGACTTCCATCCACTCCGACAGGGCGTTGACCACCGACGCGCCCACCCCGTGGAGGCCGCCGGAGACCTTGTAGCTGTCGTGATCGAACTTGCCGCCGGCGTGCAGCCGGCACATCACTACTTCCAGCGTGGAAATCTTCAACGTCGGATGGGGCCCGACGGGGATGCCCACGCCGTCGTCGATGACCGTGCATGACTCGTCCGCGTTGACCCGCACTGTGATGTTCTGGCACCGTCCGGCCATGGCTTCGTCGACGGCGTTGTCCACCAGTTCCCACACCAGGTGATGCAGCCCGCGCGGGGTGGTGTCGCCGATGTACATCCCGGGGCGTTTCCGCACGGCCTCCAGGCCCTCGAGAACCTTGATCTTGGTTTCGTCGTAAACGGCTGTCTTGCTGGCCTTGTCCTTGGCCACCTTGGCGCTCCCTTCGACAAGCTAATGTTGCTCTTGGGGATGCGGTCCCAACTCGCCGAACCGCAACCAGAACTAATCCCTTCCATTTTCGCAAATTCGGCCTTTGTTCTCCAGGGAAAAGGGCCTTTTGCGAGGTGTTTTTCCGGCGTGTAACCTGTTGTCATATCGGCAATTCCGGAGGACTTTCTAAAGCGATTCCGACCCGGATCGCCCGTGAGCTGCCGCAGTCGCGCCTCGCCCGTAAATCCCGTCGACGAAGCCTCCCGCGCGCTGCTGTAAACCCGGCTCAGCTACGCCTGGCGAGCACTTTTGAAACCGCCCGGGGACGGCAAAGTAAGTTGCTCAGGACGGCGTCGCTACGTCCGTTCTGGCAGGGAGTCCAGTTGTTGCTGGAGGTAGTCGCGCGTGTGTGACTCGCCGGAGCGGGCGGCCAGGTTCATCCCGGCGGTGAACACTTCGCGGGCCTCGTCGGTCCCGCCGGTCGAACGCAGCGCCTTGCCCAGCTCCGCGTAGGCCGGCAGGTAATCCTGGTCCAACTTCAGGCATCGGCGGAACTGCTCGGCGGCCTCGTCAAATCGCTCGGCCGAGGCCAGCTCCATCCCCAGCGAGTAGGTCAGGAAAATGTCCTCGCCCTTTTCGGCCAGCATCTTCTTGATCATCTCGATGCGTTCGCTCATGCCCTTCCTCGCGCGCCCGGCCGAAGTCCGCCCTCGACAGATGCTCTTGGCGGATTGGATACTCCCGACAGCATTTTATACAATGCCCGGCAGTTAGACACCTCGAAGGAGTCCTGCCATGGCCTTGTACAGCGGGGACGGCGATGCGGGTTTCACACGACTGCCCGGCGAAGGCGGCGCGCCGATCCGAAAAGACGATGCCCGGTGTGTGGCCCTGGGAACGGTTGACGAACTCAATGCCGCGATTGGCCTGTGCCTGGCCGAGGCCCGCCGCGCCGATCACACTCTGATTTCCCAAGCCCTTTCGAGCATGCAGGATGAGCTGCTCGCAGTAGGGGCGGTCCTGGCCGCCGTTTGCGCCGGTCGGGAGCCGCCGGTGCGGCTCGATCCGTCAGCCGCGGGGCGGATGGAGAAGGGCATTGACCAGATCTGCGAGGAGCTGCCGGAGCTGACGCACTTTATCCTCCCCGGCGGCTGCGAGCTGGCCAGCCGCCTTCACCTCGCGCGAACCATCGCCTGTCGGGCCGAACGCGCTGTTGCGGGGGTGCTGGCTGCCAGCAGCGGCGACGATTCGGCCACGATCCTCAAATACATGAACCGCATCTCAGACCTGTTGTTCGCTCTGGCCAGACTGGCCAACCACGACGCGGGCGAGGGCGACGTTATCTGGCAGCCCTGACCTCCGGGGCGAGTCGGTGTCCTCCCGACGACCTGGGGCATCCCGGCCGTGCACCGCGCCAGAAAGGAGGGCAAGGAACTGGGGGCGAGCAGCCCCGGTCGGCCTCTGCCGGCTGCCCCGTTATCTTTTCGTTCGGCAGACGAAGCAGAGCATGGGTTCTCGCCCGTCGTCTTTCTTCGCTTCGTAGCCCACGTAAAGTTCCGGGGCGAAGCCGGCCTGGCGAAACAGGCGAAGGTAGTCGCCCGTGTTCATCACCGGGGCTTCGAAGGTGCATACGTCGGTGCGCTCTCTGCCGTCCGGGGCAACGGTCTTGTAGATCATTTCCCCGCGAAGGATCCGGCCATTGTCTTCAAGGCGGACCTCGACGCTGCGAGTGACCTGCTCGCCGGTCTTGGGGCTGCGCAATGGCGCCGAAGGTGCCCACCTGCGGACGCCGTCGCGGAAGGAGTCCGGGTCGAACCGCCGCACGGTCACAAGCAGCATCCCGCCGGGCACGAGGTGGCGGGCAATGCAGTCCAGGCACGCGCCGTACTCGTTTTCGTTGGCTAGAGCAGTTCACGCTCAATTGTAGCGATAGCCGCAAGATCCGAACCACCCGTGGGCATCCGCGGCGGCGACCGTTTCCAAAGCCTGGGCGATGGCCGTCATCAACTCCTCATACGTCCGAGGCTTGGCGGATCGCACGAACTGCTTGATCTTCGACCACATCTTCTCGATGGGGTTGAAGTCCGGACTGTATGGCGGCAGCAGCCAAACCTCTGCCCCCGTCGACTCGATCAGCTGCACGATCCGCGGCACCTTATGGGGACCGAGCCGGTCCATGACCACGATGTCGCCTGGCCGCAAGGTCGGGGCCAGCACCTGCTGGACGTAGGCCTCGAACACCTCCGTGTCGGTCGGACCTTCAATGACCATCGCTGCCGTGGTTCCATCCCATCGCAGGGACGAGACCATCGTGGTCGTACCCCAGTGGCCGTGCGGCGTGGAATCGACGACCCGCTGGCCATCGAATCCCCGGCCATACAGCCGAGTCATGTTCGTCTTGGCCCCGCTTTCGTCCAGAAACACCAGCCGGTGAGGGTCCAACTCGCCGGTCTTCTGTTGCCAAGCCCGCCGCTGGACGACTACATCCGGGCGGTCCTGTTCAGCGGCGTGGAGCGACTTTTTTTCGCCGACAGCCCAACCGCTCCAACGCCCGATGCACGGCCATGATGCTGGCTTGGACCCCGCAGCCGTCCAGCAACTCTTGGAGCGTGGCGTCGGGTTGCTCGGCGACCAGCGACTTCAGCCGCTCCAGGCCCGCCTCATCAAAGGCCCCGAAACGTCGTCCGCCCCGCGGGCGAGCCGAAAAGTCGCCTGTCTCCCGCCGACGCTGCAAGAGCCGGCGAATCCATGCCGTGCTGACCCCGAACGTCTCGGCGATCTCCCTCCGTGTGCCGATCTGTTCATCACACGCCCGCACGACCCGATCCCTCAGGTCCTTCGAGTAGCTTTCCATGCAAACAGTCATCGCCAACTCGCATCGCTACACATGAGCGTGAAATGCTCTAGCTCCCGGAAGGAGTTGTCGGCGATCATCGCCATGGCGAACGTCCGGCCGAGGTCGAAGTTGCACATGTCGGCCTTTTCCAGGCGGACGCGCCCGCGAATGTCGGCGGGTAAGGCTTCGACCCTTCGTCGGGCCTGTGCGAGCATCGCTTCCGACAGGTCCTGCCCTGTTACCTCGAGGCCAGCCCCGGCCAGGCGAGCCAGCAGTCGGCCGGTGCCACAGGCCAGCTCCAGCACGGGCCCGCCGGACTTTTCGGCAAACTGTTGGTACCAGGCGACCTCCCGCTCGGCCAGCGGGTTGAAGTGGTCGTAATCCCAGCCGAAAAGCTCGTATCGTTCCAGCCTGCCGGACATTGACGGTCTCCTCCGTCCGCCCTCCGCCGACGGATCCCCACACCCGCGGCGTGGGGCACGGCTGGCCCCTGTGGACTCAGTGGTTAAAGTGCCTTGTGCCGGTGAAGATCATCGCCAGCTTCAGTTCGTCGGCGCGGGCGATGACGTCGGCGTCTTTCTTGGCCCCGCCGGGCTCGATCACGGCCGTGGCGCCGGCCTGGACGGCCCAGTCCAGGCTGTCCGGGAAGGGGAAGAAGGCGTCTGAGGCCAGCACGCAGCCTGAGGTATCGAAATCCTCCCCGCGGCCGTATGCCTTGGCGAGCTGAGCGGCCAGGCGGGCGGAGTTCACGCGGCTCATCTGCCCGGCGCCTGCCCCCAGCAATGTCTCGTCCCTGGCCAGCACGATGGCATTGGACTTGACGTTCTTGCAGACCAGCCAGGCGAAGCGCAGGTCGGCCATCTCCTTCTCGGAGGGCTTTCGCCTGGTGACGACCTTCCAGTCGCCTTCGTTGCATCCCAGCAGGTCGCGGTCCTGGACCAGCAGCCCGCCCACGACGTACTTGAGGTACTTCTCGTCGTTGCGCTTGCCGGTCAGCTCGCCCGTTTCCAGCAGGCGCACCTCCGGCCCCCAGCCCTTGCGGGCGCGGATGACATCGACGGCGCCGTCCTCGAAGCTGGGCGCGATGACGATCTCGGCGTAGAAGCCGCCGGCGCCGCGGTCCTTGCCCCAGCGCTGGTAGGTCTCGACGATCGCCTGGGC
>Ga0307379_10014085_pt1 | contig 10331 bp, 13 predicted proteins | sample UN2MG_FD_202237 | JGI IMG/M metagenome (GOLD analysis project Ga0307379, IMG submission 202237) | Soil microbial communities from Risofladan, Vaasa, Finland - UN-2 | ecosystem: Environmental > Terrestrial > Soil > Coastal area > Acid sulfate soil | place: Finland: Risofladan, Vaasa | collected... | reverse complement strand
CCATAGTTTTTATAGTATTGGAAGGTTCAGCATTAGGTGCAAACTGTTTATTGTAAAGATCTTCGGGTCTTACTCCAAAAGTTACTTCCTTCCCGGCATAATCTGCTATTTTAGAATAAAAAGCCTGGGGAGCTTTTACTTTAAAACTTTCTGCATCAATAAAATAATCTCCATTCTCTTTAACAACTTTAGAATCTATAAAATTCATTGCCGGTGAACCGATAAAACCGGCTACGAATTTGTTGTCGGGTTTTTTGTAAACTTCCAAAGGTGCACCTGCTTGTTGCAAGAGACCGTCATTCATTATAAACATTCTATCTGCCATGGTCATAGCTTCTACCTGATCATGAGTTACATAGATTATAGTAGCTTCCAATCTACGGTGAAGTTTGCTGATTTCTGCCCTCATTGCCACTCTTAGTTTAGCATCTAAATTCGAAAGTGGCTCATCAAATAAAAATACTTTTGGTTTTCTTACGATAGCCCTTCCTACTGCTACTCGCTGTCTTTGTCCACCGGATAACTGTTTAGGTTTTCTTTTTAATAAGTTTTCTATTCCTAATATTTCTGCGGCTTCTTCTACTCTTTGATCAATCTCTTTTTTTTAGAAACTTTCTTAATTTCAATCCAAAAGCCATATTATTGTAAACATCCATATGGGGATAAAGAGCATAGTTCTGGAAGACCATAGCAATATCTCTATCTTTAGGTTGAACATCATTTACCAATTTATCGCCAATATATATCTCCCCCGAAGTTGCTTCTTCTAAGCCAGCAATTGCTCGCAAGGTTGTAGTCTTTCCACAACCAGAGGGACCGACTAAAACTGCAAATTCCTTATCCTTTATTTCTATACTTACATTATCTACCGCAATTACTTCTTTAAAATTTTTAGTAAGATTCTTTAGAATTACGTTTGCCATTTTAATTTCTCCTTTTTCTTAAGATTCTAATAAATATTTTATTATATTTTTAGATTTAGCTGTAATAGTTCTTCTAGTATTTCTTGACCGATCTTTCTACTTAAGTTAAATATTATTCTCTTTAGGGTATGGAAATTTATTTCCTTTTCTGGTATATTTAATTTAAGATTAGGTAAGTTTCTGGTTACTTCTAAGTTTTCCATAGGGTAGATTTACCTCCTTTTGAAAAAGAATATTTATTCTTTTTCTTCTTTTTTCTTGAGGTAAGTTTACTTTTTGGCAGGTGTTTTATCTGAAATCCCCTACTAAAATTTTACACTATCTGTTTAAACTTAATAGCCATATTTAATTATCAGTGTGCTTGCATTATATTTTACGCTTTAGTGATAAAAAAGTAATTCATAATTTGCGAAAACTTACAGAATTTTGTCAGACTTTAATCTTCGTTTCCAGATTGTAATTCCCATACCCAAAATAAAGGGTAATAAAGCAACTACAAATAACCAGCATGTATTGTTTTCTTTAATCGGCCTTATCACTCTAATGCCTTTTTGAATAATATTTTTTTCTTTATCAAGCATTATAATGGTATATTGACCATCAACATTTATATTTACCTTATATCCTGTAAATGTTGGAGGACTCTGTACTGATTCATCCCATTCAATAATTTCATAACCCAAAGCATATCCAGGACTTTGTTTAACATAATAAGGATTAGCGGTAACTTCTTCTACAACATGACCATTTTTAACTATCTGTAGAATATCATCAGTACGCCCTGTTAAATAGACCCAGCGCCACCTATCTTCACTAAGTCTATCTGTTTCCGGTTTATGAAGACTGGATAATTTCGCATAACCCTTTTCCGGATATTCTTCGGCATTATAGGGTTTAAAGAAGAAAACCTGTTCCCCTTCCATATAAAGAATATCTTCTAACTCATTACTGGTTTCAGGATAAGTCCATTTTTCTTCAGAAAGCACCTGATAGCCAATGCCAGACCTTCTATTGGTGAATACCATTAGTTCTTTTTCAGTTCCAGAGATAACTTCACCTTTTTCATTTTTAACCCTTATCCTATAATTTCCCTTTTCTAAATTCAAAATAAAAGCTTGCTGTGGCTCAGTAATAAATCCTTGAAAGGGCTCAGGTTGCTCCGGTATCTTAGGTAAATTTTCTCCTCGTATTTCTGTTGTTCTTCGTAATATTTCTGGACTTTTTTATAATACTGTTCTTGTTCTTTCTTGAAATCGACATAGACTTGATCTGCCTTGTTCCCTATAAATATTTCTATTTTATCGGAGAATTGTCCTTCGGGGAAAAGAAAAGAATAATTCTGCAACGAATTTTTTTTAATAACTTTGTCATTCTGCAATACTTCCATTGTTCCCTTCACTAATTCATTTTTTTCAAACCAATTTGCTTTGTATTCTTTTGTTATTGGCCAATAATAAACTTCAGTTTTTCTGACTGAAAAAACACTTGGTTTATTTGCAATCACATATATTTTCTCTACTTCCTCAGGACTAAAGGTGCTAGAATATGATTTGCCATCCCATAGATTAAGACTATAGACTGTTACTTCCTTTTTTTCAGGAACTTTACACTGAACTATCGCTGGCAAAATAAATAAACCGATAATAAAAGTACAAATAATTAGTTGTTTTATATATCTCATTATTTTCTAACTCCCTTACTTTTAAAGTTCCAGGTTGCCAGTAATAAAAACACTAATGTATAAATAATAGCAGATAAAAGACTTTTCCCGTAAGCTACATAAGTTCCAATTTTAACCGCTTCTAACCCTCGGCTTAAGTAAGAAAAAGGCGAAATCCAACTAATACCTTTATTAAGTACTTCAACCACATTCCGCAAATAAAGTATAACCCCTTTAACATTTCCCGGTTCCACTCCAATAAGAACACTATTAATGAGCTGTAGACCCAGGAAAAAAAACATAACTGAGATAAAAATAATAATTGATGTTTTGACCTGTTTTGTTAGGGTTGACAGAAACAGTCCGAAAGAAATGATACAGGAACCGAGGAAAATAGATAATAATACTAATTTTATTAAACCAACTGAAAAAACAAAATTAATTAAATATGAAGATAACAAAAAATAAAGGCTAAAAAAAACAAGTATTATTATAAAGGAAAGCATCTGCTGTAGATATTTACCAATTAAGTAAGACAAATCATCTACTGGACCAAAAAAAAGAGTCTGTAATGTTCTATCTTCTCTTTCTTTAGAAATAGAAATAGTTGAAATCAGTGCCAGATAAATTGATCCAATTAAAATAGACAAATATAAAGGGTAATTAAGAGGATTAGAACTAATAAAAAGACTATCTGTTTTAATGGTCTGTATATAATTTCTTAAAACTAGTGAAGAGATTAATAGAGCAAATGTAATGACTGCATAAAACCCTATTCCATATAAAGTAGATTTTAATTCACGCCTGACCAATATTTTTATTATTCTTGCCCGGTTACCTTTGCTCATTACTATCACCTTCTTTGGTAAACATAGAAATGTTCTTTTCTGTGATTGTCACAAAAGCATCTTCAAGGCTTAATTCTTTTTTATTAAATCCTATAATAATATCACCATTAGTTGTTATAATCCTGGAAATTTGAGTTCTGTAATCATCATCTGTATCGGTTTTAATTGTAATTTTATTATCATCTCCACTAACTTCCGTAATAAAATCATAAGATAAAAGCCTGTTAATTAATTCATCTCCTTTTGTAAGAAACCTGTCCAGTTCAATTTCTAATTCAACTGAATCAGAAAATCTTTTTTTTATATTTTCCATTGTATCTTCAGCAACTAGAACACCATGATGAATAACTCCTACCCGATGGCAGATTTTATCTATTTCCGAAAGCATATGGGAAGAAATAAATACAGTTTTTCCCTTTTTATTATGTTGAAGAATAACATGTCTAATCTCTTTTATTCCATATGGGTCAAGGCCGGATGCAGGTTCATCAAGTATTAATATATCCGGGTCATGGAGTAAGGCTCTAGCTACTTCAATCTTTTGCTTCATTCCTTTGGAATATCCTAATAATCTTTCATCTTTCCTGTCATACAGATTAAGGTCATCGAATATTTCTTTGACCCGTTCTGTTTTGTTTTCTACATCATAAAGATCAGCAAAAAAATAAAGGTATTCCTGAGCAGTCATTTCTTCATAAAGATTTTTCTGTTCTGAAGCAACTCCTATTTTTGTTTTTATACCAAAATAATCATCTTTTAAACTCTTGCCAAATAGAGTAACATATCCCGCAGTCGGTTTAACTATCCCCAAAAGCATCATAATAGTTGTAGTTTTCCCCGCTCCATTAGGTCCTAGGAAACCATATATTTCTCCTTTTTCAACATTAAGATTGAGATTATTCACAGCAATTAGATTGCCGTATTTTTTAGTTAAATTTTTTGTTTTTATCAGCGTTTTCCCCTCCCATTTTTATAAATTAACCCTGTTGGGCCGTTATACCGCCATCAATTATTAATTTAATTCCTGTAACAAATGAAGAATCATCAGAAGCAAGATATAAAGCGGCTTTCGCAACATCTTCTGGCTCTCCTATCCTCCTGAGGGGAATCTTTTTTTCTGCTTCGGATATCTTTTTTTCTAATTCCTCAGGGTCTTCAGAAACTGTTCTCATTAACGGGGTTCTCACCGGTCCGGGACAAAGACAATTAATTCTTATACCTTTATCTGCATACTCTATAGCCGTGCAGCTGGTTAAAGCAATAATTCCACCTTTAGAAGCAGAATAAGTGGAAAAACCTTTTAGACCTTGATATCCTAAAGTAGAAGCCATATTAACTATTGCCCCTCCTCCCCCTTTAATCATATGAGGAATTACATATTTTGAACAGAGATAAGTCCCTTTTAAATTAGTATTAATTACATTTTGCCAGTTCTCTTCATCCATGTCTGTTAATTCTTTAAGAATCTGAATACCAGCAATATTTAAGAGGATATCTATTTTACCGTAACATTTAATTGTTTTTTCAACCATACTTTTAACCGCTCTTTTTTGACTTACATCAATCTCTACTGCAGTTACTTCTCCTTTCACTTCTTTCTTAATTATTTGGGCAACATCATTAATCCCTTCAAAGTTTTTATCTGCTGCAACAATATGTGCCCCTTCTCTAGCAAATAATATAGCACATGAACGACCTATGCCAGAAGCAGCTCCTGTAATTATAGCCACCTTATTTCTTAATTTCACTTAACTCACTCCTTTAGTAAAAACAGTTATAATATCCTTAATGGTTCCCCAATTTTAAGTATCTTAAACCTGACTTCAGGATACCATTTTTTCATATATTTCTTAAACTTATTTATATCTACAGTATTAATAGCAAACATTCCATAATGACTCGGAATAAGCATCTTCGGTTTAAGCCTGGACGCTAATTTCCCGGCCTCCTTATAATTCATATTTCCCGCAAAACCAAGCCGAGCCCTTTCTTCGTCTCTTCCATTTATCGGCAGAATCAAAATATCAGGCGAATTAGAAGATAATATATCAATCAGTTTATCATACAGCAATGTATCTCCAGCATGATACAAAGAATAATTATTAGCTTTAAGAATGTATCCTAAATAAGGATAACCTTTTTCTCCGTAATCAAATGATTCATGTTTTGCCGGGAGTGCTGTTATATTTAAACCCCTATAAGTATAATGATTGTTTTTATCTCCATTCAGAAATACTATTCTTTTTAAAGGCAAATTAAGTTTTATCGCTGTTTCCTCCGCTGCACAAGGTAAAATTAATTTTACATTATCTAATCTATTCATAATTTTGGGTATAGCAATTGGATCCAGATGGTCAGGATGATCATGAGTGCAAAGAATTAAATCTATATCTTTTATCTCTTCCACCTTATACGGAGACTCCATTAATCTTACATGCTCATAAGGGGTTCCCTTAGTTGCATTTTCTAGATAACATGAAAGATAAGGATCAATTAATACTTTAATGCCGCCTGTAACAGTAATTAAATACCCCGACTGCCCCAGCCAGCATATACTTATAAGATCATTTTGGAAATTCAATTAAATCCCTCCCCACATAATTACCCTTATATGACTTGATATTTTCGATAGACTTCAAAAGGAGAAGAGCCCTGCTGAATTTCTTTCTTGGTTTTTTCTTCAAGTTCGGTGATAGTTTTTACTTTTTTAGCTAATGCTTTAATATCAATTTCCTTTGGTATAATGATAACCCCATCTCTATCAGCAAAAACAATATCACTTCTCTTTACCAGCCTCCCACCACACCAGATTTTCTTTTTTACCCCCAGATATTCTATGCGGCCAACAGACTCTGTAGGAATGGTAGTTATAAACCAAACAGGAAAATCAACCTTTTCTATCCTTTGTACATCCCTAATAGCACCATCTAAAATTGCTCCGCGTGCATTATAGTGGTACTTAGCGATAGTACTCATTATTTCCCCCCATACCCCGGCAGCAAAAGAACCATTAGTCGTCCCAACTATTATATCACCCTTCTCCATTGGCTCAAAAATTTCTTTAATCCTTCTAATAATTTCTTCTATGCTTAATTCTTGCTTATTCAAATTGTAACATTCATTGTCTTGCTTAAATTCAAGGGTATATGCAGGACCTGCTATCTTATCCTTTAAAGATACCTGATGAAACCATTTTGTCATAACCTGTTCCCTAAAACCCATTTCATCTAAAATATCTGAAACAATAGTAGTATATGATTGTTCAATCACCTTACAATATTTAATTAACTGTTCTCTATCCATGCTTTTAATGCTCCCTTCTCGAAAGTTGTTCCCAAAATCTGCGTCTAAAATATTTACACAGATTTTTTGCTAAATTCATCTAAAATCCTCATAAATTTCAGGATGAATCTGCGAATCTACATTCAAATTCCACCTTTTTCTTCACCGCCTTTCAAGGAAATTTTTATTTTTATTTTTTCTCCGTTAAAAACGGTAAAACTATTAAACTATCCACAGGTCTTATTCTTTAACAGCTTTTTACTGAAACACTTCTTTATAAGGATACCCTTGCTGAAACTTTATCCATTTTGAATAGCAGGAATATGTTGTACACCAGCATCATGATCTGGAAAAACGCTTCATTTGCGAGAGAAGGATTTCATTTTCAAAGAGCCAATGTTCCTATCATACTTGGTTTCCTTGATCTATTTTTCGCAGTTTCCACGCTTCTCATAGAATTTCACTATATCGGCGAGTTCCCATCTAGTATTGGTAACCTACATGGCCTGCTTTTGATACCCGTAATCTTCCCAGATTTTAAGGGGTCTGTCATACGCTTTATCAAGCATGTTTAGAGCATTACTTGGCTTTTACAACATACTGGTATCCTGCTTCTTCAATAACTTCTGCGATCTCTTCGCTTTCATAACTGATGTCCATTCTAAAAAACGATGTTGTCCACTTCATCTAATTCATCACAAAATGCCATCAGAATGTTGTAACAGTTATTCCCCTTGTGACCAGGATTTTATCCTTTAACGGCTCCTCCTTCCTGATTTCCTTCAACATTGCCTGTTTTGCTATCTTGGGAAGCACCTTTACCCCTACTGCAGTAGATAGGAAATATGCATAGGAAATCTCTTGGGCTACTTTATCAAGTTCCAATCCATTTACAGCTCTTACATTTTTTATAATAATTTCTTGTGTTTTATCACAAGTTACTATCTTCAAAGGATATTCATGATACTTATTTAATAAATCAACTATTTCTTGATTTACCTCTATAAATACCGTTTCAAAGCCCGATTCATAATATAGCTGACCCAAAAAACCCCTTCCGACATTCCTAGCCCCAAAATGAACGATTTTTTTCATCTAATATCACCAAGCTTTTCTTTATTATTATTCATAAAGAATGGGCATTTTTTAAAGATAAATATGGCTTTCTTTCTATCTTTTTTATTTTTGCCTTTCTAACGGATACTTTTCTGCTTCAGAGCACCATATACCGTTGTTATTTTCTACGATCTCGGCAAGTTTTGCAAAGAGCGGGTCTGTCTCTGCCCTTTTCCATGAGCTGAAGGGCTTCTATCATATCATCGGTATTGCCCCCGCTAGTGCCCACAACGTGGGTGGAACTGTAGTGCACATTGTAAAAGTTGAATTCAGCAGAAAAGGCGGGATTGGTGGGACCTGCAAAGAAATTCAGGCATCCGTCTTTGCCCAGGATCCTGTCTGCCAACTCCACAACGGCTTTTACCGGCGCAAAGACTAAAACATCGCTGTAGCCCTTGCCGTCGGTAAGGTCCAGCAGGTATTTGTGTACATTTTCAATGTTTGCTGTATTGATATATTTCAGTTCCACTCCATTTTTTACAGCGTCTTCTACGGTTATAATTTGGCTGGCTCTTGCTCTTGCAAGTCTTGCATCATTGATGTCTGTAACTACCAGGAACCGGGGTTTTATTGGACCATGAATGGCATAATCTACCGCACCAAGACCCATGGGGCCCGCCGCTCCAAGCAGTGCCATATTGCCGCCTTCGGCTATACCCATGTGATGGACGTATTTGTCCTTGGTCCACATGGTAGCTGGCGTGGAAGGCTCCCACTATGCAAGACATGGGTTCTGAAAGGGAACCGTAAAAATAGGCTTCGCCGTTATAGGGTAGGAGGCAATTCATCTCCATGACTTCATTGGGTATGACTATATACGTGGCGTCTCCTCCCACATACTGGAAAGAGAATCCGGGAGCCACAAGGGTCCCTTTATAGTTCAGGGCAGGCTGGATGGCGAATTTCTGGCCGGGTTTAAATTTATGACTCCATTTTTTCCCTACTTCCAGAATTTGGCCGCAGAATTCATGGCCGATGATGACAGGATTTTTGTCTATGTCTTTGGGCACTCTCTTGTGCCCGGGCCCCTGTACTGCCGCCTTATAAGATGACATGCAAAGGCTGTCGGAAATAATGTGGGTCAATATTTCATCATCTTTAATAGGGGGTAGTTCGAACTCTTCCAAGCGTAAATCATTTTTACCGTAAAGTCTTACTGCTTTTGTTTTCATGTGAAGTCCTCCGACATCTAATGTTATAATAATATATATATTAAGTCGTCTATTAAAAAGGCAATTAATTTAACTCAAAGAAATTTACGCTTTATTATTACTCCCAAATAATTTTATAGTTTTTCTTACTTCCTCTTTAAAGGTTTCAATACTCCACATCATTAAATCATGGTAAAATAAATTACCTGGTGAATTATTTAGTTTTTCTTTTACTGTTTGAGCTGCTTTTAATGCCATGTTTGTATAATAATTGATTTTACTTATTCCATTTGCAATAGAATTGGAGTAGTCCCTAGCATTAAGTCCGGACCCACCATGCATAACTAATGGAACTTTAGTTATTCTTTTTATCTTATTTAATCTTTCTAAATCAAGTTTGGGTTTATCTAGATAAATTCCATGTACAGTTCCAAATGCAACCGTTAGAGCATGAATTCCTGTTCGTTCTACAAATTCTACAGCTTTATCTGGATCAGTGTAAAGAGATTTATCATATATTATCGAATCATCTTCTGTACCTTCTGCTCCTCCACTTTTTGGTCTTGCAACACGTCCAAGTTCTCCTTCTACTGAAACACCTAGTTGGTTGGCGATTTTTACAATCTCTTTTGTTTGTTTTACATTCTCTTCAAAACTTAATTGCGATCCATCAAACATCACAGCATTGAATCCAAAGTGAATTGCCTTAATTATAGCCGAAAAGCTATTACCATGATCAAGTAATATAGCTACCGGTGCCTTTGCTGCCTTTGCTTCATTCACTAAAATATAGGAGATCTTTTCTAAAGGAGTATATTTGAAATGAAGTTCCGCATGACATAATATTACAGGAGATTTCTCTTCTTCCGCTGCTTCTAATATTCCTCTTGTCATTTGTAAATCTATAGCATTGTAGCAGCCTACAGCATACTTTTTCTTCTCAGCATCTTCCAATATTTCTTTCATTGAGACAATTGGCATGTTATGCCTCCTTTACATTAATATTATAAAGAATTATAAACATTGGAGCTGACATCAAATACCTTTTAAGTGGTGTTTACACCAATTAATAGAGATTGTTTCAACGCGATGTCATCTCCCTCTGATATTATTTCAAAAAGCTCATTTTTTCGCTGGTGGATATTCATCACTCAATAAATACAAAGGTTTTTCGTCTTCTTCTAATTTAGGGAACCCACTAACGCTATCATAAAATCTGTTATCAATTCTATCATCATTTACTTTCGAAATTTCTCCTAGTGTCACGTCGCATTTCATACGTCGGATAGAGTCGTTTTAGTTTTATCCGAGCTTTGTTTGTTGTAAACTGCCAATTGATTTTTGCATTCAG
>Ga0307379_10014084_pt1 | contig 10331 bp, 10 predicted proteins | sample UN2MG_FD_202237 | JGI IMG/M metagenome (GOLD analysis project Ga0307379, IMG submission 202237) | Soil microbial communities from Risofladan, Vaasa, Finland - UN-2 | ecosystem: Environmental > Terrestrial > Soil > Coastal area > Acid sulfate soil | place: Finland: Risofladan, Vaasa | collected... | reverse complement strand
CTAGCCATCCCCTTGTGATGGCTTAACTTATCTCAACGAAAGGCCCGGCTGACGCCGGACTCTTCCGTCTCGGTCGAACCACTAGGGCCCCCACACCAAATAGCGCCACAAGAAACGCAATGGCGGTTCTTACCCTCACCCCGGCCACCACCACTTGCCGCCGATCACCACCCCCTCCGACACGATCTTGCGGTCGCCGACCAGCACCTCGCCGACCACGTCGATATAGTCGAACGCCCCATCCTGCACCGACAGTACCGTCGCATCCCCGACCGACCCCGGCTTCAGCGAGCCAAGTTCCGGGCGGCGCAACGCCATCGCCGCGTTGACCGTGGAGCGCCGGATCACGTCGGGCAATTCCATCCCCATGCACAGGAACTTCGACATCGTCGTGACCTGGTCAAAGGCTGGCCCGTTGATGCAAAGCTGATGCACATCCGATGAGATGGTGTCCGGCATGAACCCGCCCGCCATCATCGCCCGCGCCGTCTTGAAGGCGAACGAACCCTTGCCGTGGCCGACATCGAACAGCACGCCGCGCTCGCGGGCCCGCAGTACCGCCGGTTTGATCGTGCCCTGCGCCGTGGCGGGCGAGTTCGGGAACGGCCGGAAGCAATGGGTCAGCACATCGCCTGGCCGCATTGCATCGACCAGTTCCTCGTAGTTCGGCGGCGGCTCGTCGATATGCACCATCAGGGGCATGCCAACCTCCTCGGCCACGTCCATCGCATAGGCAAACGGCGTCATCCCCTGATCGCCCGAGGCACCGCGCCCCAGCCGCACCTTGATGCCGATGATCACATCGCGGTTGGCATCGGCCACCTCCGCCGCCTCGCGCGGGGCCATCAGCCGGATGTCCTGGCTCTCGCCGACCATGACCCGGTGGCCGAAACCGAATATCCCGGCGAACGAAACATGCAGATAGGCGAGGATCCGCACCTCCGACCGATCGATCACATGTTTGCGGAACCCGGCGAAATTTCCCGGCCCGGCCGACCCGGTATCCACCGCCGTGGTCACCCCGGAGGTGCGGCAAAACTCCTCGGCATCGATCCCCAGCGAGGTGCCGCCCCAGTAGACATGGGTATGCAGATCGATCAGCCCCGGCGAAACGATGTGCCCAGCGACATCGCGCACTTCCACACCCGGACTGCCCTTTATATCCTGGCCCACGGCCACGACATTGCCCCCGGCAAAACCCACGTCCATCACAGCATCGATATTCTGCGACGGGTCGATCACCCGCCCACCGCGCAAAATCAGTTCAGCCGTCATTGTCCGCTCCCCGCAACCGTTTCGGCCAGCGCCACCATGCGCTCGGCTTTTTCCACAATCGGATAGTCTATGAAATATCCATCGACCTGGATCGAGGCCGACCCGGCCGCCTCCGCCTCCCGGAACGCGGCGACAATCTTGCGGGCCCAGCTAACCTCCTGCTCGGTCGGCGTGAAGGCAGCGTTGGCCAGCCCGACCTGATCCGGATGAATGCACAGCTTGCCCTGAAATCCTGACTGGCGCACCCGAATGCACGAGGCGCGAAAGGCGTCGTGCTCGCGGATATGGATGAACACGGTATCGACCGGCGGCTCCAGATCGTTGATCCGCGAGGCCAGCACCACCTCGGCCCGGGCCGCATCGATCTCGTGCTCGGTCATGGTCCATTCCATGCCCATATCCCGAGTATAATCCCCGGCCCCGAAGGAGACCCGCTTCAGCCGCCCAGCCGCGCCACAAATCTGCCGCGCCCCGGCAATGCCGCGCCCGGATTCGAGGATCGGCATCAGGTCGATGGAACCGGGGGCAAGGCCGTTCTTGCGTTCTAGCGACCCGATCACCCAATCGACCATCTGGATATCCGCCGCCCGCTCGACCTTTGGCAGCACAATGCCATCGAGGCCCGGCCCGACCACCGCCTCGAGATCGCCAAAGGTATACCCGGTGTCCAGCGCATTGACCCGAACATAAGCCCGGCAAGACCGCGGCAGGGCCAGCGCCGCCGCCACCGGCCCCCGCGCGGCCTCCTTCTTAGCCACCGCCACCGCATCCTCGAGATCGAGGATCGCGACATCGGCCCCGGTGCCGAACACTTTCTCGACCTTGCGGGGATGGTTGCCGGGGGCGAACAGCCAGGTGCGGTTTGGTTGCATGCCGCTCAATCCTTCTTGCGTTCAGTGAATGGCCGCATGAATTCCGCCGGCTCGCCGGTCGGGAACATCCCGGCAAACTCGTCGATGCTGGCGGCGATGGCCTCGGCCTCCGGCAGCGCCTCCCAGCCCCGCATGATCCGCTTTTGCGCCTGCACCGCGCCCGGCCCTGCGGCGAGGATCGCATCGACCCAGGCCTGCGTCTGCCGCTCCAGCTCGTCCGGCGCGCACAGCCGCTGGACAAAACCTGTCCGCAGTGCCTCCGCCGCATCGATATTCTCGCCGGTCATCAGCAGCTCGCTGGTCTTGCCCCAACCGATCAGGCGCGGCAGCAGGCAGGCCTCGATCACCGAGGGGATGCCGACCTTCACCTCCGGCATCCCGGCGACCAGCGTGGTATCGGCGATCCGCATGTCACAGGCCGCCGCCAGCTCCATCGCGCCGCCAAAGCAATAGCCGCGCAGCATGCCGATCACCGGGCAGGGCAGGCGGCGCACTGCGTCGATAGCTTGGTGCAACGCGGTGATGAACGCCCGCCCGGTATCCGAATCCAACCCGGCCAGCACACCGATGTCAGCCCCGGCGGAAAGGGCCCGCACCCCGGCGCCAGTCAGCACCACGACCCGCAACCCTGTGTCCTCGGCCAAGCGCGTCGCCTGCCCATGCAGCGCCATGATCACCGTCGGGCTCAACGCATTCAGCTTTGCCGGGTTTGACAGCGTCAGCCGGGCAACACGACCCTGCGCCGTCTCCTCGGTCTGGCACTCAACGGTCCCGATATCTTCCACCTGATGTTCCCGTGCTTGCCCGGCCCTCAGCGATGCCGCTAGGATCGACTAACAGCAGATTGCATCAGGAGACAAGCGCGATGCCTATCCGCATTGAGCCCCTCGAAGGCCCGGTCGGCGCCCTGATCCACGGCCTCGACAGCGCCCGCACCCTCAGCGCGCAGGATTTTGCCATCGTCGAGCAGGCGATGTTCGACCATGTCGCCATCGTCATCCCGGAGCTTGAGGAGAACGTCCCCTGGCTGCATGACTTTGGCCGCCGCTTCGGCCATCTGGTGCCCCATGTGCTGGACCAGTACCACCACCCCGAGACCCATGAGATATCGATCATTGCCCGCAATGACGGCACCGCCCAGTCGCGCACCACCGGCAAGCCCGCCGGGGCCTTTTGGCACTCCGATCTCAGCTACGAGACCGAGCCGTCGGACGCGATTTTCCTCTATGCCCAACGGGTGCCGGGACAGGGCGGCGATACCTTGGTCGCCAACATGGCGCTGGCTTACGAAAAATTGCCCGAGACCACCAAAACCCGCATCGCCGACCTCACCGCCACCCACCGCTGGGGCTGGAACACGGGCGGGGCCACGCCGACGCTGACGCCGGAGCAACTGGCGACCCACCCGGACGTGGTCCACCCGGTGGTCCGGACTCATCCCCGCACCGGCCGAAAAATCCTGTTCGTCAACCCCGGCTATACGATGAAGATCAACAAATTGCCCCTGGCCGAGGGCGACGCCCTGCTGGCCGATCTGTTCGAGCACGCCCTCCAGCCGCAGTTCCATTACTGCCACGCCTGGTCAACCAAAATGCTGCTCGGCCTCGACAACCACTCGTCGATGCACTGCGCCATCGATGACTACACCGACCCGCGCCGGATGCTGCGGATGATTGTCGGCAATACCGAGAAGACTGGGCATTGAGCCGTATGCTGACCGATGCCCAGATCGCCGAGTATCACGAGAAGGGATACGTGGTCCCTGATTACCGTCTGCCCGAAGCGCAGCTTCAGGAGATCCGCGACCGGCACACAGCGCTTCTAAAACGCCACCCGGAGTTCCGCGACAACGCCTCGGTGCTGCTCAGCTACGACCTCGGCTTTCTGAACTACGCCCGCGACCCGAACATCCTCGATATGGTTGCGCAACTGATCGGTTCGGATATCTGCCTGTGGAACATGAGCTTTTTCGCCAAGCCTGCGCTGAACGGCAAGAAGACGCCGTGGCACCAGGACGGTCAATACTGGCCGATCCGCCCGCTGGCGACCTGTACGGTCTGGATTGCCATCGATTCGGCAACGGTCGAGAACGGCTGCCTGCGCTACATTCCCGGCTCGCACAAAACCAACCGGCTGATGGCGCATGACCAAAAGGATGACCCTAACTTCACGCTGAACCAGGAGCTGAAGCCCGACGAATACGACGCGAGCCAGGCCGAGAACCTGATCCTCGAGGCCGGTCAAATGGCGCTGCACGACGTCTATATCGCCCATGGATCCGAGGAAAACCGCTCGCCACACCCGAGGCGCGGCATGACGATGCGGATGATGCCAACGACCTCGGTCTATGATCGTGGTCGGGCGGCATCGATGCACGTCGAGCGGGGCGGGCTGGACCTGTCACAACATTCGATCTTTTTGCTGAGGGGCGCCGATCGGTCGGGCCAGAATGATTTTCGCCTGCGCGCACAGGACTGGAACAATTAGCGGACTTGTGATGCCTGAACACGGCGCCTAAAGCAGCGATACCCTAATGTTGGCCTCGACACATCAGCGCGCCTGCGGATAAACTTCCCTGAAGGGGACAACTGAATGGAACGCAGGCTTGCCGCGGTGATGGCCGCCGATATGGCGGGTTACAGCCGCCTGATGGGCATCGACGAGCTGGGAACACTGGCCCGGCTCGGCACCCATCGGGCCGAGCTGATCGACCCTGCCATCGCCAAGAACCAAGGCAACATCATCAAGACCACCGGCGACGGCATGCTGGTGGAGTTCCAGAGCGTCGCCGACGCGGTGCGATGCGCCGTCGAAATCCAGGAACGGATGGCCCGGCGCAACGCCGACGTCGCCGAGGACCGGCAGATCAGGTTCCGCATCGGCATCAATCTCGGTGACATCATCTTCCAGGACGACGACATTTTCGGCGATGGCGTCAATATCGCCGCCCGGCTCGAACAGCTGGCCGAGATCGGCGGCATCTGCGTGACGACGGCGGTGTACGACCAGGTTGCCGACCGGCTGGATGTCGCCTTCGAGGATCTGGGCGAGAAGACCCTCAAGAACATCAAGCGGCCGATCCGAGTTTACCGCGTGGTGCTGGATGCGCCGCCGGCCGCCGGTGCCGCGAAAGGCGAGAAACCAGCCGCGTCCCGCGCCGTGGTCAAACCGACCGTCGCGGTGCTGCCCTTCGCCAACATGAGCGGCGACGCGGAGCAGGAATTCTTCGTCGACGGGTTGACCGAGGACATCATCACCGAACTATCCCGCCACCACGAGCTGTTCGTGATCTCGCGCAATTCGACCTTTGTCTACAAGGGCCAGTCGGTGAATATCCGCGACGTGGCGCAGAAGCTGGGCGCGCAGTATCTGGTCGAGGGCAGCGTGCGCCGATCCGGCGACCGCCTGCGGATCACGGTCCAGTTGATCGACACCGCCAACGACAGCCACATCTGGGCCGAAAAATACGACCGCAAACTGGATGACATCTTCGAGATACAAGACGAGGTGACATCGGCAATCGTCGCCACCCTGCCGGGTCGGCTCGAGGCCGCACAGCACGACCAGATAAAACGCAAGACGCCCGCCAACATGGCTGCGTATGAATGTGTGTTGGCTGCCAAGGTACTGCACCACCGAAGCACCCGCGAAGACAACGATAGCGCACAACAGCTGATCAACCGAGCGATCAAGTTGGACGCCGAATACGCCCATGCCCACGCCTGGCGCGCCTGCATCCTGGGACAGACCTGGGGTTACGGTTGGTGCGCTGATCGTGAGGCAACGCTCGACGAGATTGAAGCCGGACTCGCTCGCGCCTTGGCGCTTGATGACAACGATGCCGATGTTCACCGCATCCTCGCGGCGGTCTATGTAGCCCGCAACGATTTGGCCAAGGCCCGCTTCCACCAGGAGCGTGCACTGGCCCTGAACCCCAATTACGACCTCGTCGTCGTCCAGCAGGGCGAGATCCTGACCTGGCTCGGCAACCCGGAGGAGGGTATCGAGTGGATCCGCAAGGCGATGCGCCTGAACCCGCACCACCCGGCCCGATTCTGGAGCCACCTCGGCAAGGCCCATTTCGCGGCGCGCCAATACGCCGAGGCGATTGAGGCCTTCATGCACCTCTCGGCGATGGATCACGGTCAGCACGCCTTCGTCGCCGCGTCCTACGGCTGGGTCGGCGACAAGACCGCCGGGGCGGCGCATGTGGCCCGCATCCGCGCGCTGGAGCCGGGCTTTGATCTGGAGGCCTATCTGGCAACCATGCACTACAAGGATGACGCCGATCTGCAGCACCTCCGCGAGGGGCTGCTGAAGGCGGGGACCATGGAAGTGTGACCCGACCATCAAAGAAAGTTGGCGTTACTCCGGCATAGTCTCGCCCGATCCGCCCATTTCAGCCGGGAAGTCCTTCAACTTCGGCAGCCCGTCCTTGATCCGCAGCACCGCGGATTCGTAGTTGACGTGAACCCCCGGCTTGAACACCAGCGAGGGCAGGACGGCGGCATAGACGTCGGTGAATTCAGCGCCCGGATGATCGGTCATCACATGGCCGCCGCACTTGGTGCAGGACTTCCGGTGGCTGGAATCGCTCTTGATGTAGGTGAGCAGAAGGTCGGCCCCCTTGGTGACTTGCACCGCGTCCGGCTTCCACAGCGTGAACGCATTTACCGGCCCGGCGCTCCATGCCCGGCAATCCTTGCAGTGGCAATAACCCATGGCGAAGGGCTCGCCCGAGGCCTTGATCTGGACAGCGCCGCAAAAGCAACTTCCCTTGTGCTCCGTTTGGTCTGATGTTGACATGAATGGTATCCCCTTGGATTTAAGATGGCGGCGTGCAATCTCCGGGAACTTCCGGAGCCAGCCGCCGAATTTCGGAATGGTAGCGTTCTCCAGATCAAGTTGTGTTTCAAGCGTTACTCAACATATTTCGCGCGTGCGCCCGAAGATTTCACCCGCGCACCTCCTACCCCCCGGTCCCCAGATACAGCAAGCTCTCCGGCGCCTCGCCCCGCACGACACGCTCCAGGTTCTCGGCAACAAAATCCCAGCGCCGATCGACCTGCTCCTGGGTCCAGCCGCATTCGTGGGCCGAGCAGATGACGTTGTCCAGCTCCTGGAACGGAAAGTTCGCGGGCCATACCTCGGGCTCGTCCGGCACATTGTAGTTCCACCACACATCGATCACCGCGCCGCCGATCTGGTGGTCCTTCAGCGCCGCATATAGCGCCGCCTCGTCGATCACCTTGCCGCGCGCCACGTTGATGATCACGCCGTCCGGCTTCATCCGTGCCAGCCTCGCGGCATCGATCAGCCCCCGGGTCTGGTCGTTCAGGTCACAGGCCACCAGCACGAAGTCGCTAACCTCCAGCAACTCGTCCAATCGTTCCATCGTGCCCAGCCATTCCAGCTCAGGCGGGCAGGGTGGTTGTGACCGCCTGATCCCCACAACTTTCATGCCGAACGCCCGCGCCCGCACCGCCACCTCATGGCCGATATGACCATAGCCGATGATGCCCACGGTGGCGCCCCGAACCTCGCCATGCACCGGCCCGCCGGCGATCTCGCGGCCGCCCCAGCCATTGGCGCGGAACGCGGCATCCAGATGACGCAGCCCGATCTTCCACTCCAGCATCGCCAGCAGCACATATTCGGCAATCGAGGTCTCGTGCTCGTAGCAATTGCACACCGGCACGCCGGCTGGATTTCGCTCGGCCGAGGTGAACTCGTGCCCGGTCCAGGGGATCTGGATCAGCTTCAACTTCAGCACCTCCGGCCACGGCGATACCGGGATTGCACCGCCGACGATGGCATCGGCCTCCGCCACCAGCGCCGCGAAATCGGCGGGCTGATGCTGAGCCGGGTCCCAGATTGCCACCCGCCAGCCGTCGCCCAGGCGTTCACATAGCATCTCCGCCCTCGGCACCGCCAGGCGGCCCTGCATCAAAACCGTATGCATCGTATTCTCCCTATTGCGGCAGGATAACCGCCTTGCCGGTGGTCTGGGTGTCGAACAGCTTGTAGGCCGCCTCCGCCTCACCCAACGCGAATCGGTGAGTGAACAGCCTCTCCACCGGCAGCCGGTGCCGGGCGGCGAAGTCGGCGCATTCCTTCTGACCGATGTTCGAGAACGTCCACGACCCCAGCAACGTTAATTGGCGCATGATGATGTCGGAGCGTACATTCAGCGCCAATTCGCCGCCCATGCCGACAAAACAGCACGTACCCCAGGTTTTGGTCGCCCGCGCCGCCGCCGCACAGGCGGTCGACGCCCCGCTGCACTCCAGCACAAACTCAGCGCCCAATCCCCCGGTCAGCGCCTTGATCGCCGCCACCGGCTCGTCGGTCAATGCGTTGATCAGATAGTTGGCGCCAAACCCCTTGGCCTGCGCCAGCCGGTCGGGCGAGATGTCGATGGCGATCACGGTCGCCCCCATCGCCTTGGCGATCATCGTCGCACTCAGGCCGACCGGCCCCTGGCCGAAGACCGCGACAATGCCGCCACCTGCCATATTCATCCGCCTCAGCGCACCGTAAGCCGTGCCGGTCCCGCAGGACACTGCAGCCCCCTCGACAAAGCTCAGCTCGTCGGGCAGCGGCACCAGGGTTCGTGCCGGGATTTTCATGTAGCGCGCGTGGGCGCCATGCCCGGAGCGGCCATAAACCACCGAGCCTTCATCGCATAACTGGGTCCAGCCGCTGAGGCAGTTCGGGCAGCAGCGGCAGCCGTCATAGTGATGCACCATCACTCGCGAATCGCGGCGCGCCATCCGCTCCGGCACTGCGCTGCCGCGCTCCACCACCACGCCGCAAGGCTCATGCCCGGCGATGAACGGGCTGCCATCGGGCGTGCGATACACATGCAGATCACTGCCGCACATGCCCGAGGCGCGGATCTCGATCACCACCTCGTCCTCGCCCGGCGCCGGGTCGGGAAACTCTCGCAGCTCCAGCTGCCGGTTGCCGGTGAAAACCACACCCTTCATGCCCGCCTCCCGCTCACCATTTCCGCGTCGAAGCCGCGTGGTGCTGCGCCTCGATTCGCTCACGCAACGTCGGCTCGCCGGATTTTGGCGGGTCAACTCGAACAACCTTGCCCGCCCCCGAAGCGGTGCCGAAGTACAAGCCGCCATGAGGCAGGAAATGCCGCTCGTTCAGGGCCATCTTCGCATGGTCAAACCGGGTCTGCCCTCGAACCGAGAACAGATAGGCGAAAACCAGCACCGGGAAGGCCGAAACCATCAGCGTCACGCCGCCCAGCCCCAGCGTTTCGCGGCCCCAGGCAAACACCCCGATCAATCCGGTGACACCAATCACGAACAGCACCAGCGTCACCACCGCCAACCGGATCAGATTGCGCTCGATCCAGTTGGGCGGACCAACCCGGTTCTCCAGCGCATCGATCCGCGCCGCCGCGACCCGAGCCTCGGCGGCCTCGGATTCCGGCAAAGACGCCAGAAACGTTTCAAGATCAGTGGATTCCCGCGTTTTCTTCATGCCAGTGGAACCATCACGATCTTGCCGGTCACCCGTCGCTCCTTGAAGCGCCGGAACGCATCGCGCCAGTCTTCGAACGCGACCCGCGCCGAGATTACCGGCCGCAGCTTGCCAGCCTCATACAGCCGGAACATCTCCGCCATGCCGGTGTCCTTTAGCGCATCGACGCCGTCCCGCCCAGAGGTCAGCGGCGAGCCGATGGCAGTTAGCCGCTTCACCAGCAGGTAATTGGCCTTGATCTCCGGTATCCGCCCGCTGGCAAACCCGACAATCGCGATCCGCCCGCCGGGCCGGATCACCCGTAGTGCGGCATCGAACACATCGCCGCCAACCATGTCGACCACCAGGTCGAAACCCGCGCCACCGGTCAACGCATAAACCTCGTCGCGCAGGCTTTCCTTCAGCGGTTCCGCCGCCAGATTGACGGTCGCTGCCGCCCCGTTGGCCATGACCAGCGCGGCCTTATCCGGACTGGTGACACCGCCGATGATCCGCATGCCTTTGGCAGCCCCGAATTGGGTCATCGCCAACCCGACGCCGCCGGAGGCCCCGGTGATCAGAACTGTCTCGCCAGCCTGCGCCTTGGCGTTCTCGATCAGCGAGATATAGGCGGTCAGGTACACCAACCCAAACGCCGCCCCATCCTCAAACCCCATCGCCTCCGGCATCCGCCAAACCGCATGC
>Ga0307379_10014082_pt1 | contig 10331 bp, 4 predicted proteins | sample UN2MG_FD_202237 | JGI IMG/M metagenome (GOLD analysis project Ga0307379, IMG submission 202237) | Soil microbial communities from Risofladan, Vaasa, Finland - UN-2 | ecosystem: Environmental > Terrestrial > Soil > Coastal area > Acid sulfate soil | place: Finland: Risofladan, Vaasa | collected... | reverse complement strand
CCCCAGGCCGGCCCCCAGTCGAAGGCGTTCGCTTTTCTCCTTGCCGGGTTCCGGTCCCTTTCCGCGGGAGAGTCCCCCGTTTCCGTGGGGAGGAAGGCGGAGGCCGCTTTTATCGCCCTGGGGGGGTGGGGCCCTGACCTGTCGGCATGTCGGGGGTGCGGCAGGGAAGAAAGCAGGTCCTTCCACTTCGTTGTCTCCGAAGGGAGGCTCTACTGCGGAGCCTGTACGGGAAGAGCGGGCAATCTCCTCTCCCTCGGAGCCGTCCGGACCTGGAGAGCTCTCCAGGCATCGTCCCCGGCCACCGTCGGCCGGATCCGGATTCCGGAATCTGTTCTTGAGGAATTACAAACTGTTATCCCTAAATACCTCATGTGGAACTTTGGGGGCCCCTTCCGGAGCCTGGGGGGCGATCCAACCGTCGGAAAACCGTAAAACCCCTGTTTTTATAACGATATTTCTTGACAGTCCTTTGCATGGGATGATATGTAACCGTATCATATCTTAACCGGGAGGACGCTTTGCTTTACCAGGACCTTGTCCTCGCCCTGCAACAATTCTGGGCGGATAAAGGGTGTGTGATTCACCAGCCCTACGACATCGAAGTGGGGGCGGGAACGTTCAATCCGGCGACGTTTCTCCGGGCGCTGGGTCCCGAGCCGTGGAACACCGCGTATGTCGAACCGTCCCGGCGGCCGACGGACGGCCGGTACGGGGAGAATCCGAACCGGCTACAGCATTACTACCAGTTCCAGGTCATCATGAAGCCCTGCCCGTACGACTACGTGGAGATGTACCTGGATTCCCTCAGGGCGGTCGGCATCGATCCCTTGAAGCATGACATCCGTCTCGTGGAAGACGACTGGGAGTCCCCCACCCTCGGCGCCTGGGGGCTCGGGTGGGAAGTGTGGCTGGACGGGATGGAGATCACCCAGTTCACCTACTTCCAGCAGTGCGGAGGGATCGACCTGAAGCCCGTTTCCGGAGAGATCACCTACGGCATCGAGCGGATCGCGATGTACCTGCAGAATGTGGAGAACGTGTTCGACCTGAAGTGGGTGGGCAACGTGACCTACGGCGACGTGCATCACCGGACCGAGGTGGAGTTCTCGAAATACAATTTCGAAATGGCCGACATCCCGATGCTGTTTTCCCTGTTCCAGATGTACGAGAAAGAGTGTCTGCGCCTGATCGAGGGAAATCTCGTACTTCCGGCCTACGACTACTGCCTCAAATGCTCTCACGCGTTCAACATGCTCGACGCGCGCGGTGCAATATCCGTAACGGAGCGCACTTCCTACATCGCCCGGGTCCGCAATTTGGCCAGACTATGCGCGACCGGGTACCTGAAATCCCGCGAGGAGCAGGGTTACCCGTTGATGAACAAGTTTTCCGTCTGAGAAACCTAGAGATCAGGAAGAAGAGGGACATGGGACACGACTACTTGTTGGAGATCGGGTGCGAGGAGATCCCCCCGGGGTTCGTGGGCCCCGCACTCTGGTACGGTGGCCAGCAGTTTGCCGAGGTTCTGAAAAAGGGGAAGCTCTCCTTCGACCGCGTCGATATCTACGGCACTCCCCGCCGCCTTACGTACATCGTGAGGGGGCTCGAGGAACTGCAGAAGGCCTCGGAAGAAACCGTTCTTGGACCCCCCAAGAGCGTTGCCTTCGACGCGTCGGGAAAGCCGACGAAGGCAGCGGAGGGGTTCGCCAGAGGGCAGGGAGTTCCCGTTTCCGAAATGAAGCTGTTCCAGACGGATCGGGGCGAGTATCTCGGGTTCGTGAAGGATGAGGCGGCAAGACCCGTCGAGGAGATCCTTCCCCGGCTCGTCTCGGACTGGATTCCAACGATCCCCTTCAAGAAGACGATGCGGTGGGCAGACCTCGATGTCCGTTTCGCCCGGCCCGTGCACTGGATCGTCTCCCTCTTCGGCGAAAAGGTCATTCCGTTGTCGTTCGGAAACGTGACTGCGGGGAGCACGACGTACGGTCACCGCTTCCTCGCGCCCGGCGCGATCCCTCTCGCGTCCCCGGAGGAGTATTTCGACAAACTCTCGCAGGCGATGGTGTTCGTCGATATGGAGGTCCGAAAGGAAAAGATTCGCGCCGGGATAAAGGAGGCGGAGAAGCAGATCGGGAGAAGATGGGTGGAGGACGAACCGCTCGTGGAGACCGTTGCCAACCTGGTCGAGTATCCCGTGGTTCTGGTGGGACGGTTCGAGGAGAAGTACCTGGCTCTCCCCCGTGAGATCCTCATCACCAGCATGCGCGTCAACCAGAAGTATTTCGTGTTCGAGGACGACCGGGGGAATCTGTTCCCCGGTTTCGCATTCGTCTCGAACATGGTCGTTCCCGACAACCAGCTGGTGGTGACCGGGAACGAGCGGGTCATACGGGCGCGCCTGTCGGACGCGGAGTTCTACTACCAGGACGACCTGAAGCAGTCGCTGTTCGACCGGGGGCAGGCGCTCAAGAACGTCCTGTTCCAGGCGGACCTGGGAACCTACTGGGAGAAGGTGGAGCGGATGTCCGAGATCGCGGCGTACGTCGCCACGGTGGGCTTCCCCGGCAAGGAGGAAGATTGCCGGCGCGCCGCGTTTCTCTCCAAGGCCGATCTCACCACGGGCGTCGTCAAGGAGTTTCCCGAGCTTCAGGGGGTCATGGGGCGTGACTACGCGCGCAAAACCGGGGAGACGGAGGAAACGTCACAGGCGGTGTACGAGCACTACCTTCCCAAGGGCATGTCCGACGAGCTGCCGGGAACCGATGTGGGAGCGGCGGTGGCCATCGCGGACAAGATCGACATGCTGTGCGGCTGCTTTGGCGTGGGGCTGATCCCCACCGGCACCGCGGATCCGTATGGCCTTCGCAGGCAAACCCTCGGGATTCTTTCCATCCTGGAGACGAAGGGTCTTCGGATACCGCTTTCGGGGCTGGTGGACAAATCGCTTGCGACCCTCGACGGGAAGCTTACAACCCCCGCGGAAGAGGTGAAGCGGAAGGTGATGGAATTCATCGCCGGGCGCATCGTCAACCTCTGGTCATCACAGGGCTCCCCCGGGGACCTGGTGGATGCGGTGCTTGCGGCGGGGTTTACCGAAGTCGTGGACATGCGCGCGAAGCTTTCCGCCCTCGTCGCATTCCGCAAGGAGCCGGCATTCGAACCGCTGGCAGAGGTGTTCAAGCGGGCGATCAACATCACAAAAGGGTTTGGCGGTCCGTACGAGGTGTCGGAGACGCTCTTCGAGCACGAGGAAGAGCGTGCTCTTCACAAGGCCATCGGGGAGGTATCCGAACGGGTGCATTCCGCTGCACGGAGCGGGAACTACTCCGACGCGTTCGGCGAGATGGCGCGCCTCCAGCCTCTTGTGTCGGCGTTCTTCGGGAAGGTCCTTGTGATGGCGAAGGAGGAAAAGGTGAAAAACAACCGGTTGGCGCTTCTGAAGGGCCTGTCCGACATGTTCGCTTCCGTGGCCGATTTTTCCCGGGTGGCCGTGGGAAAGCAGAAGTAGGGAGGCGAAGAAAGCAGTCGATGGCCATCAAGCGGGTCTATTTCTTCGGCGGGGGCAAGGCGGAAGGACACGGCGGGATGAAGGACATCCTGGGCGGAAAAGGCGCCGGTCTCGCCGAGATGACGAATCTTCGCGTCCCCGTTCCCCCGGGATTCACCATCGGCACGGAAGTGTGCAACCTCTTTTACAAAAACAGGGGGAAGATCCCGGCCGACGTGAACCGGGAGATTGCCGCGCACCTGGCCCGCCTGGAGAGGGGCGCGGGGAAGAAGTTCGGAGACGCGAAGAATCCATTGCTGGTGTCGGTCCGCTCGGGGGCGAGGTTTTCGATGCCGGGGATGATGGACACGATCCTCAACCTCGGGTTGAACGACAGGACGGTCCAGGGTCTGGGGAAGAAGACGAGGAACGATCGGTTCGCATACGACTCGTACCGCCGCTTCCTCATGATGTTTTCCGTCGTCGTGCTCGGGATCGACAAGGAGCACTTCGAGGACCTGTTCGAACAGAAGAAGTTCGAGCGGGGGGTGGCCGACGACCTCGACATGGGCGCCGAGGATTTGAAGGATGTCTGCGGTAAATTCAAGAGCCTTGTCAAGGCGCGGACCAGAAAGGAATTCCCCCAGGATCCCAAGGTGCAGTTCGAGCTTGCCCGGGACGCGGTCTTCAAATCGTGGAACAACGAGCGGGCCAGGTATTACCGGAGGGCGAACAACATCCCGGACGATATCGGGACTGCGGTCAACGTGCAGGCGATGGTGTTCGGGAACATGGGGAACGACTGCGCGACCGGTGTCGGGTTTACGCGCAACCCCTCCACCGGGGGAAAAGAGTTCTACGGCGAATACCTGATCAACGCACAGGGAGAGGATGTGGTGGCCGGCATCCGTACGCCGCACCAGATCAAGGACCTGAAGAAGCAGATGCCCGGGGTCTTCGACCAGCTGGTGAAGATCACGGCCAGGCTCGAGAAGCATTTTAAGGAAGTCCAGGACTTCGAGTTCACGGTGGAGAGCGGCAAGCTCTACATGCTTCAGACCAGGGCCGGGAAGAGGACCGCTGCCGCCGCGGTGAAGATCGCGGTGGACATGGTGAAGGAGAAGCTCATCTCGAAGGAAGAGGCGGTGATGCGGATCGAACCGCAGACCATCGAGCAGCTTCTCCACCCGGTCATCGACCCCCATGCGAAAGTGGAGGTCATTGCGAAAGGATTGCCCGCCTCCCCGGGAGCCGCGACCGGGTCGGTCGTGTTCCGCGCCGACAGGGCGGTGGAGGTGGCCTCGACAGGGAAGGCCGTCATCCTCGTGCGGAAGGAGACGAGCCCGGACGACATCCACGGGATGGACGTGGCGCGCGGGATCCTCACCGCCAGGGGAGGGATGACCTCCCATGCCGCCGTGGTCGCGCGCCAGATGGGGAAAACGTGCGTCGTCGGGTGCGAAGTGATCGAGGTGGACGAGGCGACGAGACGCTTCGCCGTCGGGGGCCGGATGGTCGGGGAGGGGGATTTTCTCACCCTCAACGGGAGCACGGGAGAAGTCATTCTGGGGGAGGTCCCCCTCATCGCGCCCAAAATGACCGGGTCGTTCGGAACTCTCATGTCGTGGGCCGATTCCTTCCGGAAACTCAAGGTCAGAGCCAATGCGGACACCCGGCGTGACGCGAGGACGGCAAGGGAATTCGGGGCCCAGGGGATCGGACTCTGCCGCACGGAGCACATGTTCTTCGCCGAGGACAGGATCCAGACCATGCGGGAGATGATTCTCTCGCGCACGAGGGAGGAGCGGGAGAAGGCCCTGGAGAAACTGTTGCCGATGCAGCGGGAGGATTTCAAAGGGCTCTACCGGGAGATGAAGGGATATCCGGTGACCATCCGCCTGCTGGACCCGCCGCTCCACGAGTTTCTCCCCCGGCGGGAGGACCTGATGGTCGAGGTGACGAAGCTGGAGTTGATCCGCGCCGATCGCTCGATCATCGAGGAGAAGAAGCGGCTGCTCGAACGCGTGGAGGAACTGCACGAGATCAATCCGATGCTGGGCTTGCGGGGATGCCGCCTGGGAATCGTGTATCCGGAGATCAGCCGGATGCAGGTGCGGGCCATCTTCGAGGCGGCGTGCGAGGTGGTCCGGGAGGGGATTCGGGCGCAGGTCGAGGTGATGGTCCCCCTGGTCGGCATGGTCCGCGAAATGAAGGCCCAGAAAGACCTGATCGACCAGACGGCAATGGAAACGATGAAGAGGCACAAGAAGAAGATCCCCTATTCCGTGGGAACCATGATCGAGCTCCCACGGGCCGCGTTGACGGCGGATGAAATCGCCCGGGAGGCGGATTTCTTCTCTTTCGGGACGAACGACCTGACGCAGACGGTCTTCGGCTTCTCGCGGGACGACTCGGGGAAGTTCATCCAGCACTACATGTCCCTTTCCGAATTATGCACGCGATGCGGCGAGAAGCTCGGGAAAGACCTCTCCTGCGCGACATGCAAGGTCAAGGTTGCAAGGCGACCGGAAAATATCCTGGACTTCGACGTGTTCGCCTCGCTGGACCAGACCGGTGTGGGGCAGATGATCAAAATGGGAATGGAAAAGGGAAAGTCGGTCAAGCCGAACCTCAAGGTGGGGATCTGCGGAGAGCACGGGGGGGACCCGCGGTCGGTGGAATTCTGCCACCGGATGGGGTTGGAGTACGTCTCCTGTTCTCCCTACCGTGTGCCCATTGCCCGCCTGGCGGCCGCCCGGGCGGTCCTCGGAGAAAAAGCGGAGGAGAAGGCGGCCTCGGGCAGGAAGAAGAAAAAATAGGGAATCCCTCCCTTTTCCGGAAAGCGGCGACCCCTTGCCGGGGCCGCCGTTTTTTTTGCCTTTACATATCCGGGGAAACACCATATATTGGGGCCAACACGGACGCCCTACACATGATATTGATGTTTTGCGATATTACCAGGGGGCATGCCCAGGGGATCCATGAAGCTAAAAAGGCTTGAGCTTTTCGGATTCAAATCCTTCTACGACAAGACCAGTTTCGACTTTTCCGACGGCATCACGGCGATCGTGGGCCCCAACGGGTGCGGGAAGTCGAACATCGTCGACGCCGTCCGCTGGGTGCTCGGGGAGCACGCCCCTTCCTATCTCAGAAGCAAGGCTCTCGAGGACGTGATCTTCGCCGGGTCGGACGCCGCGGGCCCCCTCGGAATGGCCGAGGTCTCCCTGACCTTCAGCAACGAGGACGGGGTCGCTCCTCCCGGGTACGAGTCCTTCGCCGAGGTGCAGGTTACGCGACGGACCTTCCGCGACGGGGACAGCGAGTTCTTCATTAACAGGATTCCCTGCCGGTTGAAGGACATCGCCGAGCTGTTCCTCGACACGGGGGCGGGCGCGCGCGGGTATGCCATCATCGAGCAGGGCAAGATCGTGACCATCGTGAATGCCCGGTCCGAAGAGAAGAGGATGATCATCGAGGAGGCGGCCGGGGTGGCCAAGTTCCGCGTCCGGAGGAAAGAGGCGGAGCGGAAGATGGAGAACACCCGGCAGAACCTCGCCCGGGTAAGGGATATTCTCGACGAAGTAAGGCGCCAGCTCGGGAGTCTGGAGCGCCAGGTCCGCAAGGCGGAGAAGTACAAGGTGCATAAGGATGAGCTTCGTGCTCTCGAGTTAAGGATCGCGAAGGGGAAATTCCAGGGCTTCACGGAAGAGAGGTCCCGCATCGCGGCGGACCTTTCCGCCCTGGAGAGCACGATCGGTTCCCTGCGCTCGGCACTCGCGTCCCTGGAGGCGGGACGGGAATCGGAAAGGCTGGGGCTGGCGGAGGCGGAATCCGCCCTGGGGATCCTGCGCGCCGGACACGCTGGCCTGAAGGAGGAAATCGCGCGTAAACAGGCGGAATGGGAGGGGAAGGGGCGCGAGGCATGGCAGGTGGGCGCCCTGATCGCCGAGACGAAGGAGGAAATCGCCTCCCTGGAAAGGGAAGCCGCCGAGCTTTCCCGCCGGATCGAGGATGCGGAGGAGGCCGCTCTCCAGGGTCGGGAAGGTCTTGCTTCGTCGCGCGAACAGTTGTCGGCCCTTGCGGCGGAGGCGGAAAATGCGCAGGCCGCTTACAGCGAAACGCAGGCGATGTCCGATCAGGCGAAGTCCGACCTCATGGTGCGTGTGACCCTCCACTCGAACGCCCTCTCCGGAGCGGAGTCGGTTCAGAAACTGATGGAGGAAAACGCGAGGGCGGTAGCACGCCTGAATGACAGGATCGCGGAGGTGGAAGGCCTCTTCCGGAAGGCGGAAGAGCAGTTCGCCAGGGCGTGCGCGGAGGAAGAGGGGGCCAGGGAGGAACTGGCGTCGGCGGAAAAAATCTGGGAGGAGACGAGATCGCTCGTAGCCGAGCAGGGCGCCCGCCTCGACACGGTGACCGAGAACCGCAGGAAGACGGAGAGCAGGCTCGAGGCGACGGGCTCCCGGTTGTTCGCTCTCTCCCGGGTGCAGGAACAACGGGATTGGGCCTCTTCCGGCGTCAGGGCCGTTCTGCACCATTACCTGGGGGGCGGCAACGGCGGTGGAGAAGGCAAGCAGGGAATATTCGGGGTCATCGGGGAGCTCATCGAAACCGACGCGCCGTACGAAAGGGCCGTGGAGGCGGTTCTTGGCGAGCGGATCCAGTCCATCGTGGTCCGGGACCACGAAGAAGGGCTCTCCGCCCTCCAGTACCTCAAGGATTCCCGTGAGGGAAGGGGCGCGTTCATGCCGGTGACGCTACGGGCGCGGGGGGAACTCCCCCCGTACGGCGAGGAGGAGGGCGTGATCGCTCCTCTGACCGAGGTAGTCCGGGTGCCCGTGGAGTGTGGGGACCTCGTGCGGGGCTTGCTGGGGAGCACCCTCCTCGTGCGTGATCTCCCGAGCGCCCTTCAGCTCTGGAACAGAAACGGCGTATGGAGCACCTACGTGACCCTCGAAGGGGACGTGGTCACCGCCGACGGCATCCTGGTGGGCGGTGCGCAGGAACAGGGAGAGTCGAGAGTCCTTGCGGTGAAACGCGAGATCCGGGAGCTCGAGCAGGAGATGGCGCTCCTCTCGACCGAGTCGGCCCGCATCGCGGAGGACGTAGAGGAGACGAGGCGCACACGGGCGGCGCTTGAGGGAAGATCCGCGGAGATGTTCTCCCTTCGGGAAGAGCGAAAGGCGCGGTACGCCGAGGTGCAGCAGAGAAGGGCGGTGCTCGAGGTGGCGATGTCGCAGACGCGTACCAACCTCGGGTCGCTCGTCCAGGAGAGGCAGTACCTCGAGGCGGAGCTTACGCGGATGACTGCGGAGCAAAGGTCGTCGGAAGAAGCCGCGAGGGAGTCCGGCCACGCCCGGGGGGAGGAAGAAGAGCGCGTCACGGAGCTGGTTGCCCTGAAGGAGGAGAAACGGGCCGTGATGGAGGCGGTTCGGACGAAGCTCCACGCTGCGGAGATCGAGTGGACGGGGCTCGACGAAAAGTTCCGTTCCGGGGAGGCGCTTCTCGCGAGCATGCGCGAGTCGCTGACCGGGAAGCAGGCCACGATCGAGGAGCGCAGGAAGCGCATCGCTGCGTATGAGGAGACGGCCGCCGGGCTCGAGCAAGCCGTCGAGGAGGGCCGGGGAGCGATCGAGGCAGCCGCCGTGGATCTGGCGTCAAAACAGGAGAAAATCGACCGGCATCTCGAGGAGAACGCGGCGATGTATGCGCGACTTGCGACGGTGGAGGAGGCGCTGAAGGAGAAGCATCGCCTGGAGGCTCGCGAGGTCGCCCGCGTCTCGGACCTGCGGCTTGCGGCCCAGCGCGTGGAGATGGATCTGGAGCACCTGGACAGCACGATCTACCAGAAGTACGAGATTCGCCCCTCGGAGACGGCCGGTCGGGAAGAGTCCGGGGAAGACGATGACGGGGATCTGGCCACTTGGGAAACCCGTGCCGGGGAAGTACGGGCGCGCATGGCGGCCATCGGGGAGGTGAACCTCGCATCCCTCGAGGAACACCGGGAACTTGCCGAGCGGCACGCCTTCCTCTCGTCCCAGAAGGAGGACCTCGAGAAATCCCTCGAGGACCTGGCCAAGGCCATCCAGAGGATCAACCGGACCACGAAAGAGCGATTCTCCACTGCGTTCGACAACATCAACCGGAAGTTCCAGGAGATCTTCCCCAAGCTGTTCCTCGGAGGGCGGGCGTATCTTACGCTGGTCGACGAGGGGAATATCCTGGAATCGGGGGTAGAGATCGTGGCGCAGCCGCCGGGGAAGAAGCTCCAGTCCCTGAATCTTCTCTCCGGCGGGGAGAAGGCGCTGACCGCCATCAGCCTCATCTTTTCGATCTTTCTCGTCAAGCCCTCTCCCTTCTGCCTGCTTGACGAGGCGGACGCTCCCCTGGACGACGCAAACATCGACAGGTTCAACTCGATCGTCCGGGAGATGTCGTCGAATTACCAGTTTCTCCTCATCACGCATAACAAGCGGACGATGGAGCTTGCCGACGTGCTCTACGGAATCACCATGGAAAAGCCGGGTGTCTCCAAGGTGGTTTCGGTGAATTTCCAATCCTGACCCTTCCAAACGGGTCCCCATGACCATCCACGAAGACAAGCCCAACGGGTCCTTCCTGTCGCGCCTCAAAACGGGTATGTCGAAGACCCGCGAGCTTCTCTTCATGAACGTGGAGGCGATCGCCCGCGGAATCGGCCCCGTCGACGAAAACGTTCTGGTGGAACTGGAGGAGGCGCTCATTCTTGCGGACGCGGGTGCCGATCTCGCCGGCGAGTACGTGGTGGCCCTCCGGGCGAAGTGGCGACGGGGGGAATTGCCGGATATTGCGGCACTTCGCCTGG
>Ga0307379_10014080_pt1 | contig 10332 bp, 8 predicted proteins | sample UN2MG_FD_202237 | JGI IMG/M metagenome (GOLD analysis project Ga0307379, IMG submission 202237) | Soil microbial communities from Risofladan, Vaasa, Finland - UN-2 | ecosystem: Environmental > Terrestrial > Soil > Coastal area > Acid sulfate soil | place: Finland: Risofladan, Vaasa | collected... | reverse complement strand
AATAGGTCTCTCTCCAGGTGCCATACGTGTATGAGGAGGAGTCCCTTTCACTGCTAGATAACCATCCGCGAACCATCCCTGACCACCCTCTTCAATCTTGAAAAGTTTTCCTACCAGTTCCCTCTTGCCGGCTGAGGGTTTAGGTAGCGGTGCCTTTGCGGGTTTTCTTCTGGCTTTGAGAAAAGGTGCGCCCATACCTTTTATGGCCTTTTTGAAGGTCTCAAGTTCTACTTTTCCGTTCAAGATCTCATAGGTTGTCCCTGAAGGAAGGATAAACCTTGCTTTCCGTAATTCTATTCCCTCCCTTACTTCCGGAGCGTTCGCTATGGCTTCATCAACGGCCTCCCTGAGAAACTCCTCTTGTTGCTTGAGGGTAAGTTTCTCTCCTGGCCTAATCCGCATTTCTTGAGTTAAAGGTTCTATAGGTTCTTCTTTAGGCTTTTTAGCCTCCACGAGTTCCTCAGCGCCACGAGGCTCGACTTTCTTGGGTTTTGAGGGTACTTCTACCTTTGGGGGTATCTCTATCGGCTTAATAGCCTCAATTTGCCTCCGGGCGGGAGGGACTTCAGCCACTCCAGGAGGTTTTTCTCCCCTTGCCGGCCTAAGACCTGCTTTTTCGCGTTCAATTTTAGCTGCTCTAAGTTCTGTCTCCGCAATCTTTGTTGTTTCGCCAAGTCCATAACTTATTTCCACTCCTTTCTTGGTGTATTTCGTGCCATCAGGGGCAGTATATTCAAGGGTTACATTTTCGAGAGATTTACCAGCATTCTTAATAGCTTGCTCCAGGGAGTCTCTATCTGCTCCTTGGATGAGAAATTCATCTCCGCTCAATCGGTAAGAAAGGTGTCGAGTACCTTTCATGGGTTCAATGGCTTTACCAATAGCCTGCAAGACCTGATCGCCAACATCATGTCCCATATTGTCATTGATCCATTTTAAGGAATCGGCATCAAGATATGCCTGGTGTGCCATAGGCTCATCTTCTATCTCGAATGCCCTTCTATTGCGAAGGCCGGTTAACTCGTCAGTCAGGAGAACCTTTTGCTGTTCTTCCGGAGTCATTTCTGCAATCTTTTTCCGGAATCCAAGATCAGTTCTTCGCTCAGGGCCTTGATAGGGTGGGGCTTCTAACTCGATAGGTGGGAGAGGCTCTCCAGGGGCTTTACCCCTTACTGGAGGAGGCTGTAGAGCTTCTGGAGGGCCTGTTGGAGTGTAAGGCTTAGGAGGACCTGGAGGAATAATAGGAGGAGGGCCTTCGGGAGTTTCAGGAGGGGGCGCATACGGACCTCTGCGTTTTAGGATTTCCGCTTCCCTGAATTTATAAAACTGCTCAGGGTTGCTCCGTAATGCCTTGAGGATTTGGGCATCACTATATCCATGCCGTTTCATGTCGTCAATGGTCTGAATTGCCAGGCCACGTTCTTTATTCGTGATCTGTCTAAACCAGGTTGAATCCCTAAGAAGTTGTCCAACAGGTTTATCCATCCATGGAATTTTCTTAAGCAAGGGAACTAAGATATCTCCGGCCAACTTGAAGGCTGCGGGAGCAAGGGCCCACCCTGCGGTTTCTCCTAAGATCTGGAGCCGTTTTTCCTCCATGCCCATGCGGTTCCACTCTTCCCGGTCAGATTCAGATACGAGGAATTGACCACCAGGGATCAGGCTTGCCACTGCATAGCGCATGCTCATCAAGGTTGGATACCTTTGAAACATTGCCTGTTCTTCTTCCTTGGTCATTTTGTACTTACCCAGGAAGTCCGCGATTGCCTCCATGGGTTTCTGGAGGTATCCTGCGCCTGCCGGAAGTTCTCCAAACAAGGCGTCATGAGCGATCTTGCCGGCGATCTTGACGCTTTCCGGGACCTTCGTTGGAAACTCTGGACCCGTTACTTCTGGCCTGGCCTGATACTCCGCCATTTCTTGAGGGGGACCTGCAATTTCAGTTTCTAATGGAGCAAGATCTTCCATCCCCGCTGCCACTCGTTCTCCAATTCGGGGGACTCTCCTTGCTTCTATCGGGATTTGCCTCTCTCCGATGAAGTCATGCTTAAGGCTTTCCTGTTCCTCCGGAGCGAGGGTCCCATAGTCTGGATCTGGCTCCAGAAAGGTAGTAAAAAAGTCATTCCGGATCTCCCATTGGTCTCCGGGAGGTTTCGCCTGATATGATGGGGATCCTGCTATTTCAGCCCAGTTTTCCACTTTCATAGACCCCATTTTGACTTGAAGGATTCCAGGTTACTTTTCCCCGCGGCTCCTTTTCCTTCAGGTGGAAGGAATTGCTCCCAGTACCGTTTTTCTCTCTCAAAACCGACAAAGAGTTTTTGCTTGAGCTTTGGATCCATCTTTTGTCCGATCATGCCTTGAAGATTTGGCATCCCCTCCGCAATAAGAGCGGTTAGGATATCAGTCTTTTCCAGGGTGGCCATCTTGGTGTTGATATCATTGATCCGCTTGTAGGCCCCTTCTACTTTTTGCGTCTCCTCTTTGCTGATTACTCGTTTTTCACCGCGCTCCGCTCGTGCTTCTCCGCGTTGACCTCTTTCTTCTGTGGCCATTTTAAAGGTGAGATCCTGATACCGTTTCAATTTGGCCTCGTGTTCTTTCTTGTCATTGTCAAATCGGGTCATCATGAAGTTATGGGCTTCTTTCATGCTCTCGCGTTTAGCCTTAGCCCGGTTGAAAGTGTCCGCATGGTAGCTCTTAAGTACCCAATCCCAGTGCTCCTTTTCCTGCTTAGTGAGTTTATCCCGGTCACTCCAAACGACTTTTCCACCAAAGGCATAATTGAAGAGTTCTGGAATTTTCGCGTCTGCCTTTTTCACTTCTTCATAGGGATCAATTTCAAACCATTTTCCCCCTGCCTGCTCGAAAGCGAAATTCTCAAATCCCTCACGATCAGAGTAATCCGGGGGTTTATAGCCTGCCGGAGGTCTTCCACCTATAGCCGGGGTTTCTCTTGCTGGCAGTGGCTTTGTTTCTCCTGCAGGAGAAGTTAAAAAAGGATTCTCTCCGTAGACGCCCCTTTGCCACTTCCCTTCCGGGATCTTCTCAACGTCAAAGGGTTCATGGAGAGGACTGTAAGGATCTTCCTCTTCCCATTCTGCAAAACCGCTAGGGTCTTCATATCTAGGCATAGCTGCCTCCATATTGGTATGTAGTTTTCTCCTCTTTTGTGGCTCCTCCTAAGTATGCCTGCATGGCAGCGTTATACTTCGCTAGAAGCGCCTGCATTTGAGCCCCATATTGAGTCTGAGCCCCTTGATATTCCAATCCATACCTTTGCTGCGCTGCGCCGAATTCGGATAGATATTTCTGCATCTCGCCACCGTATCGAGTTTGAGCACCCGCGAACTCTCTCCCGTATTTCTCCCCATATTCGGCTCTACCTTGCTGTGAAGCTCCTGCCATCACTCCCTCGAGGCCTAGTCCATAACCTGCTAAAGCCTGCCTCAATGTCATGCTTTTCACATTAGGATTCTCGTACTGTCTGGACATAGCCATCTGAACCGCCTGGCGTAATTTACGGACTCCTGGGGCAGCTGCCCGGTGAGTTAGTCTCCGGACCTCAGCCTCGCTATACCCCGGAGGGTTAAATCCGGGAGCAGTTATATCCGGTGCCTGATACTCCGGGGCTGTGAATTCAGGAACTTGGCCCAGTTGCGGGGGAAGACCTGGATAACTCGGAGTCATTACGCTTGTCTTACCGGTTGGCGAGAGCCGATAAGAAGAAGTGATGTTTGTTCCGGACCCTGATCCTGTCTTAGGCTGTTCGCCATAACCGGTGTATTGATACATTGAAGAAAAGTCGCTCGCAGGTGCAGGAAACATCTCTCCTTGAGGCAATGGCGTTATGCTCCTCTCTAATGATCCACCCCCTACGTCTTCCTCTGGCTCGTAAAAAGGACTGTACGGATCATCTTTTGTGTAATCGTAATTGGCCATGGTGTTCTCCTTATGTGAAAATCTCTAAACCGGCCTCTTCTATCATTGGACCGTATTCCCACCTGATAAAGGCTTCTCCCAGGAGCCTAAATTTTTGCCTTCAGGGTTTTCGCAATGCCAGATTTCGTTTCATGAGCTTTTGTATCCATTGTTCAACTGTCTTCTTGCTTTTTCTTACAGCTCCGCATTTCAAGCATTCCCACTGGGATCTGTATTTGCCTTTATCGATCTCCCTGAGACTCATTTCACTATCGCATTTCAGGCAAGACAACCTCCCTAAATCATCCAGGATTGTTCTAGGTTGCCGTCCGTCTATGTCGCTCATTAGGCGAGGAGCCATCTTCTCCTCAGCCAACATCTCCTGGTAGAGATCCCACGCAATCGTAATGTTCTTGGTGACATGAGGGATAAAGATGTTTCTGGCCTTTATAAGCTCCTGAGCGCGCTTGTGAAAATCATCCCTATCGATATCCTTCATAAAAGAGCCTCTGGGCAGCATCCATATTGTTTAAGCCAATCAGCTCTAAGGTCTACGCTTTCATTTAATCCAACACCACTCCACAGAGGATTCCCGGCAACCATGCACTCGAAATTTGCTACTGCCTCTAAGCAAGTCACACGGCCGGCGCAAAGTGAGCTAAAAAAGATGGTACAATCACCACCTCCGTCGCAACAACAACCTGGACCAGTACAACCGGCGAACTCTGTGGAGCATGCGATACCTGCGATTTTGACTCCATTGCATTTATATTGATATCCTTCTACCCATGCACAGACAAACCTTACTTTATCAGTACAAGTAGACTCACCAGCGCAGACCTTCATTCCATAGGCTGCTTGTGTGCCTGTCCAGGCATTAACCGCAATCGCTATTGAATCAAGTTGGACTCCTCCGCAGCTTAGAGTAATGGTCGGGTTATTAGTACAATACGCGTTGCTCGATGGAGCTGTGTAAGTGACACTATTTCCGGTAGCAGCTGATAAAGTCCCCCCTCCTGAAGTTATGGCCCACTCGTAAAGATCCCCATTGCTTATTTCAGGATTCGCGGTAAGGGTCTGCGCCTCATTTTTCTGCATACCGAGCGTTGTATAGGATATCGAGGCAGTTTCAGGACAAGCATCAACCTCACATTTAACCAGGATTTCGGCCATGCAGTAGGAGTTTATTGTCGTTGCGAGGATTTTAACCTTCTGGTAACTTCCATCCAATTTCGCAGTGACTAAACGAAAACAAACTTCCTCTTGATTCCATTTTGTAAGCACTGCGGGGCTTCCGGCTAGAATTTGAACTTTCCTTATCTTCTCGTATGCCGGGTTAAAACTACAGCAGACTTCTTTATCTTGAGCGCTATCGCATTCCCGGCCATGCGTGATGAACATAGGACAATCCAGGATACAGCCAACCCTATGAGGCCCTCCCCAGGGACCGTCTGCATCGGGTATTTGACCAGGGCCGGGAAAAGAAGGCCCATCGAAGCCAGAAAACGGGAAAGACGGACCGGGAAACGCGCCAGGGAAAGAAGGCGGATCGAACGTTGGAAACGGCCCGGGAAAATAGGTTTCCATCTCCTCATAACTTCCCTCCAAATACGGCTTTTTCAACTCTGACTGCTTCATCACGGCTTGGTTATACATGGCCGCGTCAGTAACCTTCTTCATTACATCAATGTAATGGTCTTCAGGCCTGCTAATATATGGTTTACGGCCGTAATCCCTGTCAATCGACTTTGGGGGTCCGCTTTTCGTTTTGGAGGACATCTTTAGGGTTCACTCCCGGTTGTGGTTTATCCCAAAAACCTTTGACATTAAGAGGAGGCTCATCCGCTATCTTTTTGGTTTCAAAAAACTTCTTTTTCCAGGGTTTTGTTATGTCTATCATCTTCTCTCCCATATCGACATATTCACTCCTAGCTCTTCCAGGTACATTTCCTGGCTGGCTGTGCCATGTTGGAGTTTGATGCTAATTAATTGATCTTGGATATTCAGGGAAAGCCTGTGACGCCGTATCAGTTGATTTGTAACCTCAGCTACCATGCTTAAGGTCTTATCTGATATGGCCGCTATCCCGTTCTTTTCCACTGTGAGTTTTATATTCCCAGCTGATTGAGTCTTACACCTCACCAAAAGCTCCCGCAGGAGGAGATACTGGCCACCAAGACCGAATTCAGGTTGCACATAGGAGTCAATGGGCGTGGTCACATCGTTTGTGCCGTAGTTAAGCTGATAGACAGTCCCATCGGCGGTGCCTCCTCCCACTTGCAGGACCGGGACATTCCCGGAGGCCGCTTCCACTTCTTCCATGCAGGAAAGAGGCTGTGCGAGGGAGTCAAAAGACCAGGTTTTGTCCAGGAGGTCAAAGACCGGAAACACATTAGGCACTGTGGCAGAGGATCCGCTTACCAGGCCGATCCGGATCACATTAAACGCGGAGTCATGCTTGAGCCACATCTCAGATTCACAACCGCGCTTGATACATTCTGACTTTGTAGGATCAAAGTAATTCTGGATATTATCTGAAATCAGGGAGACACTCCTTCCATCGGTGACAAAAACACCATGTCTCGATAGGAAGAAAACCAGGTCCTTGATTTGCTCTGCATCTCCCAGGCGGACAAGAACTCCATCCACTACGGCCACAGATTTATTATTCATCGTGCCGATCCTGGAAGACAGGACGAGTTTTCCGAAGGTTTCAGGTGAGTATCCTTCAAATAGGGTAAGGGTACCCCCTTCGACCCCTTTCTCTTCCTGCCAGACCATCATTTCGTTATGGAATTTCCGGATTGCCACAATCTTATGGGCCCTGCCGTCTCCGGTTTCGAGGATCCCATAATCCAGGCCATTGAGCATCATAGGTTGCCCCGAAGCGGACAAATAGAGATATTCGGAATAGAGATCGAACGTGAGGACCGCTCTATCTTTCCAGATACAGTTGCATCTTGCCTTTCCTAGTTCATCGATATCGAAGTAAGGCATGGTTTGAATGCCAAGGATGATATCCGCGGACAGGGTTTTATCCACTGTGAAGTAGTAGACATAGGCGTAGTATTGAGAGGATCTAAATTGGTGGGGTTGTGCCGCTTTGCGTGGAAAGGTGACCCATCCGGCGTTTGAAATTCCATTTGATCCGTCAGTGACCGTCCCCACGCTCTCGAATGAATTTCCATCCCAGTAATATCCTGCATTGATAGTTGTCGCTGCCGTGGTGTTAGGATCCGGACCCACATCAACATAAACCGCTTCAATCGGATCTGCCGAGATAATAAAGAGTTTGTCTGTGGCGATCATTCCTCCGACTTCCACGGATCCGGACGCATAAAGTTCATAGGTTCCGGCTGTAACATCATAGAAATAGCATTCAACCGCATCGGCCGGCATTCCATCCCACACATTCATGATATCCTGGAAAGAAGAGTCGAAAGTGACTCCGGATAGCTCGACCTGGGCGTCCAGGGCTACCGTGAAGCGTACTTGATACCAGAAGCCTACTGAACCATAGGCATACTTTGGAATGATGTCAGTGAGCGCCGTATCCGTAAATGACATGGTGCCGCCACTTAGGGCCAAAGTCGCACCCGCGGGAGATGTAGCGTCATCCCAACCCGCAGTGACCTCTACCCAGCCTCCATTCCAATAATAAAGTGAGGCGACTGAATCAATGCTGTTTGGTAAGGGGATGGTAAACGTGAAAGACTTTGCAGGTACCGGAGTCTTGATCATCAAGCAGTTATGAGTTGCATAGGTGCCCAGCAAGTCCAGGACCGCGACCGTGGAGGACTGGCCGTCAGAGACCTCATCGGAGTAATCTTCCCCCTCTGTAGGTACCGGAGGCATGGCCGCGGTACCCCTGAAGACAATGAACTTGTCAACGTAGCTTGAAGATCCGCCATAGATTTGATGCTGATCAACACCGTCTGAGAAGATCAGTTTGTCAGCAATGTTTCCCCAGGACGCTGGGATCTGGCCGTCGCTTCCATTAAACGCTAGATCCCCGAAAGCTCCTGTTGTGACTCCGGGAGGATCCGCGGCAGCTTTGAGGATATCCCCATCCGATATTTGAGCGAAAAAGGCCTCCTCAGTCACCCTTCCTTTCTTGAACTGATAAAGGGAAAGGATCTTGTTGGTAGGACCATCAGCCTCAGTATGGAGTTTCCTCTGACCAGGCCTCTTGATAATTCCGGGATGCCTTCCCCTTATATTCTGGAGCATAGAGAATGCGCCAAAAGGCAATAATGCCTTCTCCCGGACCGTGATTGCGCTTCCCTGGAGAGGGATTCCTTTAATTTCTGTTAGTTGCTTTAATGCCATTTATAGGATCCCAATATTTACAGGTGTTGAAGGTTCAAGGTCCTGGAAGATCTCTTCTACATCGATATCTTCAGGAGGTCCGGCATATCCCTTGAGTGCCTCCCGGAGCATGTCGATCCATCCCTTATATTCCGCTGCATTCGGGTTAACCATACTTAGGGGATGAGTCCTTGTGAAGATTACAGCCAGGGGAGCTATAAGGTGCCTGAAGGCCATGGGGATCTCAGGCACTAGACCATAATAACTGTCTTTATCATCACCTACGGCGACAATGGACGCAACTCGAGCCGCGGTGTAGTCAGTAATCGTTCCTATCCAGTCGTCAGTGACGTTTTCAATGGCCATGGAGTTATAATAATCAGCTATCTTTTTGGCATAGGTAGAATCCAGGACCCCGGTCACGCCTGTGACGCATGTTCCAAATGCCCCGGAATGAATCTCCCGGCATAACCGGTGATACCAGAGAGTGTAGGTATCAGTCACGGAGTCACGATCGATAACCAGAGTTCTCCCCTGTCTCCGGTACAAACGATCATTGCCAGCGGACTCTTCGAGTTTTGTCTGATCGATGCCGATAGGAAAGCATTTCCGGCCGGCGCTGTTTTTCAGGATCTTGAGGCGGCCATAGTCGGCGGGAAGGGTAAGGACGGAATCAACGGCGGTGAGTTCCTCGCTTTCGAGAAACTCTTCCGGGATCCTCTCGAGTAGGATAGCGTAGATAAAAGCAAGTGCTTTGTTAATCTTCCTTAACAGATTGCTATTTGTAAAGGCCCCGCTCGTATCGGTTCCTTCAACAAACTCAGTCGAATAGTCATTGATATCCTCCCGGACCTCTGAAAGGATCTCGTACGCATTGTTGTATGTTCCCATCCCTTACCCCGTTAGATCGGGTAAGGACTCATCGTACATCGCCTGATGAAAGTTCTGAAGCCGGTCTCTTGCTTCCTGGCCAAAGGTATCAATGATCTCTATGTTTTGGATCAGATAAGGCTTGAGCCATCGTTTATTTTTTCCCTTGGCAGTTTCTATGATCTCATTTTCTAATTCGGCCAGGGTCTTTCCCTCAGTCTCTACCAAAGAAACCTCTTCTTCAAATTCATCCTTTTGAGGCTCAGATTGCGTTATCTTGGTGATTGGCGCTCCACCAGACCTCTCCGCTAGAACAATCTTCAAAATATCTGCCATTTGAGTCTGCATTGCTGCCATTTGGTTCTGGAATTGTTGGTTCTGAGCAATAAGGGATTGCACCATTCCTCTTTCGTCTGCCCTTTCAGAGTAAGGTTCTACCAACTCGAGGCCTAACTCTTTGGCGTAGGCTTTTATATGAGCAGGAGGGTCAAGCCATGGTCTTCCACCCCTTTTCTGCTGCTCATTCTGCTGATTATGCCTTTGTACCTGGCGCTTTTTGAATTCAAAGTTACGGTCAAGCCCCTGTTGGCGTTTATTCTCAATGATATCCCCAAACTCCAGGGTCATGAGGCCTCTGGGCCCCAGACTATTGAGCACATGCTTTGCCCTGGCATCACTCATCTTCACTGTGCTATTAGGCGGTAGTACGATATCCTCCCCGATGTGTTGAGTCTTCATTGTTTCGTTTGTCGGATTAAACACTATTACTGACATTAGGTTTCTCCTTCTCGCTGTTCAAGGCAGTAAATCTATGATCTATCACCTTGACAGCATTCTTGGGTTTACGGTTTATCTTGGCAAAGGTCCCCTGGCCGGATTTCGGACTTGTCGGCCTGGCTAGTGCCTTTGCAAGTTGAATTTTATCGTCCTTGGTCATATCCCGGAAATTCTCCGCGGATTCTTTGCGTTTCTTCTCCCGGTACCCTTCCATGTAGGATGAAATCTCATTGAGATACGCGTTAAGGCTCGTCCTTGAGAGATCGTGCCGTTTCAGGAAAAGGATATCCCGGTTATCCGGTTGTCTGAATCCTCCATCTTCGTCACGTTTAACGACAAATAAAGAGACCGGAGTTCCGGTTGCGCGTTTAAAGGTGATCACAAACCGTTCGATGTCCCGGTTCCACATCACGTCAAGGCGCGGATCCAGGGTTTTGAGGTCCTGGAGAAAGACAC
>Ga0307379_10014079_pt1 | contig 10332 bp, 17 predicted proteins | sample UN2MG_FD_202237 | JGI IMG/M metagenome (GOLD analysis project Ga0307379, IMG submission 202237) | Soil microbial communities from Risofladan, Vaasa, Finland - UN-2 | ecosystem: Environmental > Terrestrial > Soil > Coastal area > Acid sulfate soil | place: Finland: Risofladan, Vaasa | collected... | reverse complement strand
GAATCAGCTATACATGACATCCTGACGAGAAGATAATCACCACTGTCATCAAAGGAGGTAGCATCTGTCTCCGCTATCAAAGCCGCCCAAGTCTGCCCCGCATCATCAAGGTGCTGAAGCTTGCCATCAAAACTTGATTCTTCTGGGTCTTCATCGGGGTAAAAAGTATCCGGGTCAAAAACTATTGTCCCTGTTGGAAGCTGGTTGAGTTTAGTAACTTGTGACCCGAATAATAGATAGTTCTTATCATTCTCGCTGAAAAAGCGTTTGCGGATGGGGATTCCCTCTTCGCCAGGTGGTGGTGCCCTGATATTGGCACGGCTGAGAGGAAGCATCGCGACGATATAATCCTTAACTTGGTGCCTGAAACTTATTGTCTGAATCTCGGATTCAAATGTATTGCTCCAGTTTACGGGATTGCCGTCTTCATCCTCTGCGGGATAAGCATCTTTCCAATCACACTCCATGTAAAAAGTGAGATAGGTATTCTGGTTGTTCAGACCGTAACTGCTCGGCGGGTTATTTGCCAGCCAGTCTCTAGTTAATTGTGTGACTTCAATATTCTCTCTGAATCTATTCTCGATATAGGTGTATTCTAAGTTTGTGCCATAGAATATGTTCTCCCATCTTATCTTGTTGCCTGAAACAGTGGGAGTAACATTTTGTTTCTGTTGCAGGATTACATATTCTTTGGTGTTTACATCAAGATAGGCGATACCATCAAGCCTGAAACCTATCCAGTTGCCATCTCTGCCAAGGGCTACGGTCGTATCGTCTTTTATTAGCAGATGCCACAGCCCTTTGGTAACTTCCCAGTCCCAGTTAGTTCTGGGGCTGGATGTAATTCCAGTATTTATATCTTTCCATGGCTCAAGGGTATTGTCAGGGTCATCTTTATAATGTATTGGGCCGCTGTAGGCAACTAATTGATATGTACCATCACTAAGCTGATAGGTTTTGCTGTTTTGGGTTCGTAATTCAATAAACTCTTGTGGGGATTCCTGGGCACTGGCCGTTCCTGCGATATCCCCGGCTAAAAGAGCCAGCATTGTTCCTATTAAAAGTAGAGCCAGAATCTTACTCTTCATCTTTCAGCGCCCTTGAGAGCCAAATCTAAGCCCTTTGATTCCTTTATTAATGGTATTATGCGCACCCATGCCAAACTAAGAAGATAAGGCGATAACAAAAGCCCTGCAATGGTTAGCAGGAGATAGGTCACCGGGGCTATGAATATTCTTTCAATCATATTATTACTATTCCTTATTTTATGATTATAATTCCTTTTTCCAGATTTCATTTTAGATATGAATTTTAATTTCTCCTATATATGTATATTATAGTGGCACTAATAAGGGGCATACCCCTACCCAGTACCAGCTAAAATTCTATTTGGCATAATGAACTTGGTGGGCTTGGCGTGAGTCCCTTGCCCACTACTTTCCAAGTCGGGGAGCCTATCGTATAGTAGGCTAACTACATGACCCCAGTGGGGCTTTGGCACCCCTAGTTCATTCCGCCAGTCATCCGATAATATTTCAATAAACTCACCATCGCTGGCGTGTTTATCAAAAAACTGGGATAGTTTTGGATCAAGGTATCCCCACTTATCACGCTTCTCAACAACCTTTGGGTCCTCAGCCATCTGCATTGGCAACAATTCCTTGCTATCGGTGTATTTCATCCGGCCTACCGCTTGGCGTTCATAAGTATCAATAGAATCCCAAAGGTGTCCCATTGTTATCGGTATTGGTCCGATAGGCTTATTTGTATCCGAATAAGTCTGTCCTAAGCCAAACAACTTCGTTGACATAGGGTAGAGTAGCCACTCAAACTGAACGCCCTGCCTCATTTTCCGGCGCAAATTCTCTGGCTTAAATGCAACATCGCTACACCGGATAAACAGATCGGTGTTTTCTCTAATTCTAGTATCAACGTACATTTCGCTGAGTACGGTATAAACCAAACCGCATTGTAGCTTACGCAACTGCTGTATTGCTCTGTCGGTCATCAGGTTTACATTTGCTGACGATCTACGAGATTCACCATATTCCAGATTGAACTCATCAAAAAATAGGCACCCACCTTCATAGCGACTATCAAGGGCTAAAAATGATTGTTTATCTATATAACTAGACTGGTAAACGACTAGCCCACTTTCCATTCTGAATTGACCCGGTGGTTCCTCGGGTACAACAACACCCAGCCCTATCTGCATATTGGACCATAGGGGTTCACCATTCATAGCGAAATCACGGACAGCTATATTCCCACCGCCGAGTGATTTACCAGAACCTCTATCCCCAACAAGCCCTATAATCCAGTCGCGGTTAAGATGATAACGCCTGAATAATGCCCTCACTGTTTGCTTGACAATATCCTCAAGCGTCACGGTTGGCTTATCCGATTGGGCTGGTGCTTTTACTTCTATTGTCATCATGCTTCTTCTTCCTGCTAAGTTCCTCGTGGGTAGTAAGCGTGGTATGTGTCAACCCTTCTATGGTCTCCTGTATCCATATACCATTATCCCCTGCCGAATCCGCAGTAATTAAGTCTAATAATGTCTTTGCTGCCTTATCCGCTCCTGTTATCCGGCACACGGCATATGCCTTTACAAACTTATCCCTTTGCTCCTGGTTCTTCCAACGAGCTCTCTTTAATATCTGCCTATAGTTTTTATCATCTTCCTCTGCGGTTATCATAGTCTGGATAACGCCTTGCCCCCGCCCTATACTTTTCTCTATAGACTCAGTGATTATTCCATCCTGGCGTTGCAATTCACCAATCCTGACAATCAAACCGTTATAGGCTTTTTCCCGAGCCATTTCCTCTATTGTCTTTTTGCCATTACCATCCGACATAATTAGCCTCCTGTCATCACCATCAATATCCCCACTATCACCATCCCAAGCAATAATATGCCCGGAGCTATCTTCTGCAACATCGTTGGCGGACTATATTCTAAGGCATCTTTATATGGTTGCATGGCTGCTGGTATCTGGAATAACCCTGGGGGAAAGGTTTTTTTATCTGGTAGTATCACTGGTTCCAGCTTCTTTGTTTTAAGATTGTTAAAAAGTTCATAGTAGTGCCGCTTCCGATTCCTTAAATAATGCAACCTTGCACCTTTCGGAGGATGAGTTAATTTAGCAAATTTTAATATCACTGGTATCTCCTTAGATGTTTCGGGATTACGTCTGGCAAACCATATAATCGCATTCTCTTTACCAGTATGCCCTCTTTTACCCTTCCCCCCAAAGGAAAAACCAGTCTCATCAGATTTGAAACTCTGGCGTATCAGAAATAAGCCGGATGCAATAGCAATTGCCGCTATTACTCCCATTATCATAAGCGTGTTGTCTTTCAGGTAAATGGAACCAGTAAACATACCTACGCCTATCAATGCTACCCCAGGTATCAATTTCCGCCATGAAACAGGTATTAATCTTTTTATCTTTTTATCCTGTGACATAACTAAGCCCCCAAATAAGCAGTTCTATGATAAATCCTATCCCCAATATCAAAGTCAACTTTTCATAAATAGTCCGTGGCTTAGCTGACTTAGTAAGTTCGATACATCTCGCCTCCGCTATTGCCGATATAAAGGGAGTATTCATAGAATCGTCATCGGGTGGCCGTAGGGCAGAGGGTAATATATCATGTATTTCAAGGTGAAAATGCCTCCCATATGCCAGTTGAATAGCATCAGCCGGTATCCCTTTATACCCATCAAACGGGTAGAGTGTTGCAAAGGGGTCCCACCAAGAGTTTTTGGGCACCCCAGTATTGTCAAATTCAGTTGCAGATTCCCCAACTATTGTGCGCCGAATAAACTCCAAATCACCATTATCATGGTGGTAAAGTTGCATCCTTTTAGCTTCTGTTTTGAGTATTCCCATAGTTTAATCCCTTCCCGCACCACCCCGGGGAGCAGTTAGCCCGCCCCCCAGGGTGATACAAAACACGCTTAGTACTAGCCAGTTAGCTTCTTAATTCCGAAGAATCCAGAAACCACGGCGCCGGCAACGAAGGAAATCAGGACCAGCAATGGCGTGACCCTCAAGATTGGCAGAAGCCCGGTGTAAGATGAGCTTATGCCCGGGGTCAGCACATCGCAGATGGCATCAAGTACCACTGGGAGGATAATCAACCCGATTGCGATGAATATCATGGAAAGAGCAAGTAAGAGCATCGTGCCCAGGTTGAGTTTGGTCCCACCTTCTCCGCCTTTCATTATCTTCACGCCGAGGTACATGCTGAATACGGCGGCTGATAAGAAGCCGACGAGCACCAGCAATGGGGTGATGCCGACAATAGGCGTAAAGCCGGTAAAATAGGCAGCGTCGACAGTGGAATTGTCGGTACACTCGTAGGCCAGCAAAGTATCGGTGGAGGTCATAATTATTGGATAAATGATGAACCCCACGGCAAGGAATATCATGCCGATACCCATTAACAGGATACCGCCGATGTCTATTGCGCCGCGCTCGTTCCGCCGTGCTCTGCCGGACTCAATGAGTATTTGCCCCTTTGCTTTGCAGTGCCAAAGGAATGTTTTCACTTTTTCTCACCTCCTTTTTCTAAGATTAACGTATGTGCTCGCCTCGTGGATTGCCGAGCTCAGACGCACCACAAAAACGCTACGCTCATAACAATAAATAGTCTAAATATAAGGCTGTCGCCAGCATGGTGTAGGCAAAACTTATAAAGCCGAATACCAGCATACAGTGATATTCCATACGTGCTTCTTCCCGCTCAGCCAAATATCTCCGAGTCCTATCAATCTGGCGTTGCAATCGCCTGATACGGCTAGCCGCTATCTGGTCGTGGTGTAGATTAAAAAACCTCTGAGTATGATGACTTGCCATATCCTCTCCCTTTATGTACTGTTTCAAGAATCCAAGGGGTCTTATTAAAGAAACTGCCCCGATAACAGAAGAAAACAAACATAGCTAGTGCCGCCATTATGCCATCCAGAAACAGTGCGGCAGTAGGGGCAAGACTTCCCATCACCCCAAAACAACTAGCGCAATCCTCGATGCCTAGATTTATCAGAAGAATATTGCTGACGGCAAAACCGATAATCAGCAATGCGGAAAGGCTGACAGTAAATTTAACGGCAATACCGAGAATTAGCAGCCCCCCGACTACAAACTCTATATATGGGAGCGAGATATAAATAGCTTCCGCTAAAACTTGAGGCACAAAAGACGGGAAGGCGAAGAGGTTAAAGGCGGTTGACCCTGATACCAACTTACCCATGGCGGCGACAATAAAAGTCATCCCCAGCAATATCATCGCCAGTCCACCTAGCCAGTATCTGCGTTTCTCAGTCCACATTTTTATGTCCTCCCTGTAAATATCGCAAAAAGCGCCGCCGGTGCGAATGCTATAACCATCAATAGCCATACCCAGGGAACCCTATCCGCAATGGTACTTATCGCACTGCTACCCTGCAAAGCATCAATATCGTAGGATACGTCAAGACTGCGGGTAGTATTATCGGCAAGTCCGGTTATGTTTAATTGTCTCGAGGTGGCATTATAACTGTTGGCAAGGGGGGTATCTGAAGTATCATCGGAGGCTATATCAATGCTGCCTATATCGCCATCGTAAAGGTCGTTAAGCAGTGTTTCATTGGCGGAATGCGCATCTACACCGGTTGCGGTGCTAAATGTATCTGTCCGCAAATCAGTGCGGAAGTCATAAATAGCAGCCGTCAGAGGTAATAAGAAGAGTGCTACTGATGTTAAGATAATCAGAAAGGCGCTAAATATCTTCATTTTTATGGGGGAGTAGCCTCTAAAAAAGGAGGCTGGGGAGCCTCATACAATTAGAGGATACTCCCCAGCCTCTTATAAATTTTGCCTTCATTAAATTTAGCACACGAAACTTGCCATTTGTCAAGTTCTATTTTGTATTTAGCTTCAAAATGACCAGCAAAAACTACATTAGGGGATTTTTAAGGAAAAGCGGTGTTGTAATTTTCTCCCCGATGTTTTATATTATTAGTTTATGCGCCATTTACCCCTTGAAAAAGATTTACATAAAATAGAACTGTGTTCCTTCCCAAATCTGCATATTATGGCTAGAATTGGGGCGGAAGAGATGGGGGCCCGATGCAGACAGGGAAAGGTGTCAGTCTTTTTCTAAATTCCCGCCAAGCCAGGGGACTATCACATCAAACTATTCGCTGGTATAAGGGTATTTTATATAATTTTGCTAGGCAATATCCCAAATTGCCGAAATCGCCAGAACAAATCGAGGAATTTATAGCATCCTGCCCTGCCGGGGATGAACGAAAACACGGCTATTACCGCGCAATCAGGGCTTTATACCGCTTTTTGAAACGCCGAGCTCATATTTCCCGAAACCCTATGGAGAGGGTAGACCCGCCAAAAAGGAAAATTAAATACCCGAAAATATGCACCCCGGATGAGCTAGACCAATTGCTCTCCTATCCCCACAGGCCAGAAATCAAAACCGCTTTATTATTCCTGATTGACACCGGGGCCAGGGTCGGCGAATTGACAAATTTAAAAATTAGAGATATAAGTGAGACACCCTGGGGGTATGTGGCCAGAATAAGCGGCAAAACCGGTACCCGGTTGGTCCCTATTAGTAATGAAACTTACAATACTCTGGTAAAATACCTGCCTTTTGGCTATACGGCTTACCGTTTGCGCCGCTTGATTAGCCGAGCATTTAAAGATGCCCATATCCAGGGAAGCGCACTCAAACTGAGACACACCTTCGCTACCCTCTGGGAAGGTGATGAGCTGGTGCTCCAAAAAATCATGGGACACGCCCACCTGTCAACCACCATGATTTACCGGCATCTAAGAACCAAGGTAATATCCACCCAGCACCGAGAGTATTCGCCCCTTAGGATGGTTTATTCAAGGTCAAAAAGTATGCTATAAGCCAATTCTTGACATCATGTATACAGATGTATACAATTATGTAGACATATGTATACATGGAGGGATTATGGATACAAAAATGGTTCGATTAAGCCCTGAGTTGATGGAATTTTTAAAAACGGTGGCGAACTATCCTGGGGAAAGTTACGATAAAATTATACGGCGACTTATAGAGCAAACATGGAAGTGCAAGATCCCTGAATTAAATAAGCCAGATATTCCACATAACCCCTCTTAATATGCTATAATAGCAAATAAAAATCCGCGTACCGGTCCTCATGCCGAGGTAGCTCAGTCGGTAGAGCAGCGGACTGAAAATCCGTGTTCACCCTGAGCAATCCAAACTCGGACAAGAGGCTGGCAATGGTAACAAAAAGGGGATTAGTAAAATATATGGGTGAGGCAAATCAAATAGCACAAGAGATCAATGAAAAACCCGAGCTGGTAATCAAGGTATTAAAACGGGTAGAGGTACGTATGGAGAATGGGAGAAGGCAACCTAAACCACCACCACCGGAGGGTGGAATTAGCCTTAGAAAAGCTGAAAAGAAATTTGGAGTACTCCATAGCACATTATCCAGATGGGTACAAAAAGGATTGCTCCCTGTCCTAAGCCGCACAAAAAATTGGCTTTATGTTGATGAAAAAAGATTAGAGGAATTATTAACGAAATATAAAAAAGACCCAGGTAAAGGCAAGAGAACTGCAATAAAATAAAGCAATGAAAACCTTTATCATTATTGCCCTAACTATTCTTTGCACATGGTTTATATCTACACAGTTATCAATTGAATGGCCTAGAATCATAATCGCCCCTCCCCCTGAATCTCCCCCAAGCCCCGGGCCGAAGCCAGAGCCAGAATCTAAGCCCAAACCTGAGCTAGAATCCAAAATTAAGTCTATTGAAGATGCAGAATTTGAAGTTCTTTTTTTGATAAACGAAGAGCGATTAAAGGCTGATTGCCCTACAATAATTTGGAATAAATATCGCCATGAAAAAGCGCGCGCGCATAGCGAATACATGGCGGAAAGTGGTAACTTCAAACACTCCTCATTGAGTTTCTATGAAAACATCTTTAAAGGTATCGGCTTTGACCTTGATGAAATACCAGAAGTCGCAGTTGAAGAGTGGATGGGAAGCCCTGCCCACAAAGCCAACTTGCTCAATAAGGAAATAAAGGCTTGTGGTATAGGTATAGCTGAAGCAGATAACCACATTATTTATGTTACATATATGGCTGACTAAGAAATATTAAGCAATTAATTAAAATATAAAGATAAACCACTTTGCTCTATATGATAAGTGGCGCACAATAACTATAAACACCGCTTAGCAATATTGCAAAGTGGTGCAAGTTAGTTTTACACTACCCCTATCAGACTAAATGATAGGGGTTTTTATTTTTATGTATCCCAAAGCCATCCCAACCTCCTTTGTGTTTGCCCGGCTCCTCCCGCCGGGGCTTCCTTTGAGGCACGGACTAAGCCAACGCCTGACCCCTATCAGTCTCAACTTAGTTCGTGCCTCTCTTCTTTTACAAAGGTCGAGCCAAGCAGTCAGCCAAACGGGGGAGGCTACCCAAGCCCGCCTCCCCCGAGAAAGGGGCAATACCAATGCAACTTACTGACCGATTCAATAGTGTAAATCAATTCCGCCGTTCAGCTGGCTTGCCCGAATTGACCGGTATTGAATTTGCCCGGTGGCTGAGAATCTTGATGGAGAAAAACTTTATTGAATCCCCGTTAAATATACCCCCAAGCATTAACCAGTTTGTGCGAGATCGCAATGAAGCTATGAACAAGGCATGGGAAAGGGGCTAAAGAGGGACAGATTAGATATGTATGCGGAGAATAATATTAACAAGAAAGATTTAGCCAAAGTTATATTATGCCGTATTTTGTCATATATAGCGAGAATGGGCGAAATCTTGGGGCTTTTGATGGATGTCAATTTCGGGAAGTGTGATTTTTGTAAATTGCCCATGCTAACTTTGAGGTACAAAGTAGTCTACACAAAATTGATAAAAGTACGTTGCCCCCAATGTGGAAAATGGAATTTTAGAGATTGGGAGACTTATTAGATATGGAATTTAAAAGTAAATTTAGTAAATCTAATTTGGCACTAACTCTATTGTATAGAGTTCTTTATTGAAGGAACAATAAAAAGGCGTGGGAAAGGAGTTGACAATGCTGTTCACCCCAACGATTAGAGATAGAGCCATAGAAACTACCATCTCCAACCTGATTATGGCTGGGCTATTGGAGAGAAAAGAAGTACCTAAGTATATGGCGTGTATTGCTAAATATACCGATACCGAGCTGGGGGAAGTCCTGGTTGAAAGCCGGTTATTACTTGATGGGTATTACGAGAGAACCTGCCGGGTGAGAAGGAATTAGAAGAGTTAGGGGTTTTGTTTTGGAGACTTCAAGATACCAAATATTTCCTAGTTTGACTGATGAGGAATACCAAGCTTTAAAAAGTGATATTGCTGAGCATGGAATTTTAGTGCCTATTGAATTAGATGAAGCTGGAAATATTCTTGATGGGCATCACAGAATAAAAGCTTGGGGGGAACTCCGGGCAACAGGCATAAAAATCCCCGATTATCCCCGATTGATGCGAACTAGCCTAAGTGAATCTGAAAAATTAAATCATATCCGCAGTTTAAATTTACTCAGGCGTCACCTCAACACTGAACAACAAAAGCCTCACTGGTTGGAAATGCGTAAATCCGGCTTGACCTACCAAGCTATAGCCGATTCTAGTGGAGTAGATGAGAAAACTATTAGGGTATCAGTTTCGGAAAATTCCGAAACTCAACCCCCCTATGTAATTGGTAAGGATGGCAAGCAATATCTTTACTTTACCGATTACCAGATGCTGGGGGCTTTCTTCGGCATCACCGCTTGGGTAACGGAAACCAGAGAATTAACTAGAGAAATGCCAGCCAAGGAAGGCAAACTATCCTTTATTGAAACAATAGGTTTCCATGCCCGGGCGATAGCTCTTAGGGATGGTAAAGAGATAAGCGCCGCCGAAGCCGAATGCTTATTTGAAGAAAAGAACTGGCACAACAAGCCGCGCTTTACATTACTTTCAATGGCACAAACCCGGGCCTGCGCTAAAACGCTCCGTAATGTATTGAGCTGGATCGTAAAATTGCCGGATGCCACCAGCAATGAGCAAATCTTTGAAGAAGAAACCGCAGAGGAAGTATCTGACAAGTTATTGTAAGGATTTGAGGTGGTGAGGTAAAAAATATTATGGACATTGATGATGCGGCAGGACTGATTGGAATCTTAATTTTGGTTTTGGGGTTTAACGTGCTTATGCTCCTTACTGGTTTTTTTATTTGGCTTTTCTATTTAAGAAAGGTAGGGAAAAATGGCTGATTGCTGGACCAAGAACGAC
>Ga0307379_10014077_pt1 | contig 10332 bp, 20 predicted proteins | sample UN2MG_FD_202237 | JGI IMG/M metagenome (GOLD analysis project Ga0307379, IMG submission 202237) | Soil microbial communities from Risofladan, Vaasa, Finland - UN-2 | ecosystem: Environmental > Terrestrial > Soil > Coastal area > Acid sulfate soil | place: Finland: Risofladan, Vaasa | collected... | reverse complement strand
TCCTGAGGTTCGCATCACTGAGGTTCGCATCACTGAGGTCCGCATTCCTGAGGTTCGCATCACTGAGGTTCGCATTCCTGAGGTTCGCATTCCTGAGGTTCGCATCACTGAGGTCCGCATTACTGAGGTTCGCATCACTGAGGTTCGCATTCCTGAGGTCCGCATTACTGAGGTTCGCATTCCAGAGGTCCGCATTACTGAGGTTCGCACGTTCTCCACTTGGGAAACCTTGCAGGTACAGTTTGTGCTTCCTGATGATTTCTTTTATTTCGTCTGGTGTCATAGTTCCATCCAGCCTTCTCTGCTGAGCTGTTCAATATGACCGCCGACTGCTTTACCGTCCTCGATCATTTCATCGAGAGCGATACTCGCAACCAGCAATGAATCGCAGCTTACGTTGGTTGTGGTTCCGTCGCGTTGATACAGTACAACGCGGAAATCTTCAGTGCAGATCATTTTTCGACCCTCCGTTATTCGAGGTCTTGTGTATGGGATTATTCACACGCTAGACACTATCGTCAATAGGAAGGTTCGGAAATAGTTAAAGGTGGTTCAAAGATTTCAAGGCATTCAATCGTGGTTGCTGAGTCACAATCTTCACACCAGTCGTGCCCGCCGCATTCATCACCGATTGTCAAATCGTTTGGGTAAATCCAGCTTTGGCAAAGGACATTGAGCGAACCGCAATCGGAGCAGCGGTATTCGAATCTAGATGTCACGGGGTGGTTCCTTTTAGTTTAGTCAAGAAGGTCGTTGAGTCGTTCGCATTTCGCACAAGCCGCTTCGAGTACAGTCCGAAGAGACATTTCTTCTGTTGCGTGAACTGCTTCACGAAGTCGCGTCATAAGCGAAGGTCCGCGCTGAATCGGTTTAATGAAACTTTCGTCTTCCGCTTCCTCCATTATTTCGTCGATGCCTTCCAGGCTTTCGGGAAGCATCGAATAGATTTCTCGGTACAGGTATTCTGTATCTGTTTGTTCTCCGGCCATATCGTGAAGAATGAAGTCAGACGTGATTCTTTCGGCGATACGGAAAGCTAGTTTCTGTATTTTGGTTTTCATGTAATCCTTTCGTGGTTCCTTTAAGGTTTCTTAAACAGCGTTTGCCCTAGCACTAGGTACGTGACGACCGACAAGGCTACCCAGCGCCCTAGAGCGATTAAGATATCCATCGGCTACCCCTCGCTTCTATTTCGGCCTGCGTGAAGTACCGCGGGCTAATTCTTCGCAGGTCATTGTCAGTGATCGCTTTCCGTACGTTGTCGCGGCTCCTAAGCTCCTTGGCGACTCGCACCCACTCCTGATTGGTTGAATGCCCAGGTCGTAGCCTGAAGAGCCCTTGCAGGTCTTCGTACGCCATCGATTGAAGATCGGGATCGGGTGGGATTAATGGTTTCATAGATTTCCTTTCCATCGAGCTGGGGATTTCCTTTTTCGGTCGAAGCTTCTTCTTTCCTTTCCTTCGGTTACCTATGGTTTGCAAACGGTCCATATGTTTCTGTGATGATGGCTTGGCCATTTTCCGTAACTCATGTGTAAATCCTTTTCGATTGCTAAGCGTCAATGTTGCCGTTTTTTTAATAACATCCGTCGCATAGAACTACGTTCAAACAGTGTAGCCGTCGCCGGCGCCCTCTTCGGTTTCTTGATCGACTTCTTTCGGAATAGTCAACGTGAAGTGATGCCACAACGCGCCGTCGACGTACTTCGGATCAATGAGAACTCGCACGCGGTCACCTGCAATTGAGGTGAACGAATAGAAGGGGTCAATGATTCCGTGAGCCGAGTTTCGTTCGCTCCAGAAAGCACGGTTTTCGTTAATGTCTATTTGCACGAAGTCGCCCGGCCAGAGCGTTTCCTTGGTGCCGCAAATTAAGAACGGTACGTGTCCGGCGTCCATATGTCCGCAGGCTGCTTGGGGTCTTGTTCCAATTGACATTGGGATAGGTTCCTTGAGGTTGCTTGATGTTGATGAATTGTTTCTATCGGCTCGGCGGTACGTCTTTAACTACGACGCCGTGCGGGAGTTCTGCATACTGACGAACGATGCCAACGCCATTGGCAAATTTCCTTTGTTGTCGTCTGGTATCCCTGATGGGAGCGTGATTGAGTTCTTTAGCTTTGCCACAGGCTAGTTTGTAGGCTTGTTGGTAATTCATTTGAGGTTCCTTGGTTAAAACTGTTGCGTGTTGAGTCCAACGATTACGATCGACGCCACAACGACGACTACCGCGAGAATACAGAAGGTGATTGTCATCTTGCTATTGCTCCGCAATCTTTACAGATAACGCCCCATCCGGAGGTTACCTGACTCCATAGTCGTTTGCGCCATTGGTGCTCGCATTTACGACGTTCAGAGAGGGGCTGATGTTCTGTTGCACCAATCGCACATCTGAGTGACCTTTCAGTGAGTGTTAAATGCGTTGTCCGTTCCGGGGCGTCCTGCTACTCTACGAACGCTGACGCTTCAGCTTCGGAGTTAAAAGGCCCGTATGCTGGAATCGTGTACTTAAATCGTGCGGCTGCGTCGTAAGCGAACCACTTGCCATCTAAGTTCTTGCGAAATCCTCCGTTTGGGTCGACTGCGAAGCTAAACAGACGCTGGATTTCATCGCTGGTCGCTAGGATTGGGCTTCTGACGCATTTTATTGACGTGTGAGTGTTTCTAGGCTACTTGGCCTTAGCTGCCGTTGTGTGGCAAGTCAGGGGCGTTCATTGCTTGTTTGGTACATGATCAGTTTTTCAATGAGATTGTTGTAGAAACGGACCGTTTCGAAGTCTCGCTTCTGGAACGCTACTTCTTTGTTTTTCTCGCATAGCCTAAGTCTTGCTTCGACTTGTTCGCTGGTCATTGAATTCCCTGTTAAAAAGTCATAAACCGACAGTCGCCGGAAGAATTGTTTTTCGCCCAAACTTCGCAAGTCCCGTTGCGGGTTTCATTGAGCGAGTACAAAAGTTCAGAGACTTTACACGGCGTTTTGGTGACGTTGTTTTTGTAAATGTGTACTCGATGGCTCGGCTTGTCGCGGTCGGTTGTTTCAACTTCGCGTACGCCCGTGGCCCAGTAGTTTACAGACAGAAAAGTGTCGCCATTGTGTCGGAATGTTTTGTTCATTGTGTTTACCTTTCAAGCTCAGTGAGGGAATAGAAGAAACAGAAGCGCCCCGAGTGGGGCGCCTGAATTTCGGCTATTGGGCTACGCCCTATCGGTTAAATGCCCCAGCCAGATTCCGCACCACCCCACGTGTTGCTTCGTCCGGTTGCAAGGAAAAGCTTGACGGTGTAGCCGCGAGGGTCACCGGTGAAAATCACTTTTTCAATTCCGTGGATAGACTCAACGAGTTCCGTTATTCGCTTCTCTAGTCGAGCGGTGTCAGCTTCGTATTTTGTAGAGTTGGCCCATTCGTAAGAGCATTCGTTTTCGCATCGCGTGTGGTGTTGCTTGGCGTATCTAGCGAGTCGCGAGACGTCCGCTAGTTGGCTGAATGGGATATAGAAAGATCCGTTTTCAGTGAGCAGGGCTTCGTTGAGTTCATCACGAAGCTTGCGTCCGGTGTTCGTGACGGTGCGTGTTGTCGTGGTCATTGTTCGTGGTTCCTTGTTTTGGGTTTTGAGGCTACTTAGCTACTTGGCTTCTTGGTTTTCTAACTGTTGACGAATGACTTGTTCGTACCCTTCACCGAAGGGTATTTCGATGAACGATTTCCCGTACCAGTCTTGGCCGGTTACGTCGGAGTAGCTTGTTGAAAATCCTATGTCTTGCGACTTAAGATAGTTCGTGATGACCTGTCGTTCTTCCGTTGTTTCGGGAAGGACGTAAAGGTCATTGAGTCCGCGACCGTTTCCGTGATTGCTGGTTTGCATGGCTTGGTTTCCTTTGAATGGTGGTTGCTAGATTGAATAATCGCCGTCTTCACGTACTTCGAAGCGAAGTATTTGGCCTGTAGCGTTTACGATGGCGTAGGTTGTTGGCGTGTCGTAATAGCGAGTTTCGAATTTCGTTTCGATCTTCTTGCAATGGTCTAACCGCAATCCTGTTTTCCTCTTGCGTGCTTCAACCTCTTCCGCGTGCTTCTTGGTTGCTTCGATACTCTTTGCAGTCGGCAGGACGTTTCCGAGACTCATTGCTTGTTTTCCTTTATGTGGTGGTTGCTCGACTTCGACATTCTTGCACGTAGGATCAGTGCTGTCAATAGGACTATCGGCCAAAGTGGTCAGATAGTTCGCAGTATCCTTTTTCGGCTTCTTGGCGACTTCGCACCGTGGCTCTTGCAATGGCCAGCCGGACTCGGTCCGCGTTTCCGTTGGCGAGGTCGAAAAGTTGTTCGGCGGGATAATGTCGACCGACCTCTAGATTATGTCGAGCACAAAAATTGATCGTACCAGCTCCACAATTGCCAGCTCGAAGGGAGTCAACGAAACACACATAGACCCCCCGTACTTTCGCTTTTTCGATTGCCGCTTCCGCTGCAAGCCGCTTTCGTGCTTCGCGGTTCGTGGAAATTAGGCCGGGAATGTATCCAATATTGCTGAGCACATCACCGGCGGTAACGTGGTAATCGTCAGCTCGTGAATTCGCGTCGATGACCCGCAGCCCATTGGCATCGATATCGAATTCGTACCCGTTCGGCAGCGTAGCGGTTCCGATCGTTTCGTGGATTACGTATTCAATCGTCTGCGGATCTAAGACGACCGCGAATGACCGCACGTATGAGATATTTCGAGCGCGAGTGTATTTCTTGGGCTTCCCGTTTTTCCATTCGGTTTCACCGGGAATATTGACTACGCTACCTGGGCCCCTAGTTGACCTGACTTCCCAGTCTTTCCCGCGTTTGCAAACAGTAGCGCCGACGTGTTCCGCGGTTTCGGTTTCAATCGGGATTAGCGGGAGAGATGAAAAATCGACGGTCAGCGGTGCAAAGTCGGATCCATAGACGATTGACCTGAGTCTAGCTATTTCTCCGAGCCGAAAATTGTCGCGGTTTCGTGATTCAATTGCCGCGATTGCTTCCGCGATGGTGCGCTTTGGTCGACCAAGGATTTTATGCTCTTCGCGTCGCAATCGAGCTAGATAGGATTTTCGGAACTGTTTGTCGACTCGAGCGCGTTTCGCTTCGGGGTCTGCTTTACGTTGTTCTCGTTTCAATTTCCACGTCACCGGGAAATCTTTGGTTCGGTGTGCGCGGCGTATTTCGGCTTTCGACAGACCTTTAACGAATCGGCATAAACCGCGTAGGGTTGTTGCTTTACTGCCGTGGAATTCAGCGATTCGTTGGGCGTACAGGTAGCTAGGGTGGTTCGTGTGCATTGCTTTGGTTTCCTTTAAAAGTAGGCTACTTGGACTTATGCGGAAAATCTTGCAACAGGCAATTCTCGCAGCAATAGACTTTCCCGGTGTTGAATTCAGACGTTACGACTTTTTCACCCTGGTCGAAGGGATAGCCGCAATAATGGCAGTCTTCGTTTAGTTCGGCGGGAACGGTTTGGATTGATCCGATAATAGATTCGCTCATTGCTCGGGTTTCCTTTAGTTCGGGGCCACTTAGCTTTGTGGGGCTTGAATCTTCTTAAGGGTTTCGGATGGTGCGTCCATAAAATCGACGAACGCTCCCAGTCCAAAGCGTACTGTGCGGTATTCGCAAGCCTTGCCGGGCGGAAAGTACCCCGCGAAGAACGTACGCCGTCGCTGGTTGTAGCCGACAGTGATCTTTCGTTTCCGACAGAACGCTTGGAATCGTTTGTAGTGCTGCAAGGCTTCTTGAGGTTTCATATCGAGACATTCGGCCAAGTCGCGGTGATACTTGAGGGGTGTCATGATGGTCATAGTGGTCCCTTTAGGTTACTTGGGTTTCTGGATTAGTTGAGGTAGGCTACCTAGGCTTATGTCGGCCTAGGCTACCTAGGTTTCTAGATTGTCTGATTAGTTGGTTAAGGCTACTTGCCATACGAACCAATCGTCGAATTCTGTCAGAATCGAATACGGGTTAACGTTGACTTGCTCGATTATCGTTTCGGCTATTTCATCGACGTCAAAGTGCGCGCCGTCGGAGTGAGTCTCGTGTTCTGGTAATCCGTTGTCGGTCACCCATAATTCGACTAGTGGCCCTGAATCGGATAGTTCTAGTTCGATTTCATCGGCACCCGTACCGATATATCCGAACGTTTCACGCTCAATCAGCGATTCAACATCGCGACGCGCCCAGTTATCCCATGATTCGGAAGCTTCTTCCGATTCAGCTTCCGATAGTTTTTCGTCGTCTAGAACTGGATAGTCGGCAAGAGCGCCAAGTATTTCGTAAGCGCGAGCAAGAACGGAATCGGGGGCGCCACGCGGAACGATTATGTACTCGACCCAACCAACCATCGGATGGCCGGCGCGGAAGTCATACGGTTGATTATCTTCATTCTCATCGCCGGAAGCTTCATAAGCTTCGTTGAGTGATTCGAGAATCGATTCATAATTAACGTTGTAAAGTGTTTCGGAATCGCGATGGCGAGTGTAAATGAGGTAATCCCCGATTGGAGAATGACCGCCATAATATTGCGGGTGTTCCCATTCGGGAAGGTCGTATTTGTTTTCGACTGACGCGGACGGGTTGACTTCGTAGTAATGTCTTTTCATAGCAATAGACTCCGTTTCAGGTGGTTAAAAACAAGTAGCTCGAATCCCTGCCCTAAGAAACTAGGGCAGGGCATCAAACTACCGATACTTAACCTTTCAATATTCCCGATTCCGATAGCGAGTACTCGATAGTTTCCCATAGATAGTCTTTTAAACCGCACATCCAAGACTTGGACGACGATTGGCGGTAACCAGTGAAGTTAACGCGAATTGCGAACATATCTGGTTTATGAACTCCGTCGCCAACAATGATGATTCCGCTTGGTTGTTGTGGGAAGATTGTCACTTTGAATTCTTGCCATCCGTCATAGTAGCCATGTTCATCCATGCCATGGAATGCACATGAGGCCACTAGATTGCCATTCTTAAGCTCATCAATCGTCCATTGGGCATCGATGCCAGATCCATGGGGAAGAGCTTCAATGAGGGCATCAGCGTCGATAACGTCGCATGGGCGGATTTTGGTTGCTGTTTGCATGATAGGTGGTTCACTTTCGAATCGAGTAATGGGAATAGAGACAATAACGGGCATCGAGCGGATGCCCGTAGATTGTGCCTATTCACCGATTACGCAACGGCTAATCGTTCCGTTAGTCGCTTGGCAATTCCCTGGATACGATACGCGGTTCGGCGTGCATCGAACCATTGATTAATCAGTTGAAAGTCGTTAATCATCTGGCGCACCTCTTCGCGATCGGAATCCTTGAAGCAGTGCCATTTTCGAATATGCTCGAAGACAAGATAGCTTTCTTCAATGATCTCGCCAGCGCGAAGTAGAACGGCCAATCGGCCAATGAAGGAGTATTCACGACGCGGATTGTCATCATGGAATAGGACGCAAGATAATGCCCCAATCTTGTCCGATGATTCCGTTGTTTGTGGGCAATAGTAGCTTTCCAGTTTCAACCAGCGTTTATCGTGTCGCTTCGAATCAGACGAGGACGTTTTGAGCTCGTTAAGATTGACGTATTGGTTTTTCGATTCACGATACTTAAGCGCCCACGCAAATCGAATCATATCGTCGCAAGATGTTTCGCCGTCGCGTAGAAAGCTATGAACGGCATCTGGTAGTTCGCCATCGGGAATATCGACGATAGCGGCGAGAAAGCTACGGAATACGTCGCCAGCTTGATCTTGTTGAGGTAGATAGTCCGGCGCGTGCTGAGTCTCGCCGTTGCCCATCGTGTCGTAGGCGGATAGGTAGCGACTGATCTCGTTAGTTCGTCGAGTCCAATCGTAGGCGGGATTCTCGGAATCAACGGCGTATAGTCGATACCGTAGATTGGAGTTTGCTAGCGACGTGAAAGTAAAGGTAGTCATTGTTTGCGTCCTGTTTGGGTGGTTTCTGAATCTAGTTTCGACTAACGATAAAACGTGAATTAGAATCAGTTGGGAATTCCGGCAAGAATCCGCCCTTGAGGTTCCAGCTTTTCATCGCGTGCAGTAGTTCGGCTGTTAGTTCGCGATCGTTCCGGCTCATTGCATCGAGTAAATCGTAAATGGTGGCTTGTGGATCCATGGGTGGTTTCCGTATGTAAAGGTGATTCAGTGAATAGAAACGAGACCGGCATGCCGTAGCAGCCGGGATTCGTGCCTATACACGGGCGTTAATTGACGTCTTGCTCAGCGAGTACAATCCGCGTGTGCCAATCTTGTTCCTAATGGATTGGAGCTCTTGGTTGTCACATCCGGTTGCCCATAGGTCTGACAGCTTTTGCTTCCATGTCCGGCCATTGTTTTGTGCGTATGCTTTCAGTGCGGCGTATTCAGTGTGCGTGAGCTGGTTGAGGGTTTTGTGCTGGAGGTTCATTTTGGCTTGTCCTGTTTGAGTGGTTCTTGAATAGAGACAAGAACGGGCATCGAGCGGATGCCCGTAGATTGTGCCTATTCGTCGTGTTCAACGGTCAAGGTGATATCTGCTGGATCGATCCTTTCTTGCCATACGGAATGGCCTACGTTGACGATACCAGTACCCGAGGAATTCGATTGATAATCGTATCCCTCAACCAGTGATAGTTCGTTTTCGGCAACGTATTCCATGCAATATGCTCGCGCTGCTTCCGCGGTTTGGAATGGCCCGCCAATGGTATTTCGGTCACCATTACAGACTAGTACTGATTTAGACGTTGGTTTCCCATGGTCATCGGAGCATACGTACCACGGAGCTGTGGATTGTCGGTCGGACCATTTGCAGGCCTGCATTAGGTAAAATCCGTATGCTTCCGGCAGGTCGTCAGAATCGATCGTAGGTGATTCATCTAGCCAGATATCGAATGCTGATGATTGCCCTTTGGCGAGAACCAGTAACGTTGGTCCGAATTCTTGGCCGATCAGATGCCATTCGCCGTAGCCATCGTCGTAGACTTTGACGGGGTAATCTTTGCCTCGCCAGTTGACAATGGCGGAAGTGATATCAGCGCCGTCAAAATCGGTAAGGTCGGTCGCTTTGATTGTTGTGGTGTTCATTTTTGGTGGTTCCGTATGTTAAAGATGAAAAGTGGAAGTTAAGCGTAATCGATCGATTCGATTAGCCATCCGTTGATTCGGAGTAGTTCGTTTTCTTCGATATCGAAAGCGCGAAACGTTGTTTCGGTATCTGTATTGGGACGGACAAGGACGGACAAGCACCAACCAGAGCCGTCAATCTCGCAACGTTGCGTATATCCTGCTGCCATAGCTTGACTTTGCGTCGTAATCGGCAGTGTGTTGCGACGGATGTAGACTTTATGGTTTGGTGCTGCCGGGCGAGTTTCGGCCAGACTATACGCGACGTCTGAGCCGGATACCCGAAGCACTACGCCACATCTTAGGCGGTTGCATAGTGCTTCAATTGACGCCCATAGTTTGCGTGTGAGTCTGAGGTAGGTGCGGTTGATTGACATTGTCGTGGTTCCTTGTGTGCGGTAGTGGTCTCAACTAACAATGATCTTACACGCAGGATTAGTCCCGTCAATGGCAATATCGGAAAAGAATCGGGAATAATCCAGCGTATCTAGTATTTGCCGTGAATTCACGTATAGAATCACGAATTGGGTGGGGGAATTTATGTCCGGCTCGAGGCGGATAGTGGTCACCTGGCGATGGAATGCAGAAGTGTTTTCGAATGACCGGACAACCTAAGAACACTCAATGGCCAATTGAACGACAATCACTAGCCGACTGGCATCCAGGCAGACGTCTTAGAAGGCGGATGCGCCGTAGCCAATCGCAAAATGGCGGGATATCGGGGGCAATGTTTGCGGTAATGGCCAAAAACGGGGGCAGCCCGAAACAGAAACAGGCCGAAAACAGGGGCAGCCAAAAAACAGGGGCAGCGCTCACGCCCCCATTATCCATTCGATTGGACTGCGTCCTATGTAAGCATCCACTTACACCCCTAGCATCGCTTCTAACGCCGCCGCCGGCGTCTTGGCTGTTCGGAGTCGTCTTTTCCATTATCGAGCGTTACAGTGGACGCTAGGGTACTTGCTGGCGATATGGTGGCAATGATGAGCCTCCCCAGGAAGTTTGGGCGGAAAGGGGTGGATGGCGGTCCACTGCGTCTAAACTCAAGATTTGCATTGTTTTCGCCCATTTTTTATACATTCGGTCCAGTCCGTCTAATCTGGCATTTCCGACCTTTTCTTCCCTTTTTTTGATAGTTTCGTTTCTGGCTATTAGGGCGTAGCCCAATCACCGTACTTGGATACCACCTAAAACGCTCGCATCCTG
>Ga0307379_10014074_pt1 | contig 10333 bp, 16 predicted proteins | sample UN2MG_FD_202237 | JGI IMG/M metagenome (GOLD analysis project Ga0307379, IMG submission 202237) | Soil microbial communities from Risofladan, Vaasa, Finland - UN-2 | ecosystem: Environmental > Terrestrial > Soil > Coastal area > Acid sulfate soil | place: Finland: Risofladan, Vaasa | collected... | reverse complement strand
TGTGTCCATTATTATCCCCAATTTGGAAGGTGAATCCCCGTGGGCCCATTTTTGCCCCTAACAAAATAATTTTATTTTAAATTCATTTCTAAAAATTCTATAGTTTTTTGCCATGCATCCATTGACGCTTCAGGTGCGTATCGCTCACCAGAAGGGTTTGCAAATGCATGATTTACATCTGGATAAATGTAAATGTCATTTGGAATTTCAAGGTCATTTAATGCAGCCTCAAATTCTCCTACTGATTGAGGTGTAATTCCTTGATCAAGATCTGCAAAAATTCCAAGAATTGGCCAATTAATTTTTGAAAGCTTGTCTTTTTCTGTCACTAATTGCCCATAGTAAATTACTGTAGCATCAACGTCTTTGCTGTTTAATGCAAGACTTAATGACTGTCCTCCACCAAAACACCAACCAATCGAGCCCATTTTTTCAGGAGCATATTGTTCTTGAACATATGAAGATGCGAGATTCATGTTTTCAATCCAATACTTTTCATCAAAAGAACTCATCAATTCACGTGCTTCATCTGAAGTGGTAGCAACTTGACCATCATACAAATCAACAGCAAATACAATATAACCATGCGATGCTAGTTTTTCTGCCATATCACGTATGTTTTCGTTTAATCCCCACCACTCATGAATCATAATAACGGCAGGGTATTGACCATCAATACTTGGTTTTGCCAAATATCCTTTAGAATTTTGAAAATAGGTTACATTCTCAGTTTCTACAGAAAATTCTCCGAGTTTAAAGATTTCAGAATTATTATTCTCATTTTTTTCATAATTTGGCAATACGTGAATTGCCCAACCACGTTCAATTAATTTTGAAACAGAACTTGGCTTAAGACATGCTGGTTTTCCATTAGCGAATTTTAAAACAAGCTCCAACCCTTCTGCACAAGTAACGTCTGTTGGTTCTATTCCGTCATTGATCTGTTTTAGTGGAGGTGGAAAATACGCTATAGCTTCTGCAGTTCCTAAATGGGAGGTTCCAATAATTATACTAAAAAGAATTATGACAACCCAAGAATACTTCACATATTGTATGTGATAAATTGGTATTTTACTATATCCAATTTTCACGCCTGCCTCTATCCTTTTTACCCCCAAAATGATGATTGAATCTTAGATATACATGGTAAATCCGTAGAGGCGAATAGAAAGAAGAATTTTTTCTTTTTTTGTATGTGGAAAAATATGTAGATAAAAAATCACGAGAAATTTCTAAAAATATACTAAAATATGAATCACATAATCTAGGTCTTATCCACATAACAATTTTAAACAAAGATAAAGGAATTGAGTTCTTGACCTCAAAAAATATCTACAATTATACCACATTAGAATATACAAGAGATCAACATACAATCTTACAATATTATTGATGATAAATGAATTTCAAAAACGTAATAATGACAACGACACTTGGAGTATTTGCAGTTCTTGCTATTGTATCAATAACTGGAATAAACAACGCCTTTGCTGAGGACTTTGACGGTCTTTTGTTTAATCCATTAACGGGTGAATTGGCACAAAATCCCACAAATAATGCTGAAGTTGGAAGTGATATTGTTTTTTACCCTAAAAATACAGATTCATACAAAAGGATTGATGATATTCAAACAATTTTTTACTTTGAATATAAAGATGGAGTAGAAATTCTGGAATTCCCAGTATTTCGAATGTCAAATAACTATGTAAACAAAAATGTTTCACCAACCTTTTCAGTTGAAGGTGTAGTTGGAGATGCTCCTCATCTACACAAAGCATTAGATAAGGCCTTCAAGCACAAAGCAAATCCAAGCTATGAATGGAGTTATCAATTGGCTGAGGTTACAGTTAATTTTATAAAAAATGGCACAATAGTGAAAACATTACAATACCATGATTGTTACGTTGATGACTACAAAGTAAAGACACTAAATGATAGTTACGAATCTTACATATTTCCAAATTCTGGTTTTGTAATTGTTGACGATATAGATTTTCAATGTGGAGGCCTTAATTCATCGGCAAACTTATCACATTCCAAAGCACAAACTGAAATTAATCCTACTAAATACGACTCTACACCATTTACATTTGCTGAGAATGTGCGCACATTAATCACATTTGAGTTTGATGAAGGTATTGAAGTAATTGAATTTCCATACTTTCAGACCAATGACGGATTTGAAGAGTCAACACGTAATGTCAGACCTGGATTTTCAGTTGAAGGAATTCTTCAAAAACATCTACTACTAGACAAAGCAATTGAAAAATCTAGAAGTAATAGTGGAATAACTTATGGTGTAAATGTAGACTTTGAATCCACAGTAGAATTTAAAAAAGATGATACCGTTTTAAGAACAATCGAGTATAGGGACTGCCGTGTAAGTGCAGATAAAATTACTACTCAAGATGATCTAGAAGAAGGCTTTACTGGAAAAAGTGGATTTGCCTATGTAGAACAGGTTGACTTTGAATGTATTGGTCTTGACACTATCGAAAATACATATGGGAAAACCAAAAATATTGGCCAAATAAGTAAAACAATGGTAGAAAAGATTCTACCTTCTCATGAGTATCCAATCAGCAATGGTCCTCGAGCCATTGCTACCTTCTCATATGACAATGGTATCGAAGTAATTAATTTCCCCATCTTTAACCAAGGTAAAGTTTTGGTTAAGTCCGGTCCTTCATTTGAATTAGAAGGAATTGTTGGAGACTATCCAATGCTTTACAAAATGGTTGATGATAACTTGGCTCTGACGAGTACCACTGGTGCAAACAACTTCCTTGACCTTTTCCAGGTGGACATTGACCTATTTTACGATGATAAAACCGTTAGAGGTTTCAACTATGTAGATTGTAGAGTAACAGACTATGATATAAAAACGCAAAGAAAGGGTGAGGAAGGTTACTTCAAAGGGTTTGCATTATCAAATACATTTGAATTTGAATGTCTGGGATACCATCCTAACAATCCAGTTTATGATGCAATGTTTAACAATTATCCAAAATCAAAAACAGTTAGCTCAACTGATCTGAAAAGAACTGATGATTGGAGTCCAGGATTCTATGTACAATAGATCCATTTTCTTTTAATAATTATTAAACAAAATTCGTTTACAATAATATAATTATGGCATCAGCAGACATTAATGCATATTGTCTAGATTTGAAGGAACACCCAAAACCATCAATTTTGGTATGGCCAAGGGAATTGTGCTTGGAATTACTGTCCTAATTATAATTGCAGTGTTATTATCTGCCTCAATACAAATTGTAGATGCAGGAAATAGAGGAGTTTTACGCCACTGGAATGCAGTTGATACAAATGTACCTCCCCTTGATGAAGGAATTCATTTTGTGGTCCCATTTCAAGATTCTGTGATAAACATGGAAGTTAGAACCTTGAAATTTGTTAAAGAGACCTCTGCTGCATCAAAAGATCTTCAGACAGTATCCACAGAAGTGACAGTAAATTATAGACCGTCACCAAATTCAGTTCATTCACTTTACAAAGAGGTAGGATTGGAATATGAAAGCAGGGTTATTCAGCCCGCAGTTGAAGAAGTAGTAAAACAAGTTACTGCCAATTACAATGCATCAGAACTAATCACCAAGCGACCGCAAGTAAAATCAGATATTACGCAAGAAATTACAACCCGTCTAAATGTATACAATATTCACACTGATGTAGTTTCAATTACTAATTTTCAATTCTCTTCATTATTTGACCGAGCAATAGAATCAAAAGTAGAGGCAGAGCAAAAAGCCCAAAAAGCAGAAAATGATCTTATAAGAATTGAAGTAGAGGCAAGACAGCTCGAAGCCCAAGCAGAAGGTCTAGCAGCTGCAAACATTGCAGAAGCATCAGGTGAGGCCAAAGCAATAGAAATTATTAATGAAGCTCTTGCACAAAATCCATTTTATTTAGAATGGCTCAAGACTCAAGCATGGGATGGTAAATTACCTCTAGTTGTGGGAGAAGGTGGAACACCATTTATCCAAATACCAGTAGAGCCTTAAAATTATTTTTTTCCAAATTTTAGATTCTCTACGATCAAAAAATTGAATTAACTAACATTCATTTTTTCAAGAAAGAAATTTAGTTTACTATCTACTTTAGGATCTTATGATTGAAGATCTTATGAAATCTATAATTGTATTGATACAGAATGACAAAGGGGATAAGGAAATTTTAATGAGAATCTTAAATGATCTTAATAGAGACAAAAAACCATTTGGTCCAGATAAATTATATCTCCTATCCATAATAGAGAGATATGCACCAGAAGACAAGAATCTTCTAGAGTCTTTAAAATAAAAATTCAAATTTCAGTTACTATGTTATTTTTTAAGACTAATTCGCAATACTTTGTTAAGGGTACCTGAATAGCTTACCGAAGCAGAAGTATTTTGAATTTCTTTTGCCTGAAGTAATCTCAATTTTTTATCCAAGTCATCATCGATCATTATAGTTATTCTTTTGGACATTAAATAAAATGTTATGATTTTCATATTTAAACCATACGTCCAATTCTATCTAGGGCTAATCAAAAATTTTTAAAAAATTTGTTATTTTAAAACCAAGATGTATTTATATTTAATAAAATATAGTCAGATTAAATATTTGTGCAAATCATCTAACATGTGTCAAGTAAAATTGTTACAAAAAAATATCTGATTGTTTTACTGTTTGTACTTTTTTCATTAATTTTTGTTGGAGGTATTTTTGGAATTACAAATGATATAGCAATAGGTGCAGGACAAGAGTTGTCGTATCCTTCATGGTTGATCATATCGTATGTTGCAGGACTATCTATGATTATTTTACCGTGTACACTCCCACTTGTCTTCATTATAGTTCCTCTAAGCATGGGTAAAGGTGGAAAAAAAGGACTCTTTATGGCTGCTTTGTTTGGTGCAGGTCTTACAATAACAATAATGTTTTACGGATTGGGAATTGGAGTTTTAGGACAAACAGCTGAGCTGGATCAAATTTCTATCTACATGTTCTTAATTGCTGGGTTGGCTGCTTTCCTTTTTGGTTTGTCACAGCTAAAACTATTCGAATTAAAATTACCAACTTATTCGGGTACTCCAAAATTTATTCAAAGCAGAGGCGACTATTCCAAATCATTTTTCATGGGATTACTATTAGGAAATGCTGGAGTTGGTTGCCCAAATCCAATGTTTTATTGGCTTTTAATTTACGTGGCAAGTACTGGAAGTGCAGAAGTTGGTGCAAGTCTGGGAATAGTCCACGGTGTAGGACGAGCAATTCCATTAATTTTACTTTCTGTTCTTGCCATTATTGGCATAAATGCCACAAAAGGAATAACCTCTAGTAGAGTAAATATAGAAAAGATTACTGGATGGATGTTGATTGTTATTGGGGCATTTTTAATTATTCAGGGAATTCCTGGGGGACATGAATGGTATGAATCAACATTCATCCATTTAGCTTGGAATAATCTAGTGTCAACAACAATTATTCCACCAGAATTTCACGTTGGGGAACATATTCATAACTTTGATTCAAAAATTCCTCAAGAATTAGCCCCAATACTGTTTGTTGGTTTGATTATTTTTCCAGTCATATGGTATTTTACTCGGAAAAAAGAAAAAGTACTATGAAAGATCCTGTTTGCGGCATGGAAATAGACAAAGGAGAATCGCTTTTCCATAAAGGAAAGGAATATCGTTTTTGTTGTGCAACATGTAGATGGGCCTTTGAGAAAAATCCCGATCAATTTATAGAATCATGAAGGTAGAAATTCTAACAACTCCAGATTGTTCTAATTGTAAAGTACTTGAAAAAATGTTGGATAAACTGCGAATATTCTATGACTTGATAGACGTTACTGAAAAGCCAGAGTATTTGGAAAAATATTCTATATTTACCGCACCTGGCTTAGTTGTAGACGGAAAATTAGAATTTATCGGAATTCCAAATAAAGACGATTTAAAGAAAATTTGTATTTGAACTGGTAATGTTTTTTACATTGGAAGGATTGGAGTCTCACATGACAGATTTTTCCATGATTGAAAAAATGATACTTGTTCAATATGCAATAAAAAAATATGAAAATGAGGTCATACTTTTTGAAAAATTAAAATCAATTCTATCTGAAAAAGATATCCAAAGAAATATCGACACATTAATTGGAACACAAAAAGTCCGTAGAATTGGACCTGAAATGCTTCAAAACAATGAAAGTCACACTGAATTGCCGGATCTGCCAGATAATCTAAAATCCGTTATCGAACAACTTTAGTAGTAATTATTAAATCACCTAAAATTTTTCACTATTATATGAATAGCCTAAAGTTTTACGCAATTTTCATTCTTTGTGTAATAGTAATTTCCTCATCCTCCTCTTTTGTTTTTGCACATCCTCATGCAGGCCAAACTCTCATTAATGGTCATACACATCAACCACAAACCGAATACATTCCAATAAACGGAATAATTGGAATTGAGAAAACTTCCATCATATTCCATTCTCCAGAAGAAAACTCGTTACCATGGGGGTTTGTTGAAGGTAAGATTGAAGATCCTGTTGCAGGCTATCCTGTAATTATTCAAATTTTTAAAAATGATGAGCCTGCCCATTTTGCTCAAACTGATGTTGCAGAAGATGGAAGTTACGAGTACAAATTTAGAGTTTTAAATAAAGAAAACAATCAAACAACAAAATTATTTGAAGGTGATTATTACGTTACAATTTTCAAAGTAGTATACCTGAATCAGAATAATTTAATTTAAAATCCTCTTAATCCTTTAGGTCTTGCAACTTCGGGATGCTCTTTTACCCATCTAATTTGATCTAACATTTTTTGTTTGTCTTGTGGAAATGTACCCTTGATGGTATAAGCATTTGATCCATGATTGGCCCTAAAAATTATTTCGTCTTTGGTTTCTATATTACTTAATAATTCTTCTAATTCCATTAATGCCTCATCATCATTTAATCGAATAAATTCGCCATTGTATTTTTGCAAAAATTCTTCTTTAATTCCATTTTCCAGATATAGAGTTAGAGTGCCAACATATTGAGGACAACATGCGCTAATTACTTCTGCAGTCCCTTGAATGTGTTCTTTTGAATATTTTTTACCTCCAAGACCCAGGATAACCATACAAGACATTATGTATCCTGCATTCTTTGCTTTGTTTACTGCTTTGATTATTGTTTTTGAGGTTGCACCTTTTGTTACTTTTTTTAAAACAATATCAGAACCACTTTCAATTCCTAAATAGAACATTGTTAATCCTGCTTTGTACATTTTTTCAAGTTCTTCAGGAGTTTTCTTTAAAATATTCATAGGCATTGCATAACAGGAAATTCTCTCAAGATTTACAAATTTTTCATAAATGTACTTCACAATTTTTACCATATAATCTGCATCAAGATTTAACGCATCACCATCAGCCAAAAATACTCTAGTAGTTTCTGGTAGTTGTTTTGCCATCATATCAATTTCTAATTTTATTTCATCCCATGACCGTTCTGAATATTCCTTTGATCTATACATATCACAAAAAGAACACTCGTTAAATGAACATCCCAATGTGACTTGAAAAATTAAGGATCTGGCTTCTGAAGGTGGTCTATACAACGGAGCGTCATAGTTTAACATCATACTAAATCACATAAATTAACTCAATTATCTATTTTATACTTTCTAAGGAAATGCTAAATTTTTTCAAACAATACCTTTTAGTTGAAAACTATCTGATGATGATTATTAATGGCAAATGATCCTGATGCAAAAAGACTACTTTGGTTTGTTTTTACTGGTTCACGAGGGGGATTAAATCGATTGAGAATCATCTTTTCTATAAAGGAAAAACCATTGAACACAAATCAGCTAGCCAAAGAACTAGGTTTGGATTACAAAGCCATTCAACATCACATTAAGGTCCTTGAGAAAAATAATCTAATTTCAAAATATGGAGAAAAATATGGAGTTACATATTTCATCTCTACATTTTTAGAAGTAAACATGGAGACATTTGAAGAAATTGCAGCAAAATTGGACAAAAGTAAATAAACGCACAGGAGGTTTCTTTCTCTAAATGGAATCCACCTCCCTCGTGTTATCTATTGTTTCAATTGCAAATATGGCAGTACTAGGAGTTTTAATTTATATTTTTGGAAGAATGTATGGGAAAACCAAGGCCCAACTTCCACTCGGAATGATTGTTGTTACAAGTATGTTGTTTCTCCATAATATTATTGGAGGATTGGCATATTTTTCGATGGACCAGCTCTTTTCACATGAAATATTTCCCTATATGTTAGGAGTAGGAATTGCTGAGCTAGTGGGTTTGTTAATATTCCTAAAAATTACTTTGGATTAAACTTAGTTTAATTGTAGTAGTATGTAAAATAATTAATGCTACATGAATATCTTAAACTAAATAAAAACATTCTAATTGCATTTGTAGTTTCGATTACTTTTTCAGCAATTATTGCTCAAAGTTTAGCAGAACAAGAAGATTATCTAAATACCACTTATACTTTGATTTTTGATTACGTTTTTTATTTTTCTACATTTGGAATTTTATTTTATATTGACAATAGGAAAAAATATCTTCTAAAATCTGGAGAACTTGACAAGTATAAACTCCGACACGATTTAATTAAAATAATCACATCACTTGGAATTGCAGAAATTGTTTACACCATAGCTCGATGGATATTGCAATTCTATTTCTTATCCATTAATTATGATCCATATTTAGCCTCAATTATATCACAAGTTATATCTACAATTATCTATATGATAGTTGTAAATTTGAGTATAAAATTGACGAGAGTGTACAAAGATGAAAATTAATGTGTATGTTGACGGCTCTGGCGGGGAAAATAGTGGATATGGATTTTTGGTAAAAGAAACGGGGGAATCTTTTTATGAAAAAAAACCAAACCTTACAAACAATCAGGCCGAATATTTGGCGATAATTACCGCATTAAAAAAATTTGTAAATTTAGAAGATGAAATTATAATTTATAGTGACTCCAAGAACACGGTAAATCAATTAAATCACGAATTTGCCATAAACAACGAAAAACTTCGAGAACTTGCTCAAGAATCCTGGTCCCTCATGGGAAAATTCTCCAATCTAACGGTGACATGGGTTCCAAGAAAAGAAAATCTTGCAGGTAAAATGATGGGGAGCTAAAAACTTTTAGATCACCTATTTCTATGAATAACTTTATTATAGAAAATCGTTTACTTCAAGAAAGTGGCCGAGTCTGTTTTTCTTTCACCTAAATCAATAGCAATTATCGGTGCATCTGACAAAAGAGGAAGTGTCGGAAGTACTATTACGTCAAATATTATGAATGGATTTACAGGTAGTGTTTATCCTGTTAGTCCAACTAGAGAAACTGTATTTTACAAAAAAGCTTACAAAAGTGTCTTGAATATTCCAAAACCAGTAGATCTTGCAGTTATAGTAATTAAAAATACGTTGGTCGCTAATGTTTTAGAAGAGTGTGGAAAGAAAAAAGTAAGGGGAGTCATAATCATTACTGCTGGATTTAAGGAAGTAGATGAAGAAGGAGCAAAAAGAGAACAAGAACTAAAAGATATTGCAAAAAAATACAAAATTCAAATCATTGGACCAAACTGCCTTGGGGTAATGAATTTAGATCCAAAAACAATGATGAACTCTACATTTTTGAAAATTACTCCAAAGTCTGGAGATATTGCACTTGTATCTCAGAGTGGAGCAATATGTGCAGCTCTTGTAGAGGATGCAAGTGCACAAGGTATTGGCTTTTCTGCTGTAATTAGTATGGGAAACAAAGCAGTAATGAGCGAAGTTGATGTACTAAAGATGTTAGCTGAGCATAAACAAACGAAAGTCATTGTAATGTATCTTGAAGACATGGGAGATGGTCAAGAATTTCTCAAAGTGTGTAAAAATATCACTCGTAAACTCAAAAAACCAGTTCTAGTTTTAAAATCAGGACGGAGTCCAGAAGGAGCAAAAGCTGCCATGTCTCATACAGGTGCCTTAATGGGCTCTGATGAAATCTATGATGCTTTACTAAAACAATCTGGCGCAATTAGAGTTGATACCATGGAAGAGTTATTTGATTATGCAACTGCATTCTCAAAACAACCACTTCCAACAGCAGGAGGATTAGTTATTGTATCAAACGCAGGTGGGCCTGCAATTATTTCCACTGATGCATGTTCTAAATTGGGAATTAGAATGGCCAAAATTGAAAGTATTCGTCCAAAGATTGACGAAGTAATTCCTCCATGGGGAAGCTCCCGTAATCCCATTGATATTGTAGGTGATGCAGATTTTAACA
>Ga0307379_10014073_pt1 | contig 10334 bp, 11 predicted proteins | sample UN2MG_FD_202237 | JGI IMG/M metagenome (GOLD analysis project Ga0307379, IMG submission 202237) | Soil microbial communities from Risofladan, Vaasa, Finland - UN-2 | ecosystem: Environmental > Terrestrial > Soil > Coastal area > Acid sulfate soil | place: Finland: Risofladan, Vaasa | collected... | reverse complement strand
CTGACTATTTAGCTAAAACTTTTTATTTATCTTTTAATTTACCGGTTACTATTGTGCGCCCTTTCAATACCTTTGGCCCAAGGCAATCCGCTCGAGCTGTAATTCCCACCATTATTTCTCAGGCCCTAAATGGTAAAAAAGATATAAAATTAGGCAATTTAAACTCAAGTAGAGATTTTAATTATGTTTTAAATACAGTAGAGGGGATGTATAAAATAGGTTTACATCAAAATACTTTAGGTGAAGTTGTCAATATAGGCACCGCTAAAGATATTTCTATTCGTGATCTGGTTACCCTCATCAGTAAACTGACTAAGGTTAATTTAAAGATTAAAGTTGATAATAAACGCATTAGACCCGAAAAAAGCGAAGTTCAAAGATTAGTGTGTGATTATTCTAAAGCACACAATCTTACCGAATGGGAACCACGCTATACATCAGAAGAAGGTTTAGAAGAAACTATAAATTGGTTTAAAGAAAATTTAGAAATATACAAAGAAGGGATTTACAATGTCTAAAATATTTCTTGATGATCCTAATTTAGGCGATTTAGAAAAAGAATATCTTATCAAAGCTATTGATAGTAATTTTGTTTCTGTTGTAGGTCCCTTTGTCCCTGAATTTGAAGAAAAATTTGCCCAATATGTTGGCTCTGAAAAAGCTGTATCGACCCAAAGTGGAACTGCTGCCCTTCATATGGCACTTTATCAGTTAGGAATTGAAGAAGGGGATGAGGTAATTGTACCAGCTCTTACTTTTATTGCTACTATAAATCCTGTTTTATTTGTTGGAGCCAAACCAGTAATTGTAGATGTAGACCCTATTACCTGGAATATTGACCCACAAGAAACTAAAAAAGCTATTACTAAAAAGACCAAAGCAATAATCCCTGTACATCTATATGGAAGTGTCTGCAATATCGAGGAGATAATAGAAATTGCCCGAGAAAACAAATTATTTGTAATCGAAGATGCCACTGAAAGTTTAGGAGCGACTTATAAAAGCAGACAGACTGGTACCTTCGGAGATTTTGGCTGTTTTAGTTTTAATGGCAATAAATTAATTACCACCGGTGGCGGGGGTATGATAGTAAGCAATAATCAAAAAAAAGCTGAACATATTAAATTTTTAGTAAACCAAGCAAGAGACGTCTCTAAAGGTTATTATCATCCCGAGGTAGGATTTAATTATAGAATGACCAATATTGAAGCCTCTTTGGGTTTGGCACAGTTAGAAAGAATTGATAATTTTTTAGAAAAGAAAAGAAAATTCAGAAAAATATATCAAGAAGTTTTAAGCGATTTGTCTTTTATTAAATTTCAAGAAGAATATGATAATGCTGAGGGTAGCTGGTGGCTTACCTGTATTAAGATTGAAAAAAATAATGTAAATATAGATAATTTGAAGTTAAAATTAAAAGAAAAAGGAATTCCCACCAGAAGGATTTTTATGCCAGCAAGTGAAATGCTCTATTTAAAGGAATTTTCAAAACCTTGTCCGAATGCTTATGAGATTTATAATCATGGAATTTGCCTACCCAGTTCGACATTGAATAAGGAAAAAGATATAAAAGAGGCAGCTTTAATAATTAGAGAGGTATTGAATGACTAAAAAGAAATTAATTTTAATTGGGGGCGGTGGACATTGCAAGGTAGTTATATCAATATTGAAAAAACTAAAGAATTTTGAAATAGTTGGAATTGTAGATAATTATAAAGTAGAGAGTTCGATAGAAGGAATTAAAATTATAGGAATAGACAATGATTTAGAAGATTTTTTTAAGAGTGGTATAAAGAATGCTTTGATTACTGTAGGAAGCATTAAAAATAATTCTAAGAGATACAAATTATTTACTCTTGCAAAAAAAATTGGCTATAAGTTTCCCATTATTGTTTCACCTGACGCAATTGTTGATAGTAGCGTTTCAATAGACGAAGGAACTGTTATTATGCCAGGATGCATTATTAATATTAGTACATCTTTTGGTAAAAATTGTATTGTAAATACTGGCTCTATAATAGAACATGATTGTAAAATAGGAGACTACTGTCATATTGCCCCTGGAGCGCATATTTCTGGTTCTGTTGAAATAGGTGAATTAAGTTTTATCGGTATAGGTAGTACTATTATTCAAGGAGTAAAAGTAGGTAAAAATGTAACGATTGGCGCAGGGAGTGTAATAATAAAAGATATTCCTGATAATGCTGTTATGGTGGGTAATCCAGGCAAAGTAATAAAAAATAAAGGTTAAGAATTAAATAAACAATAAAAGCGTTCATGATATTTTTTAAATATAAAAGGCAAATTATAAAATATGATTAAAAAAAATAAAATTTTTATGTTTACCAGCACACGTGCAGATTATGGTTTGCAAAGATGGATGATAAAAAGAATGCAAATTTGTACAAAATTTGATACTTATTTAATTGTTGGAGGAGCTCATCTTTTAGAAAAATATGGATACACAATTAATGAAATTTCAAAAGATAATATAAAAAACATTATACAATTTCCCTTCTTAAATGAATTAACCGATAAATTTTCTTTGGTTTCTTCGGTTGGTGATGGATTAAAGAGAATTTCTCGAATATTTTTTACTTATAAGCCTGATTACATTATTTTATTAGGGGATAGATATGAACTTTTTATTATGGCTATTGCAGCTTTAATATGTCAGATTCCTATTATTCATCTTCATGGAGGAGAATTGACAGAGGGGGTAATAGATGAGCAAGTGCGTCATGCGATTACAAAAATGGCTCATATACATATGCCTTCAACAGAATTATATGCAGAAAATATAAGTAAAATGGGGGAAGAAGGCTGGCGTATTCATATTGTTGGTGCACCAGGTCTTGAAAATATAAAAAAAATAGAATTATATTCAAAAGAAGAGATTTTAAAATTAACAAATGTTGATGTAAATAAACCAACTATACTTTGTACTTATCATCCAATTACTCTTGAAGGGACAGAGAATATAACTTGGCAAGTAGAAAATTTCTTAATGGCATTATTAGAAGTTGGTACTCAAATAATATTTACCAGGCCTAATGCAGAAGTAGGTTCGGACGAAATAGTAAGTATGATAAAAAAATTTGTTGATAATAATTCTAAGGCGTATTTTTTTGATAGTCTTGGTTCAAAATTATATTTGAGTTTTTTAAAATATGCAAAAGCTGTAGTAGGTAATTCTTCAAGTGGTATTATTGAAGCTCCTTCTTTTTTAATTCCTACAGTTAACATTGGAAATAGGCAGGAAGGCAGATTACAGCCCGAAAGCGTTATCCAAACAGGTTATTCAATTAATGAAATTTGTAAAAGCATCAAAAAAGCTCTGTATGATAAAGAATTTTCAACAAAAATAAAAACGACAAAAAATCCTTATGGAGATGGCAATACTAGCAAATATGTATTTGAAGCAATGAAAGAAATATTAAAAATCCCCAAAGAAAAACTTCTAAAAAAGAGATTAGATTTTGAGGTAAAAAATAATGAATGGCATAAATACTTCTAAAGTTTTCATTATTGCAGAAGCGGGAGTAAATCATAATGGCAGCTTGGATATGGCTTACCGACTTGTTGATGTAGCCAAGGAAACTGGTGCAGATGCCATAAAGTTTCAAACTTTTAAAGCAGAGAAAGTAGTTAGCTCAAAAACTCCTAAAGCGGAATATCAGAAAAAGGCTACCAGTTCAGATGAATCTCAATTAGAGATGATTAAGAAGCTGGAACTTTCTTTTGAGGATTTTGTAAAATTAAAAAAATACTGTGATAAAAAGGGAATTATGTTTTTATCTACGCCTTTTGATCATCAGAGTATCGATTTTCTTTATAATTTAATAGATATATATAAAATACCCTCAGGTGAAATAATAAATTATCCTTATTTAAAACATATCGCAGCTAAAAATAAACCCATAATAATGTCAACTGGAATGGCAAATTTAGGAGAGATAGAGGAAGCGATAAGCATTATTAGTGCGGTTAATTCGAAGGTAAAAATATCATTATTACACTGTACTACTAATTATCCTACTTCTTACGAGGAAGTTAATTTAAAGGCAATGCAAACTTTAGCAGCTGCGTTTAAATTACCAGTAGGTTATTCTGACCATACTTTAGGGATAGAAGTTCCCATTGCTGCTGTGGCTATGGGAGCAAAATTAATTGAAAAGCATTTTACCTTAGATAAAAATTTACCAGGTCCAGACCATAGAGCAAGTTTGGAACCTGATGAGTTAAAGGAAATGATAAAGGCAATAAGAAATATCGAAATGGCATTAGGTGATGGAATAAAGAAACCTAATAAAAGTGAAATTGAAATAATAAAAGTGGCCCGAAGAAGTCTTGTTGCTACTCGGGATATTAGGGTAGGAGAAATAATAAAAGAATCAGATATAATAATAAAAAGACCTGGCACAGGGATACCGCCAAAATTTAAAGAAATAGTTATTGGAATGAGAATTATAAATAATATTAGGCAAGATGAACCTTTTAGGTGGGAGAATTTTAAATGATATCTGAACAATGTAAAAAATTATTTGTAAAACCTGACCTTTCCTTAAAAGAAGCATTAAAACAAATGGATAAAATTGCTTTGCAGATATTGATTGTAGTAGATGAGGAAGATAGGATTTTAGGAATTATTACTGACGGAAATATAAGAAGAGCAATTATAAAAGGCCTTAGTTTTGATGCACCAATAAGTTTAATGATGACTAAAAATCCTATTGTTATAAATAATTCAAGTGATAAAAATGAGGCTCTACAATTAATGAAAAAGCACGAGATAAGACATATTCCGGTTATTGATGACAAAAATAAAGTAATTGGTATTTATCTATGGAAAGATTTTTTAAAAAACGGGGAAGTTGAGTATTCTAAAAAAGATAATTCTGTAGTAATCATGGCGGGAGGGAAAGGGGCAAGGCTTGATCCTTTTACCAAGATTCTACCTAAGCCTTTGATTCCGATAGGAGAAAAACCAATTATAGAGATTATTATGGATAATTTTAAAAAGTATGGATTTGATAAATTTATAATCTCTCTAAATTATAAAGCAGAAATGATTAAAATGTATTTTTCGGAAAATCCTAATGATTATCAAATTAGATATTTTCAAGAAGAGAATTTTTTAGGCACCATAGGCGCATTAGCTTTGATAAAAAATAAATTGGATAATACATTTATTGTCTCTAATTGTGATGTGATTATTGATGTAAATTTTGATACACTATTAAACTATCATAGAGAGAGCAAAAATCAGATTACGGTTCTTGGAGTAATCCGTCATATAAAGATTCCTTATGGAGTTTTAAAAATGCAAAATGCGGATTTGGAAGAAATTACAGAAAAACCAGATTATCATTTTATTATCAACTCTGGAATATATATTTTAGAGCCTGATATTATTGATTTGATCCCAAGAAATAAAATAACAGATATACCCGATTTATTGTTATTAGCCAAAAAAAGAGGATTTAAGGTACAGGTCTATCCAGCAAATTGTTCTTGGTTTGATATAGGAGAATGGGATGAATATAAAAAGGCGGTAGAATATATGAAAAAATATGGGGAATGATATTATTAACAATAAATTTTTTGTAAAACATTAAATTTATAAAGAATTTGGAGGATAAGATGAGAAGATGCAATAGATGTTTAATGCCAGATACAAAGCCAGGTTTAGTATTAAATGAAGAAGGAATTTGTCAGGCTTGTGTCCATTATGAGATGCGGAAAGATGTTGATTGGGGAAAGAGATTTAAAGAATTAAAAGAATTGACTCAAAAATACAAAAGGAATGATGGTTATTATGATAGCATCATAACTGTTAGTGGCGGCAAGGATAGCCATTTTCAAGTTTATGTTTTCAAAGAATTACTTAGAATGAATCCTTTGCTTATTGCAGTTGGTGATCCCTTTACAAAAACAGAAGCAGGATTGCATAATATTAATAATATTGGTGAAAGATTTAATTGTGATTTGATTTCATTACAATTAAGCCCTGATTTGGTTAGAAGAATGGTGAAAATTGCTTTTGAGGAATTTGGAAGCCCTACGTGGCCCATTGATCAAGCGATATATTCATATCCATTAAGAATGGCAATTAGATTAAATATACCATTAATTGTATATGGAGAAAATGTTAGTTGGGAATATGGAGGCGTTTTAAATGAGGAGACATATTCTGCAAAAGATCAAATTAGTAATACAATTGCAAAAAAGATTGATTGGCAGTTTTGGTTGGATAGAGGAATTAAAAAAGAAGAAATAAATATGCTAATGTATCCATCACAAGGAGAAACTGAAAATGCAAATTTGGAACCTATTTATTTAAGCTATTTTATTTCATGGGATGGTTATAAAAGTTATACAATTGCCAAAAAATATGGATTCAAAGATTTAACTCATGAATGGATAAGAGAGGGTTACATAGAAAGTTATGATCAAATTGATAGTATTGCATATTTAATTAATCCTTGGCTGAAATATCCGAAATATGGTTTTGCAAGGGCAACAGATGTGGTAGGGTATTATATTAGAAGTGGTAGAATTAGTAAAGAAGAGGGTATCAGGTTAATTAGAGAAAACGATTATAAACTTGACCAAAGAGTTTTAGATGATTTTTTACAATTCACAGGATATAGCCATAAAGAATTTTGGAAGATTATAGAGAAATTTTACAATAAAGATATTTTTGAGAAAGTAGATGGCCAGTGGAGGTTGAAGGACTCTATTTAAATTGAAAGATATTATTTGTAAAAGTTCAAGATAAGGAGAAAGTTGATGAATGCATAAGGGAAAGAACATTTTAGGTTTAATTCCGGCAAGAGGCGGCAGCAAAGTGCTTCCAAGAAAAAATATAAAACCATTATTAGGTAAACCCTTAATTGCCTGGACAATTGAGCAAGCTTTAGTAAGTAAATATTTTGACAGGGTTATTGTAAGTACAGATGATAATGAAATTGCGAAGATTTCAAAAAAATATGGAGCGGAAGTTCCATTTATGAGGCCAAAAGAATTAGCAGAAGATAATGCAAAAGGAATTGATGTTGTTTTACATGCAATAGATTGGCTAAAGAAAAATGATAAGCGAAAGCAATATGATTTAATAATGTTACTTCAGCCCACATCTCCTCTTAGGGCAATAGAAGACATTGATAAAGCGATAGAATTATTATTTTTTAAAAAAGCAAAAGCAATTGTTTCAGTATGTGAAGTAGACCATCATCCTTTATTGGCAAATGCTTTGCCCGAAGATGGATGTATGAAAGATTTTATTAGGAAAGAAATTATGAATAAAAATAGACAAGAACTGCCCGTTTTTTATAGATTAAATGGGGCAATATATTTAGCTTATTGTAAATACTTACAAAGGCAAAAAAGTTTTTTTGGGAAAAATGCTTTTGCCTATATTATGCCCAAAAGTAGGTCTATCGATATTGATGATGAAATTGATTTTAAATTAGCAGAAATATTAATAAAAAATGAATTAAGTGTATTCCCAAAATAGAAATTTATTTTAATAATTTGAAAAAAAATATTTTAGAGAAAAATTATATTTGTTTAAGTTAGGTTAAGAGTGAGCAAAAAAGTTATAAGAAACGTTTCTTTTTACACAATAGGGGCAATGATACCAAAAGTTATAGGTTTTTTTTTATTGCCTATATTTACGAGATATTTATCACCAACTGAATATGGAATTATGAATTATACTAATTCCATAACAATCTTTTTATTTGCCTTTACAGTTTTATCATTAAATACATATCTATTAAGGTATGTTTTTGATTATGAAAAAGAAGAAGAAAGAAAAAAATTAATTGGGAATGTATTTTTATTTATCACTATAATAAATTTTATAATGTTTGGAATAGAATTAATATTATTCCCAAAAATAATTTTAGCATTCAATATTAAAGTTAAATTTCATCCGTATTTTTTGCTTGCACTTATAAATAATTTTTTAAATGTTTTTTCTGTTGTACCTTTAATAATTTACAGATATAAAGGCAAGGCAATTAATTTTGTTATAATTAATGCTACTAACTCGTTCATTCAAGTTATTTTTTCTTTAATTTTAGTAATACATTTTAATATGGGGATTTTAGGTAGATATTATGGTTCTTTAATAGCTAATGTTATATTTTTTGTAGTGTACATAATAATAATATATAAAAATGCTATTTTAAATTTAAATTTACTACAAATTAAGAAGGGATTAATATTTTCTTTGCCTTTAGTGCCTAGCACATTTTTATATATTATTATTGACGTATCAGATAGAATTATATTAGAAAGATATGTGCCTTTAGCTGATCTTGGAATCTATTCTGTATCCTATACTTTAGGAACTATATTACAAATTTTTGCTTATAGTTCATATTTAGCATATGAGCCAATCGTTTTTTCAAAGATAGGGAAGAGTGATTTTTCTCAAACTATAATTAAAATTAGAAAATATTATTTATATGCAATATTTTGTTTATCTTTTTTGTATGTTTTATTTTCCAAAGAAATATTATTGATTATGGCTTCACCAAAATTCAGTTCAGGATTTAAGATTATTCCTATAATAATTTTATCTACTATTTTACTGAGTGAAAATTATTTATTTGGTACTATTTTAATGGGAATAAAAAAAACAAAAATATCGCTTATTTTAAATATTATAGGGGCTATTACGAATGTGGGTATTAATCTATTATTAATACCCATTATAGGAATATATGGTGCTGCTATTTCTACATTAACAAGTTATTTAATAATGTTTTGTTTTTATTATTTTTATTTAAATAAAGATATAGGAATGAAATTTTTAAAAATTAATAAAGATATTATATCTTTATTAGTAGGTTCTTTATTAGCTTATATTTTTGTATATAACTTTAATAGTGATATGAATTTGCAATTTATTCTAATAAAATTTTTAGTCGCTTGTTTATACATTATTTTTATATCAAAATTGAATAAGATAAGATTAAATGACATTGTTTCTTTGAGAAAACATTGGTAGAGGAAAAAAAGAATATATAAATTTAGTGTTATATGATTGAAATTGAATTTAAAATAATTTGGTAAAATATAATTTTCTGGTGAGATAAAAATGGGGGAAATAAATGAGTATTTTTTCACATATAAATAATTATTTATCTCTATATCAATTCAGAAAAAAATGGCGAAAACTAAATATGCATAATCAAACTAATGTAAATAGAATATTTCCTCTTGAGGTTGTTAGTGTTGGAAAATATACTTATGGAACTTTAGAATTATATACCTGGGGTGATATGTTTCAATTGCAAGTGGAGTAAAATTTATATTAGGCGGTAATTATCGAATGGATACTTTCTCTAATTTTCCTTTTAAAGCAAAATTTTGTGGAGCGAGAGTTGATTGTTTATCAAAGGGGAAAATTATAGTTGAAGATGATGTATGGATACATTGACGCAATCGATATGCCAGAATATGGAATTCGTCAAAATTTTAATAAAGATAAGAACAATATCTTAAACTGGCAAAAAATTTAGGTTATATACCCCAACACATTTACTTAAGTGATGATACTATAACGAATAATATTGCCTTTAGTATTCCTGATGAAAAGATTGACAGGGAAATGGTAGAGCAAGCTGCAAAAATCGCTAATCTTCATGACTTTATTATTTTGGAATTGCCCAATGGCTATTAGGCTATAGTAAGAGAGTGAGGGATTAGGCTAAGTGAAGGACAAGGTCAAAGGGTAGGCATTGCCAGAGCCCTTTATCATGATCCGGAAGTTTTGGTGCTTGACGAAGCTACAAGTTCTCTTGATGGAATTACCGAATCTGCAGTTCTTGAAGCGCTAAATAATGTAGTAAAACCTTGATTATTATTGCCCACCGGATGACCACGGTGAAGGATTGTGATATCATTTATTTGATCGATAAAGGGAAAAAGGCGCTCAAGGTGCTTATGATGAATTAATGAATTCAAGTGCGTCTTTTAGGGCTATAGCGAAAGTGAATTTGTAAGAGGCATCGTTTTTATGAGGTTTATTATGTTGGGGGTTATTGATGCAATTAAAAACACACCTAAGTTAAAAACATTGATTATTATTGCTCACAGGCTTGCGACTGTAAAGAATTGTGATGTAGCCTATATGATAAATCGAGGTTAAATTATTGATCAGAGAACTTATGGAGAACTAATTAATTCAAATTAACAGTTCAAGGCAATGTTAAAAGCGATTTTGTGATTTCTCTAAGGTATTAATTATTGAATTGAGGGTGTGATTTAAAATGTATGAATCATATGAAAAACTAATAGAACTAGTAAATGAAAATGAT
>Ga0307379_10014071_pt1 | contig 10334 bp, 7 predicted proteins | sample UN2MG_FD_202237 | JGI IMG/M metagenome (GOLD analysis project Ga0307379, IMG submission 202237) | Soil microbial communities from Risofladan, Vaasa, Finland - UN-2 | ecosystem: Environmental > Terrestrial > Soil > Coastal area > Acid sulfate soil | place: Finland: Risofladan, Vaasa | collected... | reverse complement strand
CTCCAGCCACTCGGCCACCGACCCGTGCAGCTGCGAGCGTATGCCGGTGAGCAGACCGGCGTACGCCACCTCCTGCAGCAGCAGGTGCTCGAACGTGTACTCGGTGTCTCCGGCCACCGCGGAGTCCGGTCGGGTGCGCACCAGCGCTGCCTCGAGAAGGTGGTTCAATTCCGCACCCACGGGGCGCCGGGCGAGCGCCTCCTCGAGGACCCCGGGCCAGAAGCGGCTGCCGATGATCGCGGCGTACTGGAGGACCTTCTTGGCGGGCGCGTCCAGGCCGTCGATCCGCGTCGTGATCAGGCTCTCGATCGAATCGGGAATCGCGATTTCGTGGTAGTTCTGCCGGGGGCGCCACACATCTCCGCCCCGGTCCATCAGGTCGCCCTCGGTCAGCGTCTTGAGGATCTCCTCGATGAACAGCGGGTTTCCGCCGGATCGCGCGTGGATCAGCTGGAGCAGCTCGGCGGGCATCTCGTGTTCGCCCAGGATCGCGCCGACCAGCTCCTCCGTTTCGTCGGGCCCCAGCGGGGCGAGTTTGACGCGGTTCGGCAGACTGTCGGTGAGCTCGAGCAGGGCCTGCTCGGTCGGGAGCGGCAGGCGCGAAATCAGAAGCAGCAGAAACGGACCGCGCAGCTCGAGCGATGGAAGCGAACTGAGGAAATCGAGCGTCGTGCGGTCCGCCCAGTGCAGGTCCTCGAGCACGAGCAGCATGGGCCTGCCGACACCCTGCTCGAGGGCGCGTGCCACCGCGCGGATCATCCGTTCCCGGCGTTCGGCCGGCGGCTGGCCCTCGAAGCGTTGCAGGTCCGATATCGGGCTGCCGAGGACGGCTCCGAGACCCGCCCGCTCGTCCTCCGACCAGGGCTCCACGGCCCGCTCCGCGATCAACGTCACGGCTTCCGGCGCCGACCGCTCGCTGCCGACGTCGTGCAGGTCGCGGATCAGCTCCGCGATCGGTTCCCACGGCGTGGAGCTGGCGTACGGATAGGAGCGGCCGCGAGCCACGTCCGCGTCGTCCAGCCCCTCGATCGCGGCGAGTTCGGCCACCAGCCGCGTCTTGCCGATTCCCGCTCTGCCGAGCAACAGGCAGGTCTCCGGATTTCCGTCGGCGGCCTGCCGCCAGCACTCCCGCAGTTGCTCCAATTCGGCGTGCCGGCCGACGAGCGGCGTCTCGCGCCCGGCGAAGCCGCGAACCTTGCCGCGCACCTCCAGGATTCCCGTGACCGGCCGAGCCAGTACCGCCTGGCTGCGGCCCTTGACCTGCAGAATCCGCTCTTCGCCGAACTCGAACAGGTGGCCTGTCTGCTGACAGGTGGCCTGACCCACGAGAATGCCGCCCGGCTCGCAGTTACTCTGCAGACGGGCCGCCACGTTCACCGTATCGCCGATCGCCGTGTAGTCCCAGGCGCCGCCGCTGGAGAACATCCCGGTTACCACGCCTCCCGTGTTGATCCCGATGCTCAACCTGGGCCGATAGCCCGCGATCCCGGCGGCCGCCGCCTGGTCGATGATCGCCTTCTCGTCGAACGCGGCCTGCATGTCGAGCGCGGCGCGCACGGCACGCTCGGGCTCGTTCTCGTAGGCGACCGGGGCGCCGAACAGGGCCATCACGCAATCACCGAGGAACTTGTCAACGTGGCCGCCCCAGCGGACCACCGCTTCGCACAGCGGGTCGAGCCAGACCGTGATCAGCGAGTGGACCTGCTCGGCGTCCAGCTTCTCGCTGAGTCCGGTGAAGCCCGACAGGTCCGCGAACAGAACGGTGATGATGCGCCGTTCAGCGGCCGACCAGGTGAGATGGGCTCCGCAGTGGAGGCAGAACTGCGCGTGCGACGGATTGGCGTTCGCGCAGACGGGGCAGTGCAGGCCGGAGGATTCAGCGTGCATGGCCGTATCGTCCGGGCCAGGAGGGCCCCGGGCGGAAAGAAGCGTCGGAAGGAGCGGGACAAAGCGAAGCGCGCGGGGCGAATCTGCTCGCCCCGCGCGCTTCAATGTTGCTGCTCGGTGTCAGAATGCCGGGATCAGAAGCCTGCCTTGCGCGGCATGGCCTTACGCGGCATGGCCTTACGCGGCATCGTGCGCTCTTCCAGCTCTTCGGCGCTGAGCTCGATGGCGCTCGCTTCCTTGCCCGTGGCCTCCAGGATCTGTGCCTTCTGCTCTTCGGTGAGGGTAATCCGGACCGGATCGCTGGCCTTCGACATGGTATGCCTCCCGCTTGGTGCGTTGTGGTGGCCACCTGCCCGGCCACCCGACGACGAGGACTCGTTCCCCGTTCTGACACTAGAGAATATACCCGATTCAGCTCGGGGGTAGTTAGGACGGCCATCACGTTTTCGATGTTCGGTTCATCCGTGCTTTCTGTGACGGCCGAAGCGGCCGCGCGGCGACCTTTCATGGCCGTGGCGTGTGATGACCGTCGCGATGCCGGTGTGACTTTCATCACATCCGATCAGTCTTCCCGCAGGACGAGAGCCGACAGCGGCACGCGGATCACCCGGCCCTCTTCCGGCTGCAGCACCTCGCTGTCGCGCAGCTCGGCGAGCAGCCGGGACACGACCTCGCGACTCGTCCCGATCCGGTTCGCCAGCTCCAGGTGCGTCGGACGCGTGAACGAGACGCTGTCGTCTCCGGGATCCGTCTCGCCCTCGGCGCCGGCAATCTCCAGCAGCGTGTCGAGCAGACGGTCCTTGGTGCTCATCAGGGCGTGAGCGCCGATCTGCTGGTTCATCTCGCGCACCCGGCGCGTCAACTCGCGCACCAGGGCGTCCTGCGCGGCGGGCGAGCGACGTGTCCAGCTCAGGAAGGCTTCACCGTTGAACCGGGCGAGCGTCGACAGCTCGATCGTAATCGCCGTACCGAGCTGGTCGTGCCCGTCGAGCGCCGAGGTGAGACCAAAGATGCCGCCCGGGCCGAGCAGCGCGACGATCACTTCCCGGCCTTCCTCGTTGTTGAGGATGATCTTCACCCGACCGCTGATCACCAGGTATACGGGCCCGGCGGGGTCGCCCCAGTACGACAGGAGGTTGTTCCTCGGGTATTCGTGGAACAGGGCCAGGGAAGCGAGCTCTTCGAGCTCCTCCGGTCCCACTCCCTCGAACAGCGGGAACGCCGCCATGCTCTCCGCCAGATCGGCCGGTCGCCGCGTACGCCTCATAGCCATAGGTCAACTCGAACAGTCTGGCGCCAGGCGCGCGCAATTGCGTGCGCCAGCGTGGCCCGGCGCGTCTCGATCTTGGCGATCCCGCTCATGCCCGGAGCGGGCTGCCACTCGACGGAAGGGATGTGGACGATCACTTCGACCATGCCATCCTCGGCGGCCGGCGCCACCGAAGCCACGATCGAACGAAACTCCAGGTCGGGTCGGGTCAGCAGTCGCAGTCCGGCCGGCTGGCCGACCTCCAGCTCGCCGGCCTGCTTCAGCGGCACGCGGATCCGCGCCATGCGGCCATGCAGCGACGCGATTTCCGCCAGCTCGTCTCCTTCCGCCAGGCGCTCACCGATCCGTTCGTGCAGACGGTAGCCGAGCAGCGTGCCGTCGCCCGGCGCCCGCAGCACGAGCCGGTCACGCCGGACGCGAAGGACCTCCAGCTCCTCGTTGACCTTCACCAGCGTCGCCGCGGCGTCCGCCGCCTCCGACAGGTCGCGCCGGGCCTCTGCGCGGGCCCGGCGGAGGCCCAGCCGGCGCGCTTCGGCCTGGCGGTCCAGGTACTCGGATTCCAGCTGCGGATTCCACAGCACGGCCAGCGGGGTCCCGGCGACCACCGTGTCCCCTTCGACGGCGAACAGCTGGTCCAGGATCCCGTCCACCTGGGCCCGGATCGGCGCGGGGGGCGCCGCCTCGACGGTGAACTCTCCGCGCGCCCGGTAGGTCCAGGGCAGGAGGAACGGCAGCGCGACGATCACCACGACAGCGATCGCCAGGATCCCTGCCGAGGGCCCGCTGAGAAAGCCCGCCTTCCAGCGGGTTCGTGCGGCGAGCGCCAGCGCCCGGGACCGCCCCGCGTGCTTTCGCACCAGCTTCGCGGCCATGAACGCCACGAGCACCCAGATCCAGGGTCCGATGAAGCGCCCGAAGATGAAGATCAGCCACAGCAGCCCGACGACTGCGACGAATACGCTGTACAGGAAGGCCAGGCTGCCGTAGGCGAGGAAGATGCGCTTCTCGCGCGGGGTCAGATTCGGCTCCTTCGCATCCACGCCCAGCAGGCGCCGCTTGATCAGCCAGCCCCAGTACTCGAACGAGCCGCCGCGAAGTCGGGGAATCTCCAGCCAGTCGGCGAGCGCGTAGTAGCCGTCGAGCGGGATCAGCGGATTCAGGTTCGAGAAGATCGACGACAGCCCGCCGATGAGGAAAGTGAGGAAGGCCACCCAGTTGATGAACGTGCCCGGCTCGGTCACGGCCCACACGACGCCCGCCACCGTCGCCGTCATCAGCTCGATCCACGGGCCGGCGAAGGTCGTCCACAGCCGGTGCGAGCGCTTCTCGAAGGTCCAGGCGTCGTCGGTCACACAGTAGAAGGCGGGCGAGAAGTAAAGGAGCATGGCGCCCCACTCGTGGATCTCGCCACCCAGCGCCTTGGTGGTGAGACCGTGACCGAGCTCGTGGATCACCGTGATAATCGCCGTGATCGCGATCAGCAGCACGATGTCCCACGGGCCGATGCCGTTGAGCGTGTACACGGCGATCGTGCCCTGCGCGAACTCCGGCCACTTGGCGAACGTGATGATCAGATAGGTGGCGAAGAACAGCATCGACACGGCCACGAATCCCGGCGTCCACATCCAGTGCAGGGCCTGCTGCATGCGGCCGAAGCTGCGGTCGGGATCTCCGAAGGCGAACTGGAGCTTGAGGATCGAGCCCTGGGTGCGCTGCTTGCTCCGGACCTTCCGTTTCTTGCGGATCCGCTCCTGCATCATCAGGTGCTGCTCGGTGGGGGATCGCTCGACGATTCCCATCCGCTTCAGCTTCTGCGCGAAGTCCGCGACCACGCCGGCCGTGGGACGCGCCCCCAGCGTGTGCTGGGCCGCGTCCGCGATCTCCTCGGGCGTCCGCTTCCCGTCCATCAAGCGCATCAGCGTGACCACCACTTCGTCCAGCTGGTAGTACTTCCGTTCGGTCGGTTCGCGCACCACGTAGTGGACCTCGCCCCGCACCTCGCGCCGGACGATCTTCACCTCCGGGTGGAGCTTCGGTCGGGTCTCGAGCGCGGTTGTCACTGGCCGTCGCTCTCCGGGGATTCGGTCGAGGACGAGGCGTCGGGCCCGGTGTCAGGCCCGGTGTCGGGCCCGGTGGCTTCCTCGGGAGCCGCCAGCTCGGCGGTCGCCGACGCGCCCGGCCGGAAGTCTCCCACCCTGGTCAGCTCGACGATCACCTCGCGCGTGCCGCTGCCGGGATCCGTGGTCGGGCTGAGGAGGATCACCTCCGCGATCCCCTCCGATCCGTCCGCCGCGACGAGCCGCACCGGGGCGCCCCGGGCGAACTCGGCGACCTCGGATTCCGGGACCAGGAGACGGGCCCGCAGGGGCGCCATCGCCGTGACCCGGAACAGCGGCGTCTCGTCATCGACGATGTCTCCCACCCGCACGTAACGCCGGGAAATCACGCCCGCGAACGGCGCCCTGACCTCGGTGCGGGAGAGATTGAGCCGGGCCTTGGCCAGGGCCGCGTCCGCGGTTCGGCTGCGCAGCAGGGCGTCCTCGCGCTCGGTCTGCGACACCGCGCCGCTGCTCGCCAGCTCCTCGACCCGGTGGAGGTTCGAGGCAGCGATCTCCGCTTCCGGATCGGCGGCCTGGACCTCGAGGCGGGCATCCGAGGCCTCGAGGGTGGCGAGCAGGCGACCCTCGGCCACCCGGTCGCCGAGCTCGACGTGGATGGCCGTGACCGGGATTCCGACCCCGGCTGTCTCCTCCACCATCAGCCGGCTGTACAGGTCGGCATCGAGCTCGGAATAGAGGTTGGTCTGAAACGTCCGTCGGGCGTCCGGCACCGCCGCGGCGAGCGCGACCGTGACCCGCGACGCGTCCGCGCCCGGCTGCGCCGACTCGTCGCCGACGTCGGAGCCGATCTCGCGGGCGCAGCCCGCGGACAGCATCGCCCCGAACAGGGCGAAGCCGATCCATGCCCCGCGCCGCTTCGCCGCCCTGTTGTCGATCATGTTCGGCTCCTCAGCGCCAGAAACGGAGTTGCATCCATTCCACCAGGGGACGGATGACGATCCAGCCGAGCGGGCGACGATCCCCGACGATCTTCGCCCGTGCCTGCATCCCGGGACGCAGTAGCTCCTCCGAGTTGTCGATCCTCGCCCGCACGACGAAGGTGGGCTCGGCGTCCCCCTCGCCCGGCTCAGCCTGCGGCGCGATCTCCGTGACCCCGGCGACGAACGTGTTCTCCGGTCGCGCCTCCACCTTGAGCCGCACTTCCTGGCCGACCCGGACCCGATCGATGTGCCGCTGCGGAACGCGCGCCTCGAGCTCCAGGTCGTCGGTGCTGCCGAGCAGGATGAAAGTCTCTCCCGCGTCCAGCCATTCGCCGATCCGCTCCCAGGGTCGCATGGTGAGCACGACACCCTTCAGCGGCGCCCGTAGCCGGGTACGCCCGACCTGCTCGGAGAGCAGACCGACTCGGCCGGCGAGTTCATCTGCCGTGATCTGGGCCACCCGCGCGGCCGACTCATCTCCGCGGGCCCGCGCGGACGCGGCGGTGCGGACGGCGGTCGCGTGGCCGGCCTGGGCCTCGCTCAGACTGATGTCGAGCTCGTCATCGCGCAGCACGGCGAGCACCGCTCCCGCTTCCAGCTGGTCCCCTTCATCGACGAGGACCTGCGTCACGAGTCCGCCGACCGTGGCCCGCACCGGCATCCGGCCGGCCGGCAGCAGTTCCGCCTGCTGCGCGCTGGTCCGCTGCTTCCATGGAAACATCGCCGCGGCGATCAACAGGAAGGCAGGGACGCCGTAGCGCGCGGCCATGCGGCGGCCGGACATGCCGACGAGCCGGCCGCGCCACTCGGCGATCGGTTGCAGGAGGCCGATGAACGGCGTCTGGCTGTACAGCTCCGCGTTCCGGAGCGCCACCGAGACCTGGTTGGACAGCAGTTCGGACGCCTCGAGTCCGCTGTCGCCGAGAAAGGCGGGCGAGGAGGACTCCATGTAGAAGGCCCCGAGCCGGCCCTGCTCGTCCTTCAACGGCAAGAGCGCCAGCGAGCGAACGCCGCGGCGCTCGAGATAGTCGCCGAACGCATTCCTGAAGCCGCGCGCCTCGTCCGTGTCGGCCGTGACGTCCTCGACGTACGTGGTGTCGGCGCGCTCGAGCAGCCAGGTGACCAGGGCGGTCAGCGACTTCGCGTCCTCGGCCTTCGGGTCCACGGTCTCCTGCCCGGAGATCGCCCTGACGAGCGGTTCGCCACCCTCGTCGAGGGCGATCGCCGCCCGGTCGTAGGACAGCGCCTGGCTGGCCAGGTTCACCACCGACAGCACGAGCCGCTCGACCTCGAGCGTCGCGTTGATCTCGCGGCTGATACCGAGCAGGGCCTTCAGGTCGCGCGCCCGCTTCTCCGCGTCCATGAGCCGGGCGTTGTGCAACGCGAGTCCGGCCGTCGAGCCCAGCGCCTGCAGCAGGTCGCGCTGGCTCTCGTCGAAGCGCCCGTCGCCGGACCGCCGGTTGATCAGCTGGAACACGCCCAGCACCTCGCCCTTGGCTACCAGGGGCGCGGCCACCATGGAACGGGTCGTGAAGCCCGTGGCCTCGTCCACCTGGTGGACGAAGCGGGGGTCGTCGGTGGCGTCCGCGACCAGCTCCGGCTCGCCGCGTCGGCCGACGTCGCCGACGATGCCGGCTCCCCAGGGAAGCTCCATCCCCTGGATGCGATCGCTCACCGGTCCGCGCGCGAGCTCACATACCAGCGAGTCTCCCTGTCGAAGCCAGATCGATCCCGCTTCCGCGTCGAGATCCTCCATTACCCGGTCGAACACCCGGGGGAGCAGCTCGGCGAGCTCGAGCGTCGAGTTGAAATCGAGCCCGGCCTGGTGCAGAAGGCGAAGTTGGTCGGAGCTGAAGGTCACGTATCAGAAGATCTTTCCGATCGACCGCAGCAAGCTCGCCGTCTGTCCCGAAACGGAGGGCCGTGGGACAGCGGAGAGGATGCGACGCGGTCGCTCCGAGAGTGGTGCGATTCGCGCGCTCAGTCCTCACATGTCTGAGAGGTGCAGAAACATGGGCAGAAACATGGTACATGGGCAAGGCTGAGCACTCCGGCGGCGGCCGGAGCGGGGTCGGCGAGCTGGCGCGGACGGGGGAGGTCAGTCCGGCCTGAATGCCTGCGCCCGGCAGGTGATCAGACTGCGAAGAACGTTTCCGCGGAAACGTTTCTTGAAGCGCTCCGACCTGCTCAGTCCGGTCGGAATACCTCCGCGAGGTTGATTTCACAGATCTGTTCACCCGCGAGAGTGACGGGAAGCATGTCCATGTAACGACCGTGCCGGGGCTCGGCTCCGAAGGTCCAGACCTCGACCGCAGCCGCATCCGGCTCCACGATCCAGTACACGGACACGCCCTGGCGTTCGTAGAGGCGGCGTTTCACACCGCGATCCCGTCGGGCCGTGGTCGGAGACAGAATTTCGATCACGAGGTCGGGGGCTCCGCGAATCCCTTCGTCGCAGATGATCCCGCGCCGCGCCGTCGACACGAAGATGATGTCCGGCTGCGCGCCCTCTTCGGTAGCGGGGAACTCGACGCCAATCGGCGCGTGAACGACTGTTCCGCGCCCCGGAACTTCGAGCAGATCATGGAGGGCCTGTTCGAGTCGCTGGGAGATCCGCTGGTGGCGGAAGGAAGGAGCCCGTGTCACGTACAGCTCCCCTTCGATCGCCTCACGGCGTCTGCCGTCGTCCGGGAGCTGCTGGACGTCCTGCCAGGTGATCTGTGGGAGCGCCATAGGTTCCACATTGTACCTCCGGGTAGCCCTGAGTGGCACCCGGAAGCTGGCTGGCGGGGTCAACGGGCGGTCAACGGGAACGACCGCGTCCGGCTTCAGCCGCTAGATGTCCCCGAAGTAGCTCCCGTGCGTCACGATGACGACTTCCTCGAAGTTGTTCGCCCAGCCCTGCTTCTTGTCGACCACCATGAACGCGAACTGGGCCGCGCCGCGCGGCGATCTCTCTTTCTCCCGCACACCGGATGTGCGACCGTGCAGAGATGGAGTCTACTCAGATCGTGCTGGGCGACATCACGGTGGAAGTGGTCCGCAAGCGGGTCAAGAACATCAACCTGACCGTGCAGCCGCCGCTGGGCCGGGTGCGGATCTCCGCCCCGAAGCGCGCGAGTCTCAAGACGATCCGCGCCTTCGCGATCTCGAAGCTCGACTGGATCCGGAAGCAGCAGGCATGGATGCGGGAACAGGCGCGCCAGGCGCCGCCCGCGGGACCCCGCGTCGAACTCAAGTACATCGACGGGGAGAGCCACGAGGTGTGGGGGAAGCCCTGTCTGTTGGCGGTGTCCGAGCGCGTCGGGCCACCCTCCGTCGAGTTGAATCACGATCGGCTGCTGCTCCAGGTTCGACCGCGTACGCCCAGGGAAGGGCGGCGAGCCCTGGTCGAGACCTGGTATCGCGAGCAGGTCCGGACGGCCGTGCCCCCGCTGCTCGAGCGCTGGGAGCCGCGGCTCGGAGTGAAAGTGGAGCGATTCCAGGTGCGGCGCATGAAGACCCGGTGGGGGAGCTGCACGCCTGCGAAGCGCACGATCCGCCTGAATACCGAGCTCGCCACCCGGTCACCGGAGCTGCTCGAGTACATCGTCGTGCACGAGCTGGTTCACCTGCTCGAGGCCAACCACAACGCCAGGTTCTACGAGCTCATGGACCTGCATATGCCCGGCTGGCAGGCGCATCGCAAGGAGCTGAGCCGGGAGCCGGTTCGGGCGGAGGTGCGGCGGGTGGAGCAGGGGGAGCTGGGCCTGTAGACGGGCGCCTCTCGGAGGACAAGAACCGGGGGCGCTGGCGCCCTGTAAATCGTTCGTTTGCAGGAACTTATAATACGCACGAGATGTACGCCTGTAAGTTGCTGCATTTATTGTAGTTACGGAACCTCTAAATCGGGCCGCAAAAGCTTGCGCCCGACCCCCGAAAACCGTATACTATTCCTTGTCCAACCGCGTAGGGATAAGCGGTGGATCGGCGTGGATGGGAACGCTGCTTGAAGGCGCGCCGAACCGTCAAGGACACACCTTCTGAAGCGTGCGCGAGGGCCTGATGCGGGGGACTGCGATCGGGCCCTCGGTGCATCCGGAAACTGGCGCTCGGGTCCTCCCGTGAAGCGGGTGGGGACGGGCGCCTCGCGCCCGG
>Ga0307379_10014067_pt1 | contig 10337 bp, 7 predicted proteins | sample UN2MG_FD_202237 | JGI IMG/M metagenome (GOLD analysis project Ga0307379, IMG submission 202237) | Soil microbial communities from Risofladan, Vaasa, Finland - UN-2 | ecosystem: Environmental > Terrestrial > Soil > Coastal area > Acid sulfate soil | place: Finland: Risofladan, Vaasa | collected... | reverse complement strand
GGACAGTGGAGAGCTGGTGGCCGCGGCGCACGTGCTGGGGATCGCGCATCCGACGGGGTATCCGCTGTGGACGCTCCTGGGGCGGGGGTTCGACTTGCTGCCGGTCGGGCACACGAGCGCGTACCGGGTGGCGCTTCTCTCCGCAGTCTCGGCCGCGGCTGCAGCGGGGCTGATCTGCTGGACCGCGATCGCGCTCAGCGGCGCGCCGCTGCCGGGCGTATTCGCCGGGCTGGCGTTCGGGCTCTGGTTTCCGACCTGGAGCCAGGCCGTGCGGGCGGAGGTATACGCGCTCGAGGCGCTGCTCTTCGCGCTCTTCCTGGCGGCGCTGTGGCGGTGGGAGCGGGAGCGGTCGCCGCGGGGGTTGATGTGGCTGGCGCTGGCGGGCGGCTTCGTGGCGATGCACCACCGGACGGGATTCCTCGCGGCCGCGCCCGCTCTGGCGACGGCGTTCGTGCTGACGCGGCCGCCGCGGGTGCGGGGGTATTCCGGCGCGGCGCTCGCCTTCGTCGCGCCGTTCTTGTTCTATCTCTACCTGCCGATTCGCGCGGCGGCGAATCCGCCGCTGAACTGGGGGAAGCCCGATACATGGGAGCGGTTTATCGCCCACGTGGCGGGGCGCCAATACGCGAAGTGGGCCTTCATGAACTCGTGGGAGATGGTGGCGCGGCAGGCGGGGCGGCTGTGGGGAGAGTGCTTGGCGGGGCCGGGGGCGCTGTCGATTGCGCTGGCGGCGGTCGGCGGGGCGCTCGTCGTGTGGGGATGGTGGGTGTGGGAGCGGCGGCGGGGGGCGGTGTTCGGGTCGCTGGCGGGCGGTGCCCTGCTCCTGAGCGTCTGGGTGCTGGAATGGGGCGATGTGAGCGATTCGAAGGTATGGCTGCTGCCGGTCGGGGCAGCCCTCGCGCTCTTCGGTGGGCTGGGGCTGGCGAGGATGGGAGACGTGTTCCCGAATCGCCTCGCCGGGCGCGCCGCCGTCGGCGTGATGGGCGCGGCCGTCTGCGGCGTTCTCCTCGGCGCGAACTGGGCGCGGTCGGATCAGGATAACGTCTGGAGATTCCGCGATCAGTGGGCCTCCGCTCTCATCCAGATGGACGAGAATGCCATTTTCGTCGCCGAATGGGACAACCCCATGTTCATGACCTACTACCTTCAGAACGTGGAGCAGATGAGGCCGGACATCACTCTCGTCAGGCCGCTGGCGCTATCGGAGGAATGGTACCGGGAGACGATCACGGACTCGGAGCTGCGTGGGGCGGCCGTCCCGGCGTGGCGCGAGGTGAAGTCGCAGATCCAGATCACGGCGCCGGGCACTCCGGAGGTGTGGGAGGCGGTGGCGGTGTTCGCCCACGAGCTTGCGAAGGCCTACGATGGGCGGCGGACGGTGTACGTCCTGCACGGCCCGGTGATGGGCATGCTTCCGGGGCCGCCCTGGTTCGTCGGGGTGAACGACACCCTCTATCGGCTGAGCTTCGAACGGCCGGATGTGGTGCGAGGGGCGGAGGAGGGAGCACCGATCGCGCAACTGCAGGGCGGAGTGAAGTTGATGTCGTTTGAGTTCGATGACACAGAAGTGCAAACGGGAGACTTGGTGGGGTTCGGCGCGCGGTGGCGGTTGGATGGGGCGCTGCCGGGGCTCTTGTTTGCAGTCAGGTTGGCGTGGATGGGGAAGGAGACACGCTCCTGCCCCACCGAGAATCAGGCGCTGCTCGTACAGGGATATCCGGTGGTGTATGGGCTATGGGGCTTGCCTGCATCGCCACCGGGGACAGTGTACGAGCAGCGGGGTAAGCTCATGGCGCCGAGCAATCTGCCGGCCGGGGAGTACGGGGTGGAGGTCGGGTTCGCGCCGAGCTATCCGCCGGAGTATGGCGGGTGGGTGGCGGTGGAGGGTGCGCGGCTGAGGGTGAGAGCGAGGGGGCTGCCGAGGAATGGGGCATGAGACCCAGGCGTGGATGCGCCCACCCTACAGGGCCGGAAGGCTGGCCGCCGCTACTGCTTGTCCCACTCGCCGCGTCTTTTCGTCGGGGAGGTGGACTTCGAGCTGGTTGGCGAGGTCGGGGAAGTCGGCGGCGAAGACCTCTTTGATCTTCTCGATCATAATGGGACCGCCGCGGCCGGAGGTGACGCGGCCCAGCAGCAGCAGGTGCTTGATGGTGTAGAAGTCGGCGTAATGGGCGATGGCGTAGCCGGCGTAGACGCCGATGGTCTCCCAGATATTGCGGGCGGTTTCGTCCCCGGCTTCGAGCAGCTTCTGGACCTGTTTGAGCTGGTCGGCGAGGGGGAGAGACTGATCGAGGGCGATGCCCGCCCGGCGCGCCAGCCGGAAGACGCCCTGCTGGCAGAGGTATTGGACGCCGCAGCCGGTGTCACCTGACCATTCGTCGGCGGGGGCCTCGGGGTGGTAGTCGATGGGGGCGAAGGCTAGCTCGTTGAGCCAGCCCGTGATGTTGCCCTGCTCGTTGACGTAGCCGACGGCCTCGCTCGAGCCCATGGCGACCCCGAGGACGGCGTTGTCGTTGAGGGACATGGAGCCGGCGAGGGCGGTGACGTCGCCGTCGTTTGCCACCTCGAAGGGCACGCCCCATTCCGCCGCGAGATCGAGAAAGATGCGCTTGACCTTGGCGTTGAAGACGTCGCGGGGCACGCCCCGGAAGAGGGAGGCGATCATGGGCCGGTTGTTGATGATGACTCCGGCGGAGCTGCCGCCGATGGCGTCAACGCTGGACATCTTCGCGGCGGCGGCCTTCAGGGCGGCGTTGATTTCGTTGTAGTGGTAGCTCGGGTCTTCCTGGTCGCGGGGCTCCCAGACAACTTCTTCGGTGAAGATGGATTCGCCCTCGACGACGGCCGCGACCTTCCTGTCGCTGGCGCCGAGGTCGAAGCCGATGCGGTTGCCCTCGAGGTGGCGCCCGAGCGAGACGGAAGTCTCCTTGGCGGGCGGAACCTGGTCGGGCGTCGTCACAACCACTTCGAAGGGGCGCTCGTAGGTGGTGGGCCCCATAAAGTCTTCGTCGAAGGCGCGGGCGCCCTGGGCTGAGTAGACCTCGCGGATATGATTGCCTATCGCCTCCGGGCCGCCGATGGTGACTCTGAATCCGCCCTTCTGCCAGAGAAGGAACTTGACGAGGCGTTCGGCATAGGGGAGGTTGAGGTCAGCCTGTGGGTGGGCGGCGTCGAAGACCTGAGTCTCGTAGACGGAGGTGGTGTCGTCCGGGCGCTGGAGGGAGATGACGAGGGGGACGGAATCGGTAACTGCGTGCCGGAAGGCGCGGTTGGCCAAGACGGCTGGGCGGAATGTACCGTCGAGAACGGGTTGTACGCGCGGCCTGGCGAGTTCCGCGAGTTTGCCTAGTAGCTCGTTCGTCACGACTTCTCCTCCTCAGGCGATGATTGCTCGACTCGGGCGGCCGCGATGGCGCACCAGTATATTTGTGACACGGGAACGGCAGTTTCCTGCATCGAATCGGCGGACTATTGACACCTCGCCTGGAAAGCAAGTGATGTATTGAAATCGCAATAGAAAGAAAGAACATGCCGGTGGGCCGGTGATAAGAGGTGGTGAGGGTGTGGCGGAAGCCGTCGCACCATGCGAATGGGAATACGGTGGACCTGGAGGGGAGGCTGGTTACGTGCGAGCACGGGAGCCGGCGGGTGACGCGGACGGAGCGGGATGGGAGCGTGACGGTGCTGGCGGCGACGCATGGGGGGAAGAGGCTGAATTCGCCCAATGACGTGGTGGTGAAGAGCGATGGGTCGATCTGGTTCACGGACCCGCCGTATGGGATCAAGCCGGAGGAGAAGGAGCAGGCGGGGAATTTCGTGTTTCGGCTGGACCCGGGGGCGGAGGAGCCGGTGGTGGTGGCGGACGGTTTTTCGATGCCGAACGGGTTGTACTTTTCGCCTGCCGAGGAGACGTTATACGTGGCGGACAGCGACCAAGAGGTCGCTCACGTGCGGCAGTTCGCAGTCCAAAAGTACGGTACGCTGGGCCCCGGAGATGTACTCGCAAAGGGAACGCCCGGCATACCTGATGGCCTCAGAACGGACGCGGAAGGCAGGGTCTTCGTGTCCCTCGGGGACGGGGTGCAGGTATTCGCTCCGGACGGCCGTCTTTTGGGCAAGATCAGGACTCCCGAGACGGCGGCGAACTGCGCTTTCGGGGGGGAGGGGAAGCGGACGCTGTTCATCACGGCGGTGAGCACGGTTTGGGCCGTGGAGCTGGGGGTGGAGGGGAGGTGAGGGGTTGGTACTGCTGCTCAGGGCGCGCGAAGCGGGCATCGGCGACCGAGCCCTATCGGCAATGGCGTTCCTGCCCGGAGAGTCTCGCGGTTAGAGCACGGCATGGATGGCATTCCAGTCGGAGCCTTTCGGCATTACGAAGAGGCACCGTCCGTCGCTCTTGTCGGCCCACAGCTCACCCACGGCCCTCTTCTCCTTCGAGTCGTCGTTGCTCCAGAGATGCTCGCCCTTGGCTTCTACAACCAGCCAGCGCCCGTCGTCAAGTAGCGCCACGAAGTCGGGATAGAAACGGTCTGTGGAGGTCTGAAGCCAGAAGGCGGAGTTGGGGCGTGAGAGATTTCGGACCCAAGACCGCACTTCGCGTAGGCTGTCGAGGAAGACCGCGCACTCGAACTCCTCGCCCTCCCCCTTGAGTTCGCCAATCCTGCGGAAATGGTGCTTCTGAAACACGAAAGTGCCTTCGTAGTCCGAGTTCGGCGAGTACATGTCTTCGTCGAGGCTGAGGCAGAATTCGGGGCTTACCTCGATAGGTGTCGGGCTTGGACCGAAAAGCACGCGCTGATATGACTCTCTGGCCTGTGCCGTTCGGTGCTCACCTATCTTCGTCTCGACTGCCTTGCGTAGGTGGAACATGCCTCGAGCATCTGGACAGCCTGCCGCGTGTCTGGTGAGGCGCCCATAGGTCGAGCCATCGCGGTGCTGGTTGAGGGTGCCAGCCTGGTCTTTAGAGCGCCTTCCCAAGGCCTCGGGCACGCGGGTGGCGTTGAGCGCCCTCAATGGGCCTCATGGTCCCTCCGTCGCAACGCTCGAATAGGGCATTGTACCACTCAACGTCGGCGCCCACGGGATGGGCCGTCACGTCAGCTCCGAGGTAGTAGCGGGAATTCCCTCTGACCACCCCAAAGCACTTTCCTCCCCCTCTTCTGTAGAGACCCACCAACTGAGGGGGTCCGCCCGTCAGTTGGTCCTCGCCGCTTGCGAGCGCGTCGCAAAATGCACTGAAGGCACTTCGCGACGTTCTCCCGCCCTGACGTGAGGAACGCCACCTATCGTGCCATCTGTCGACCGCGACCATGCCAGTCCCCCAGACCCCCACTATGCCTGACTCTGCAGGAGTAGCCAGGGTGTGTGGCTGCCACTCACCCTCCCTGTTCCAGGAAAGCGTGTGAACGTAGAAGATCGAGTCCATCTTCTCAGAGCGCCTCGTGGCGTGTACGATTGTGAAGGTCTGCTGTCGATCGAAGGGATAGGTGTGGAAGCAGGCTTTCACCTGAGAGAAGATAGCATCTCGCTTCTCGACCGGGTCGGCGTCGAATTCGAACAACAGGCCTTCCTCGATGAGGTCCCGCACCTGGGAAAGAACCTGAGACGGGAAGAGAACCTGGCCCACGTATCCGAGCAGATCAGGTGAATGCCTGCAGGCAAACAGCTTCCGCCCGTTGTCCCATCGTCCCCTAGAGCTCCAGGAGAACCTGCTGTCGCTCGCAAGATAGATCGAAGAGTGAGCGCGCGAATCTACCCCGATCCAGCAAATCAGTGAACTCACGATTGCGCTCTCCTCCCTCCTGTCAAGTTCCTTCCCTGGTGTCTCACACCAGGCTTGACTCGCGTCAATGCCTGCGGTACCTTTGTTCCGGGCCGCGCTCACGCCAGTCGCGGCTCCCGAACTTGGCAACTCCCAGGCCTCCCACGCAGGGGAGGCGAGGTCGGAGGACCTACCCCAGGCACCCCCCAGGGGGTGCCTGGGGTGGCTGGGTCAGCAGCATCCAGCACCCGCTACACCCCTCGGGGGACCTGATCGGATCGCTTCCTGCCGGCGACGTTCCGATGAGCGCGTGTGGAATCGTTCCTTTTCGTCTCACTCAGGCCCGACGTACTGCGCTACCCACTTCCGAATCTGCTGCACCACGCTGTCGGGCGACCGAAAGGTCCAGGCCATGTCCTCGAGGGCCTCGCCCACAGCCCTGCTCGTCCCGTCCCAGAAGGCCCCACCGCTGGCATGGTCGACCTCGCGGTGATGGTGCCAGGTTGCGTGCGTAGATAGCTTGCTCGAGAGGTCCCCGATCACCATCCATTTGATGTCCGGCCCCATGCTCCACTCGATGGCCAGTGGCCCCAGGTAGCTGCTGCCCTCATAGACCGCGGCCGCAAGGTTGAGCGCCTTCCCTGTAAGCATGCATAGTCCCTCCGCGGACATGCTCTGGTGGTCGGGCACTCGTTCCCGACTTGGCCAGTAATAGCCCGGCAGACCGGCCGAGAAGTACACCATGCCAAGGTCTGTGGTTTCCATGTATAGCCAGTGACAGGGACCCGCCTTCGTTGTCCGCTCGACACTCGTGAGACGGGCCCCGGTAGCCATGGCCTCGAACCGAGTGAGTGTTTCTCCTTCGTCGAACCACAAGGGGTGTGTGTCTCGGAAGCCAGCCTGCCACCGCTTCACGGAGGAATAGGCATCTGCTCTCGCCGCGATTGGCTCACGCGGGAACAGAGGGCAGATGGCCACATCCAAGTGGTTGTGTTCTGAGTGTCCTTTCGTCCCAGCCTCCAGTGCCATCTGCTGGAGCCAGATGGATACTCGATCCCGCGACATACGCAGCATATGGTCGCGGACGGCGAGGGTCTTCTCCGATCTTCCCTGAAGCTCTGGCAGGTCAGAAGCAAGGTCGATATTGGTGAACCACTGCACTCCATCGTCCGAGCGCTTCGGCGCGTACTTACGGCCGTGGGCTCGCACGTAACACTCAAAACACCCGTGTTCCCCCTCCGAATGAAAGAAGGTCGGAGTCTCCAGTCGAGGCCAAAGTCTGATGACCACAACTACGCGTTCAGAGTCAGCGCTCTCGGCCTCCAGCGGCTCGACGAAGAGCGGCGGCCACGTCATGTCTACACAAAGGTTGACGACTCGATCCCTTAGGGAGTCTGCTGCGTGATCGGTGCGGCTGAACCCCTCGACGGCGTATGAGCCGTCTTCGCCCGTGACGCCAAGCAGCATCAACCCACCGTAGGTGTTGGCCATAGCTGAGATGTCTTGGACGAGCTTCTGGCGTCCGCTCGGAGTTCCGAACACACGCACGTGCTTGTACTCCAGAACTGTGTTCTCGGAGGGATGATTGGCAACGAACTCAACCCATTGCTCATATGTAGTCGCCTCTGGGTTCAGCCATGGACTCGCCATTGTTCACCCCCTAGCGCCGCATGATCGGCTGTCAGTGACAATTCCCCTGCTATCGCCCTTCTACCTCCCGAGGCGAGGCTAGTGGCAGTCTGAAGAGGGTGGACCGCGTTCCGCGCGGGCGCGGTCCCTGATCGGGACGGCTGCAGTATTCAATCGTGTGAATAGACTGGCAGCCCGGCCCTCACAGCTCGTCATTCGTTGATCTGACTGTCATTGATCCCTGGACATTCGCCTCCGCGCCTGCGGCAGATGGGAGGAGCCGACCTGGGGAGGTGCCTCGGGACCCCTGGGCGCGCTCCACCTTGGAGCGCCCCACGATGTGTCTCTGCTCCGAGGGAGGAGTGTGCTGACTCAGTCAGAGACTGGTGAGCCCGCGGATCTTCCGCTCTCCAGTCCCTCCGCCCCGTGGCGCCGCTGGGGCGCGCCGTCTCCACCTATGGGCCAGAGAGGCCGAAGGCCAGAATCAGCGGAGAAAAGCGGCGCGATGCGGGGTGCCGAGGGCGGGGAATGGGCCGCCCTGGCGCTGTCCTCGTCCACAGCTCAGGCCCGGGCCGAATGCCCGGACAACCGCCACAATGGCGGCTGTCGGCGGAATGTCCGATGGCGCGGGCGCACCAAAGGTGCGGCAGAGACGAGTTCGAGACGTACGATTGGTGGAGGGAATGTTGCTGTCATCGAAACTTCTCTCCATCGGACGGCTTCCGGAGTTCGCGGACAGCAACACTTCCTCACCGAGTGAGAATCGAACTCGCGCTACGTCCGAGCACGGAGGTACAGCGTCGCTGGCGTCAGCTGCGGTTGACAGGCGCATCGGTTCGCACCTGCCGAACACGGCCCCGGATGAGTTTTGGGACACTACGGGGACAGGCCCCGGGGAACAGGGCGTCACACTCTGGCCGGGCCACATGTATGCCCATTGTCGGAGCCATGACCGGGGGATCGGGGGTCCTTACTGAGGGTTGACAGGCGTGACGGGGTATGCTAGCATCCCGCCATCAACAGAGGGGGCTACAACGCCAGGATGCGATATCAGCCGTCCCCCCAGCAGATGCAGCGCGACCGAGCCAGGCTCTGGTGGGCAGTCGCAGCCGTCGTCTTCTTCACCGCGGCCGCCGTATACCTAGCCCTTGCTGCAGTCGAACCGTCCGAGGATCTTCGGGCGGGTATCTTTACCGTGTTCTCGGCCTCGGTCACCGTGTTCATCCGCGCGATCCTGATACTAGTAGGCGATGCCCAGTTGTCGTCTGACATGATGATCGCCGCGGTCTTGGCCTCGGTGATCGGGTGGTTGGTGGTCATCACGAACGCGGGTGCTTTCCAGTTTGTTGAAGCGCAGCTCCTCATCTTGAGCGTAAGCATGACAATGCTGCTAGTCGCCCTGATTCTTCTTCTCTCCTCCTAACGGACGCGAATTGTCCGGTCGTCGAGGCAATGGTACGGATATGGGACAAAACTCGGCGAAGGACGGCGGTACGGGAAGGACAGGACGTCCGAGAAGTAGAAATGTGTGGGGTAGAGTGGTAATTCGGGAATAATACCACTTTACGGCCCACTCCGAGGAGACACAGGAATGGCGCTATATAACGTCTTCCTTATTGCCGGCGGCGCTGCGATAATCTTCTCCGTCAGCAACGGAATCTGGAACGCCATCGTCCCTGGTAAGCGGGAGTCGGATGTGCCGATGACGTACCTGTGGAGGGTAGTCTCGCTGGTCGCCGGTGTCGTCGTTTTCATGACCGGCTTCACGATACTGGTCCGAGAGCTCTGCTGACGTTGCCCTTCCCCGAAAACGCTGTCCGGGCGCTTCACTAACCTGCCCCCTCAACGTTATCACCCACATTCTCAGACCGACAGCATTGGGATGCCCCCCGTTTCTGTTGTCCCCCCGAGAAATGCTATCCGGGTGCCCTGACCGATGGCCGAAGCCCATGCCGTCCAGAAACTCATCCAGCTCCCAGGATGCTCGTAAGGCCGCTCTCGTGGCATTCTCTCCCTTCGTGCATAGCCCTGCGCGGAGAGGCCGTGCTGTCCAGAAACTCATCCGTGCCCCAAAGCGCCCTCAAAGCGGTCTCACGGGAGCGCGACATCCGCACAAGGCAGCTTTCATGCCTACCAGGATACCGGGGCGCCGAGGCGAACAGAAGCGCTCAGGCGGCTCGGATAGCATTTTTCGGGGGGACAACGGACGAGTTTCCGGACAGCACGGCACCCGGATGGGATTACTGGGGAGGGCAAGGGCAAGACTTGATGTATTTGATGAGCTCCTCGGGGTCCGCCAGCGCCAGCCCCACCGAGCTGTCGGCCGCACCGTAGTACACGCGAAATTCATTCGCTTTTTTGTCCAGGATTGCGCCGCTAGGGAAGACGACATCGGGAACGTCACCAAGTCGCTCGTAGGGCTCCTTTGGGCCAAGCACCCACTCGTCGCTGCGGCGGATAACCTTCCAGGGCTGCTCCAGATCGAGCAAGGCCAGGCCGACTCGGTAGATGGCGCCGGCGGCGGTCCTTCTCACCCCGTGGTAGAGAATCAGCCATCCCTCGGCTGTCTCGATCGGCTGGGTGCCCAATCCAACTCGGCGGCCATCCCACCATCCGGGCCTGGCATGAAGGAGAACCCGATGGTCTCCCCAGTGCTTCAGGTCTGGAGAGAACGACATCCAGATATGCGCCTCTCCTCTAATCAGGGGTCGGTGGATCAGGGCGTAGCGGCCGTCGAAGCGACGGGGCAACAGACACGCATCCTTGTCCTCAGGCGGCACCATGGCTCCGTACCTGGTGAACTCGCGGAAGTCTTTCGTGGTGGCGAGCGAAACCAACGGACCCCCCTCCGAGAATGATACGTATGTCACCGCGTACTGTTCGTCTTCCTCCAGCCAGACGATCCGAGGGTCCTCGAGGGCCCACTGTTCTTCTCGGTAGTCGCAAT
>Ga0307379_10014065_pt1 | contig 10338 bp, 15 predicted proteins | sample UN2MG_FD_202237 | JGI IMG/M metagenome (GOLD analysis project Ga0307379, IMG submission 202237) | Soil microbial communities from Risofladan, Vaasa, Finland - UN-2 | ecosystem: Environmental > Terrestrial > Soil > Coastal area > Acid sulfate soil | place: Finland: Risofladan, Vaasa | collected... | reverse complement strand
GTCTACCCATACGCACTTGTATATAAAATTATTCATATAAAAATAGATACATAAAATCATTAATATAATAACAGGTGAATAAAAATACAGCGCAGACATTAATATAATAATCATGCAATAAAAATGGGGGGCTTGTATTACCCATTAATGAGTAGGTACTTATTATTAAGTAGATTCGATAAAAAGGCGGCATGAAAAAAGAAAACTGACGACCCTTAGCTTACAATTTAGTGTATAATTTTTGAATGGTGTATAACTTTTGAATCGCCCATGTGGGAATACAAAATACGTGACTTCAACTTGATGCTAACCATGCTATTGCAATTAGTGCAAATATTGTTATCCAGAAAATAGCTTCAATTCTTTCAATAGTCATATTATCTTAATTCCTCTCAGGATTGACGGAAACGCCCTTTAGCAGCAAAGTAAGACGTAACCCTATTACATACTACTTGTTATATGGAAAATGTTGCTACAGGGGCATTTTCATTAATATTGGTACAATTATCTTTTCATGTATCATGCGTAACGGAGTGCTACCAGTTATGGTATGTTCTATTACATCATCCACAATCATAAATACTCCAATACCTACCATTGCTTGCCATATAGGAATAGCGCTAGTCAAGTATCCATTATCCATTCCCATATACCAGTTGAATAGACCGAATCCCACTATCCAGATACCATGATAAACATGATGATTTCCTTTCCATTTAAAGGGTATGGGAGGTTGCCAATTAATCATTTTATATCTTCTTTTGTTTTAATTTCAACCTTGGTGGTTCTAATCTTGTCGCCTCTGCGTGTTTTAATTTTCTTATACTTCTTGGGTTCTTTTTTCATTGTTTGGTCTCCATATTATTTTGCTTCTGCTTTTGTTTTCTCTTTAGACATTGTAGAATATCTCTAAATGAATACCCCATCATCATATACTGATGAAGATACTCAGCAGCTTCTTGTGCTGTGCAACCACACTCTTGAAACATTTTCACTATTAAAACCCCATTTGAAACTGATTTACGTGCCATTTTCATTTCACACTTAGAAATTGCCTCATCACAATCACCAAGTAGTTCAATCCAATCACGTTTCCTTTTGCTTCTGCGTGTTTTAATATCCCTATATTTCTTGGGCTCTTTTTTCATTCTAAACCACAACCTTTTTAAGACCTCTTTTCCATTTAGTATTCTGCTCTTTGAGGAATGCAGAAATCTGGTCAAAACAACTGGCACTCCATATAGTCTCATCTGCGGTTTCACATACGAACTGTCTCCATGCACCATTAAATCTGATAAAGCCAAGATGATTCTTATCCAGAGTAATGATTTCCCAAACATCTGTCTTTCTACCTTTTGGTTTTGGAAGTTTATAGAAAGTAATGTGTATCTTATCTGTTCCACCCATTATATCTCTTCCTTATATCTACATTTTTCATGGAGGCATTCCCATCTTGATTTTCCACCTAGCAAGTACCACTTCTTCATTGGCTCTCCACACTTGGGGCATGCTTTCATTTCATCACTCTCCATATGTAAGCAACATTTATATACTTGAATATTTAGTTACATGTTTTAAAAGAACTGGATAATAGTTAGTATGTTCTACACAGATGTTAATCCTGTCCCCTGTCGTTTGCTTCTCATGGATGTGACCATGTATGTTTATCATTCCCTTTGGTATCTGTGAACCTGTCAGTGGGACATGCGACAAGATGTATCTTCCGATGTACATGGGGTTGCTACCGACTATGAACCCTGCTTCTGCCAATTGTTTCTTTGACCTGTCGTGACTTCCCTTGATAATGATGATAGTTCCATGTAAAGAATTTCGTAGACGACATAGTTCTACTATATTGCATAGAGCTATGTCACCAAGATGTATTACAATGTCCTCATCTAAAACAGTCAGATTCCACCTAAATCTCATTTCACGATTCATTTCCTCAACATTAGGAAACGGTCTATTACAGTACTTTATAATATTGGAATGAAACCAATGATGGTCTGATGTGATGAATATCTTCATTTTTTCTCAGCTTTCTTTTTGAGGCAATGCACGCATATCCAGAGTTCTCCCCATTTCCTAAGTTTGCATGATAACCATTTTTTATTGCACAAACAGCATTGACCAATCCCATCAACTATGTCTTTTTTGTTACACGGCATGCTTATTACCTCTACCTTTACAATTGGTACATAATCCATGCTTGCAAGAGTTGGTTTTTTTATTAGGCTTTTTTGGTTTAGGATTGTCACCAGGGTCATGTGTATTTTTTGCAGCATGTTCATATTTATAATTCTGTATTTCTTTTAACAGTGGTGTAGGAATAACATCCATAATAGGATTTTCTTCACTCAAGTTTTTTGCTATCTCTTGTTTTATCGTTTCCATACAATTGTCATAACCATCAGGGAATACATGTATGTCAGTTTTTTTACACTTTGGGCAGTAAACCCAATGTCCATTTCCATCTGGCAATCCCTCTATCCAACATGGCTCAAAACCGCAATGGTTGCACTTTATGGTAGTCCCTAGTTTTTTACCCATTAGAGTTTTAACAAATAGTTGCATCAATACTTTCCGCTTTCTACTTCTTATGGCGAGATTATTCTCTTGTGCCTTTGCTTCTGGGTCTTTCTCAAGAATGTCTTTGCAATCTGTAAAGAAAAAGAAGTCGTTGTCCTCAAAGTTAGCTCGATAGACCCATCCCTGTTTTCCATTAGCCTGCTTTATGAATAGGTCTAACCACTCTTGGAGCCAATCCTCTACTTTCTTGCAGGACTTTTTGCAGAGTTTCAAATCATTGAGTGTTTTCATTTTCACGCCTACAATTTTCTAGTATCTATTGAAGCATAAGCATCTTCTTTTGTCATATTGACAAGTGATAAAATAAGAACACGCAATAGTACATCTTGTGATTTCACAGGTAATGCCGTATTCAATATAATTAGTTTAGCATACATTAGCTTATTGAATGTTGTTTCAAATACAAGCAATTGCTCGGTCTCATTCATTACTTCTACATATATAAGTTCTACTTCTCTCATGTTATATTTCCCTCTTTCATAAGTTTATTAAAACATTTCATACAAAGAATTGTTCCATTATTGTGTAATCTAAATTTTTGATGTATTACTATTGGAACTTTGCATTCCGCACAAATAGGATTAGCTGGAATCTTCTGTTTCTTTATTTTCGTTTTCATTTTCTGTCACATCATTATAACTAGAATAATTAAGCGTCACTCCTTGTTTTTTAGCAGCTTTCCTTGCCCTTCTTGATGGAGTAACAATTTTGACTAACTCAGCTTGTCTACTGCGTTCTGCTCTTTCTGCGGCTTTTCTCTCTAAACGAGTGTCGTAACACCCTGGACAGAGAACTTTTCCTCTATACATTTTATATTTGTTATACATTATTTTTTTTCCACATACACTACATTTTCCCATTATTTCACCTTCTTGATATATCTTCTAATGTCAGTATATTCATGCTTACCTTCTTCTAGTATTCTTTCAAAGGTAATTTTCATATCTGTAAGAGTTCGCCCTAAGGCGTTCTTGCTATCAACGGGCACATTATTTTCTTTGCACCATTTTAGGTAATTTTCATAAATTTCATCAGATTTAATGGTATCATTAAATTCTTTGGTCTTCGCATAGAATTTTCGCACAAAATAATAAGTGTTTTCACGGTACATAAGGTAGCGTTCTTCTTTGTTAAGCGGATATGAAAATCGCTTGTTATTTAATAATCTGTGCATTCCTATGAGTGCCCATGCTAATAAGCCTTCCATTTCTTTTTGCACCAGCAATTTATCCAACAGTTCAGTATCTTCTTGCTTGGTGTGTCTGAATTTCTCTAAAAATGGAATTATATACTGCCTTTGATACCATCCATCAGTCATATCTCTACAACCGGGTATGGAATTACAGGCTGTGATAATCTTGGCTCTATTTTCGAAATCAAACCCGTCTTTTCCTTTGAACTCGGCTTGAATACTGTCACCTCCACTTAGGCTTTTCAACATATCTGTATCATTTAATACAGAGGATGTTAACTCACCGCAAATATTTGCGAGTTTTCCATAAAGAAGTGCGGAGGTAAATCTGAATCTTATTAAACTGTCAATAGATTTATTTGCCACATTCTTAGCACCAAGCATATGCTCTAGCATCTTAGTCCAAATTTTTTTGCCATTTCCACCTGTTCCGTAAAGATAAAAAATGGCAGCATGCCTATAATCAAACATTAAGCAGTATCCGAATATCTCTTGAGTCAATTCAATAAATTCAGGCTTCAAGGTGCTTTCCAAATATTTCATAACTTTTGGGCATTTGGCCTTTGGCTTATAGTCCCAAGGAATTTTGTAAAGGAAATAATAATTTGGATTATGCGGTATGAGCCTTTTGGTATCTATGTTATAAATTCCATTGTTTAAATTTAACAAGTGCTTTGGCGGATTTATTTCATCCCTATCAACTACATTTTCAGTTTTAATGTAATCTAGAATCTCAGTTTTATAGCGCGTTTTGTAAGGAATGGCTTGATTGTTGAGAATTTTTTTTAGCTGCTGTACAATTAAGTCTTCGCCAAATAGTTTATAGTAGCCGTCTTCATAAGCATATATGTGTGGCAATCTTCCTGTTGAATCTCGAACTGTTATAAATCTGCATTTTTGTTTTATAAATTCAACAATTTCTCGTACTAGTAATTCACCTCTTCGTTTTCCTTCGCCAAATAATAACAAGCGGGTATCTTCAAAGCCATATTTCTGTATTCCTATTTCTTTGGCTTTTAAGAAAACTTCCTTGCCCTCCTTGGTGCTAAAGAATCCTGGTTTGCAATCTTCACATTTTATTAGTCCATTCAGCATTGCAATAAGGGACAGCGCATCTCCACCTGTATTGCATCTATAGCAATGCCAAACGCCCTTGACGATATTTAAATTAAAATTTGAGCCTTCTTCACCTTTAGATGAGCCATGTACTGGATGTGCACCCCAATACTCATCTCCGCGTTGTTCTTGTATACCATGAAGTGTTTTAAAAATTGTATAAATATCCCAATTCAATCCAGTGGCTACATTTTCTATAAATTTATTTTTTTTCTTTAGGAAAGGTTCTAAAGCTTCAAAAAGTTTTTTCTTGGTAATAGTCTGAATATCTGTATCATCTTTTATCATATAATAATTTCCACTTGGATGAAGAGACCCGGCGCCAACTACATAAGACCCTGTAAATTGAACTTCTCCATGATGAATATCTTTACTATCAGTCACTACTATTTTTTCTTCTAAATCTGGAATTATATAATAAAGATGTAAACCACCAGAACCAGTAGTAACAGTGAATGTTCTTGGTAATTTCATATAAAGAGATTGTGCAAATTCTTCTTTGTCGCAATCTATTACTGCAAGGTTTCCTAATCCACATAGTACGCCATAGCCCTTGGATTTTTTTAGGTAATCTTTAAAAGCTACTTCATCATATTTATAATTATATGATTCTTGCCAATTTTTTTCAGAGGCTTTTTTGGCAGCTGATAGTTTAGGACGCACTTTTATGAATCTATATTGTATATGTCGTAGTTGTTCTGGAATTTTCAATGTCATCTTAAACCCAATCTTTTTAATTCTTTCAAAATTGCTCTGTGCTCCGCTTTTTCATTAATAGAATTATCTTTCCGTCTTATTGCATGAGAGTCTAAAGAGTCATCTGCTTCTTTATTTGCCATGGAATCACTTATTCTGATACGTGGAGGTCGCCCTTAACTGGTCGTATTGATATTTTAATAACACCTGTCATTGTTGGTGATAACATCCACTGTTCACAATAACCGCCTGCACCTTCTGTATAGCCGTTTAAAAAACATCCAGTAACAGCCAATATTTTTTTAGAACGTTTTAAATTTAGCTTATTGTCTACATACAATACAGATTTAGATTCAGTTAATTTAATATGAGAATGAGCCATTAAGTATATGTCAGCTTGAAAATTAGCGCACATATCTTCTAACCTATTCAACTTTGCACCACCTTTTCTACCACCAACATTACCATGTACACTGAATATATCATATGTGAATGATGGTTGTTTTTTAGTTTTGCAATCATATAAAAATCGTATTCTTGTTATTGCAGCATCTTTAAGTATAGGTATACTAGGTATATTAAAAGATTTCCATACCTCATATATAGGGTCATAGTGATACTGTAGTCTAATTTTTCTTTCGTGATTTCCTTCGTGCAATCCTAAACACTTATCTTTTATAGGCTCAAGTATTTCAACAACTCTGTGCATCTGCATTGGTACAAGATTATCTAATGCGTCTCTAAATTCGGGGGCAACGGTGTGTGGGTCAAATCGTTTATCTGTGTAATTAATACAGTCAAAAAAATCACCCATACCAATCCAGTATACGTTATCTTTTTCTTTTATCCAAGAAACTAATTTTTTAAGTTTTTCAACATCACAACCAATATTTCCCATATGTATATCACCAATTGGGATAATATGATACCATGTTGTTTGGTCTTTTATTCTTATTGTTCTTAAATTTATTTCCATATTTATCCTTATCCAAGTTTAGCTATATGATACATCATTTACATCGTTTTTTGCAGTTTTAGTCTCAGCTTTTTTTATTTTATTCATTTGCAATTGTTGAATAATGCTCATCTCTATCTGACAATGATTTGCTTCTGCTTCAATTAAACCCGCCAATACTTCTAGTGTGTTTTTAATATTTTTGGCGTGTGTTCGTCTGCTAATAGGTAAAAGTTCAATCAGTTTTCTTAACATTCTTTGCATCCTTCTCCAACTTGTTGAATTTCTTTAAATCAATTTCTACTGGTTCTCCAATGGATATGTTATAAATGGGTTTTTCCTCTGTAGATAATTTAGCTTGCGCGTTTCTAAATTTGATTAAAATTTCAGATTTAGTTTTTGATAGTTTAGACACTGTATTCATAGCTTTAAGTTTAAGTTCGCTATCTGCTTCATTAGTAGCTATATTATGAGCAATAGTAATCTCTGCATCTAACATGCTTAGTATGCCGTTTTTTTGATTAGTGTACTCTTCTTTAGTGAGGAACTCTAAATCTCGCTTCAAGTCGGCATTGACTGTATTATGGTTAGCCTCTATACTATATTTATCTTTTAGCAATTTTTGCATTTCTCTAGATGAAGGTACTTTGCCTAATTCTTGAATAATTTCTAGTTCGGCTCTCCAACGAGTTTCTTGGGCAATAGTCATAATCTATCCTCACTCATAGTATGTTTGCTCTAGTATTTAAAGGCTTTGAAATCACCAGGAATCTTGGTAAAATGGATATATAAAACTATTTCTATAAAAAACTTTAAATACTATGGAAAACATATTACTATTGAGGATAAATATTATCTTCATTTTCAATTACTTAGGAGTGGTTTGCATAAACTGGGATAAGGGCGGGCATAGTATTACTAATGTTGTTTTGAAACTAGGCAGAGAATTTCTTCCCGTTCAAATTAAAACAATGCGCGCTATTAATAAATATAGATACATTTTATATAGTGGCGCAGTAAGAGCGGGCAAAACATTGTTGCTTGCGCATGTGGCCATTCAAAAGTGTATAGAGAATCCTGGTTGCGTAGGTGTCTTAGGCTCATTAACCACTCCTCAATTGACTGACGTTGTATTCAAAGTATTTCAACAAGAGTTAGAGTATTACCAAAAGGCTCTAGATAAAGTGGGCGTTCCAATTCAACTTGCGCGAATTAAACACAGCAAGGGGGACATGAAGGCCGTTTTTTGGAATGGCTCAGAAGTGTGGTTTAAATCCTGCGAAGAGGAAATGAGAATTAGGGGCATGACTCTGGATTTCGTAGGTCTTGATGAACCGATTGATATTGATGAAAGTGTATTTAAACAATTTATTAATAGAATATCAGGAACAGGTAACTTAAAAAACGGGAATCCTTTCATTCTTTTAACTACTAATCCCGGCAGTCAGTCGCATTGGATTTACAAAAGATTTTTCAAATCAAATAACCCGGATTATTTCGCTATCCAAACTACAACTTATGATAATGTCTTACTTCCGAGATATGAGGATTACATAAGAGAACTCAAAGAAGAAGATGAAGACTGGATACGGCGATTTCTTGATGGCACTTGGGATACATTTGCAGGACAAATTTACAAAGAATTTAATCCTAGTAGAGATGTTGGAGATTACAAAGACCTAAAAATATTTGACTATATGACAGCAGGTGTGGATTGGGGTTTTAGAAATCCTAGTGTAATATTAACATTAGGTTTTAAAGGTAAAGATGTATTTATCTTAGATGAATATTATAAAAAAGAAAAGCCCACGCATTTCGTTGTAAGTGAAGTTGCAAAAAGGCATAATAAATATCATTATAGAAAAGCGTATTTTGACCCTTCAAATCCTGACTTAATATTCCAAGCAACCGATTTAAGGATTCCTTCAGAAAAGGGCGACCGAGATGTAAATGCCGGAATAGGCAAAATTAAATCCATTCTAAAAAAAGGTAATCTTCATATAGACCAACATTGTATTAATACAATAAGAGAATTTCAGAATTATCAATATAAAAAAGATAAAACAGGGGAAAATGCAGTAGAAGTCCCAGCTAAACTTGATGACCACACTATGGATGCTTTAAAATATGGTTTAACACCTTACCGGGCATTTCGTGGAAAGAGCGTAGTTGGGTGGGTAAAAAAAGAATTGTGGAATTTTGGAGATTAAAATGGCAACAATAGGCGACCACTTGAGAAAGGTATGGAAAAATTATGTTGCTCCTTCTGCCGAAGATATTAAAGTAGGTAGGAAAGAAGAGAGGCTAGTATATCCACCTGATGCAAGTCCTGAATATAAACATAGTTTTCTTAAAAAAGAGTTAAGTCCAGAAACATGTAGAAATACTGCTCAACAATGTCCTCTGTTTATGAAAGGAGCAAGAAAGAAAGCTATGGATTCGATTAGAGCCTGGTTTGAAATACAATCCCAAAATCAGCAAAAAGTTCCAGTAAAAGCCGATTTAGAAATATTAAAAGCTTTTGAAAGGCGCACTCAATTTATTTACAAGTGGCTCGAAGCACGGATAGCTAGTTTTACTTATGGTGATGGTTATCTTTTGATTACCTATGAGAATGATGAAAAAACTGAACTATGGGATGCTCCCACCAAGATAGAAGTAAACGATGAAATGGTAAGTGTAGCTCCTTGGAAAGTTAAAGTATTAAATAGTGAATATATTAAAGAAATAGATTATTACCCTGCTGAAAAAGAGAAGTATCAGAAACTTTTCACCAAGCATTTTCATTATGAAGATACCAAAAATGGCAAAGATTACTGGATTCACCCAGATAGAATTATACATCTGACAGTTGATAAACTACCACACAAGGAATTTGGAAATTCCAAAATCAATCTATTGCGTAATATTATTAAATCTATGATAAACATAGATATTAGTTGTGGTGAAATTTTATCTTGGTTTGCACACGGTACATATGATATTGAAGATGAAGATATAGATGAGGATAAACGAAAATTTTGGGAAAAAGTTGCTAAACAGCACCCTGGAGCTTGGATACATGGGGATAGAGAGCACATTAAAGCTATAAATCCTACGGCAATCGACCCAAAACCATTCTATGATTACTTGGTGCTCAAAGTTGCCTCTGCATTTAGAATGCCCACTCATGTTCTTACTGGTATTCAAGTTGGAAAAGTGACAGGCGCAGAAGTTGGCATGGGCGATTATGTTAAAGACGTAAAAGATGACCAAGATTTACTGTATACCCCATTAATAGAAACTCTGTATGAGAAAATTCTTAAAGCCAAAGGACGAAAATGGAAGTATGTTATTGTTTGGAATGCTATTTATATTGACGAGCTAGCGGAAGCCGAAATTATGCTAAAAAGAGTAGAAGCTGCCACATTAGCAATGAATGGACAACGAGGAGCAGGTGGTTTTGTTAATATTAAAGAATCAAGAACTATCTTTAATAAAGGTCAAATAGAACTCGATACTGAAAATATTCCAACAAATATTCCTAAACCACAACAACCTGAATCGCCAAGTGGAGATACCGATGATACTGACGATGATGATGATACTGATAAAGGTAAAGATAAAGAAAGTCTTTACAAATATCAACTTAATGTTTCACAAAAAGCTATGATTGAGAAAAGAAAATTACAAGCTGCAAGAGAGAGAAAGCTTGGCGAAGAGCAAGATGGTAACGCTTAACGTAAGAACTAAAGGTCTGCAACAATTCATATCCAAAACTGACAAGGTAATAAAAGCATTGGAATCAGGT
>Ga0307379_10014063_pt1 | contig 10338 bp, 7 predicted proteins | sample UN2MG_FD_202237 | JGI IMG/M metagenome (GOLD analysis project Ga0307379, IMG submission 202237) | Soil microbial communities from Risofladan, Vaasa, Finland - UN-2 | ecosystem: Environmental > Terrestrial > Soil > Coastal area > Acid sulfate soil | place: Finland: Risofladan, Vaasa | collected... | reverse complement strand
GTTCCGCCGCTCAATTCCGAACTATTCAATATCCCTTCTTCGGCACGTTTCCTTAATCGTTGGGTCAGGTCGGCCAATTCAAATAAGTCGTGACGGTCCGCCTGCTGCACCACCGGAACCAACATCCCACCGGCCTCTAGGCCGACGACCAGGCCAATATTGATGGTTTCATAGTAGATGATGACCTCTTCCTGGAAGCTGGCGTTCAACAACGGAAAAGCAACCAGGGCGAGGGCCGCTGCCTTCAGGCACAGGTCGGTGATGGAGGGGGCAATGCGACCACTCTCGTCCGCCAACTCAGTAACCATTTGGCGTAAAGCGAGGGCCGACGTCATGTCAACGGTGATGCTGGAGTAGAAGTGGGGTGCCTCGCTCTTGCTTCGGACCGCACGTTGGGCGATGGCCAGCCTCATGGGGCTAACCGGCTCGCGACGATGTTTAACCATTGACCTGAAGCCAACCTCGGTTTGGGACAGGATTAATTCCAGGTCGCGTTTCAGGATCTGGCCCATGCGGCCGGTTCCGGTCACCGAACCCAGATCGATGCCCTCTACCTGGGCCATCCGCCGGGCGATGGGCGAGGCAAGGATCCGTCCATTCTCTTCCCTGGTTGCAGATTCCGGCTGTGACACCGGCGAAGGAGCAGATTCAGTTGGCGCATCCTCAGAGGGATCGACCGGCAATGGCTCCTCCATCGTATCGGCAACCACTGCCACCACGCTGCCCAAAGGGACGGAATCTCCGACCCCCGCCAGCAACTCGCGCACAACGCCATCCCGGAAGGCTTCCACTTCCACGGTCGCCTTATCGGTCTCCACCAGGAACAGGGGTTGTCCGGTCTGCACTTTGTCGCCAGGTTCCACCAACCACTCCATTAGCTTGACGTCACCGCCGGTGGCCCCCAAATCAGGCATGATGATCTTTGATATCAAGAAATCCTCCCTGCTATTTACGCTTTGCCGGCACTGCCAAATAAGCGCATCAAATCCGCCACGACATCTCGCAAAGCTAGGCGAGCGGCCGCCAATACGTCACCCTCTAGTCCGGAACCGACCACGACGTAAGGATTGTAGATTTCGCCCATGTCGTCGCACGCTTCCCGCAGCGTTTCAAAGTATGTTTGCTTCAGCTTGCTGCCAACATTGATTTTGCGAATGCCAAGCTTGACGGCTGCCTGCAGGTCATCACGCCCAATCGAACTGGCCCCATGCAGCACCAGAGGGATCGAGAGCACACTTTTTAATTCCCGCAGGCGATCGAGATCCAACCGTACCTGCTGACGGCCATGCAGGTGCATTTGGCCCAGGTTCACCGCCAGCGCATCGACGCCCGTCTCGTACACAAAGCTCAAGGCTGTTTCGATCTCGGTCAAGCGGACAACGGCCGGTGGCTCAACCAGTGTGCCGCCCATGCCTGGTAAAGCTGAGATTTCACCCTCTACCTCTGCTCCCACCCGGTGCGCCGCTTTGGCAACGTCCCGGACCCGCTTCCGCTGGTTGTTCTCATCCAGGCTTTCATCGGAATACATGACGAGGCCGAATCCAAGCCCGGCCGCCTCCAATACAGAATCCATGTCCGGCGACTCGTTATAAACCAGGGCGGCTGGCACAGGGAGCTGTTGGCAGACCTCCAATCCCAATGCGGCATAGACGCTGAGAGGGTCACGAACCAGCTGTTCCGGATGGCTCAAATAAAGGCCGCTGAAACCCAGCAATACTGGCGAACGTGTGATCTTCGCCGCATCGGCCACGGCCAAAAGCGAATGCAGGTCCCAACTTTCAAAGTAGCCGACGGCATAGCTGCCGGCCTCGGCCGGGCCCATCAATTCTTCAAAACTCACCACGGACATATTTTCATCCCAAGACGGCTCCCACAGGTAACCCTAATTGACTGCACGCAGCCGCCATAGATTGTTCTTCGCCACCCTCTCTCCTGGCCCGGCCGATCCAAACAGCTCCATCGCCAGCGGCGCCATCGCCCACGGCGATGAGGCACCGTGTTCGTCCGATAGCCAGCAAGGCACCCGGTATCCCTGTTCGTCCATCCCGTGCGGTCTCAGCCCTGAAGAAGGCCAGCCGCTGACCGCCCGCCATGGAGTAACATTTGCCTGGAGTGATCGTGATAAATCGACGGATCCTCTCAGCATTCCACCGCCAGTCGATCTGGAAATCCTCATCGTTGATCGAAGAGAAATAGGATCCCTCGGCGAATGGTTGGGCCAATCTAGGCACCGTGCTCGCTTCCACATCGGCTGCTAACCGGCCAACCAGACCGGCGCTGCGATCCATGATCCGGCCATACAACGAAGCCACTGTATCATCCCGTCGAGTGCGAACCTTGACCTGGTATATGATATCGCCTGTGTCGATGCCCGGGTCCATACAGTGCACGGTCAACCCGGCCCAGCGTTCGCCATTTCGCAAGGTCCAGAAGACCGGATGCTTGCCTCGAAAGTGGGGAAGGAGGGAGGCGTGGAAATTGGCCGCTAATTGTGGCGGTACTGCCAGGACCGCCGGCTTCAAGATCATGGCGTATCCCACGGCAATGAACAGGTCAGGCGTCAGGCGCTGCAGCTCATTCACGAAATCCGGCCCATTGGGGTTGTCCGGCGCGAATACCGGGATCTTCTTTTGACGAGCCACGTCTACGAAATTCGGCAATCCCTCTGGCAGCGGATTGGTCGAAACCCGTTTGGCTGCGGGCACGTCGACTACCGCAGCCAGATCACAAGATAGAGCCTCTAGAGCTGCAAAATGCCGGCTGCTGAAGACGCTCTGGGAATTACCCCAGAAGACGACCCTTATGCCCATGAACCGGTTTCTCCAGGCGGCCGATTCTTTATTACCAGCGCTCGATCCCCTCGGGGAATACGATCGCCTTGAAGTCGGCTGCGCGTTTTTCCAATGGCTGCTCGACGGCCATGCGCTCAATAGCTGAACCAAGCTGCACGCCATGACAGTCGCTATGTTCAACCATATATTGGGCCGTATCAGGCCCGGAAAGCGCCGCACCGTGTGCTAAAAGGATCACCTCCGGTTTCTGTGAGCGGGCGAAAGCATAGTGCTCCTGGGACAGTTCGGCCATTTCTTCAATGCCCCGTCCCTCTCCATAGCCCGTTGTTCCGCCGCGGGTGATGCCTGCATGGAAGATGTAGATATCCGGCGGCGCTGCTGCGAACAACCGCCTGGCATCCTCCATGTTGAAGGCATAGCCGATGGTCAGCATATCCAGCTCTCTGGCGATATTGATCATGTTCAGTTCATGCTCATAGCCCAGACCCGTCGCTTCAAGGGTCTTTCGGAATTCGCCGTCAAACCAGGCCACAGTCGGGAAATTATGGATACCCGAATAGCCGATGTGCTTCAGTTCTTCCAGGTACAAGCGCATATCCCGGAGGGGATCAACGCCCGCTACTCCAGCGACAACCGGCACCTCCTTTACCTGGGGTAAGACCTCACGCTTGCCTATGTCGTATACCAACTGATTGTTGTCCATGATGGGTAGCATCCCGGCCAGAGAGCCGTAGCCCTGCATGCGAAAATAACCGGTGTTGTAAACGCCCAAGATATCGACGCCACCGCGCTCGATGAACTTTGCGGCGATGCCATTTCCGGCGCCAGTCATGACCAGCGGCCGGCCCCCCTTTATCTCTGCCCACAATCTATCCAGGAATTCCTGGCGACTATATCGGATTGCCATGGTTAATCTCCTTTATTGTTTCTCGATTAGCCCGATTAATCGTTGAGCGGCTTCCGATGCGAAGGCCGGATCGTCGATATGCGTGTCCCGTTCGATGATGGTGAAGTTCTCAGGTAGATTCGTCTTGAGCGCATCGACAAAGGCTTGGTCGGCCTCGGGATCATAGAATCCTTCGCCCTCGACGGCGTAGCTATCGTAACCTGCCGTCGGGATCATAAAAACAGCCTCATCTTTGGTGTGACCGAGCCGGCGGGCCACTTCCCGGCCAACCGCGGCCATTTCATCAGCGTTGAGCCGAACGTCGGTAATCTGTGGGCTATGGCGAATCAAGGTCCGGGTATTGAAGGGTGGGGGCACTGTTTCCGGCTCGTTATAAACTAATACTTCGATCGCTCCAGGACACAGCACCTGCGGCAGACCCAAATCGCCGGCAGTGGTCAAACGCTTGTCACCTCCCGCAAGAAGCGCCCCATGCATCTCGTTGGACACCTCGATGGTGGAATAGTCCAACACCGCCCCGATCACACCTTCCACCATCAACTGCTCCATGGCCCGCCCGCCTGGGCCGATGGCGTGAAAGACGATGGTTTCGTAACCGGCATCCTCCAACACTTCAATAGCCTTCATAGCTCCCAGGGTCGTGATCCCCACCGTGGTTACAGCTACAAGGGGTTTGTCTCCTTTTTCCAGGGTCACCTCAACATCCGCCATCCCGCAAACAGCCCCGGCAGCGTTGGCAAGGATCTTCCGCATGACCGGATTCAGGCCCAGGATATCGGTCACTGAGAACATCATCGTGATATCCTTGATATCCACCCAAGGTGCTACATTCCCAGAAGCCATTGTAGAAACCATGATTTTGGGAAATCCATAGGGCAGCTCCCGCATAACCTTGGTCGCCAGCGTGGTTCCTTGCGTGCCACCCATGGACAAAATACCATGGACCTTGCCTTCTTGGACCAATCCGGAAACGATTTTCGTGGCTCCCGCAGCCATGATGGGCGCCGCCACCTCCCTATCTGGATCCTTCAGCAGCTCTGCCAGAGGGGTACCACCTGCCTCGGCAACTTCTGCCTTGGAGATGTCGGCTCTGGTGGCTGGTTCACCGACAACACCAACGTCAATAATCAGTACTTCATCCCCAAATCCTTCGATCAGTTCCCGCAGGTACTGGGCTTCTTTCCCTTTCGTATCCAACGTGGCTAAGATAATAATAGTCTTCGTATTCATGCTCTAAACTCCCTTCCATACCGAATTAATCTACACTCTTTTAGGTCTGCACACAGCCCACTACGAGACGGGAGACGCTATTCTCTCCATGGTAATGTGGCTATCGACAAGCAAAACGCAAAAATGCTGTCATTGAAGGCAGCAAGTCATCGAAATCTCGATACGCTCAACACTCCTGATGAGGATTCAGAAAATAGGCAGCCCTCTATAAGCTGTTAGGTTCCGGCGATAGTTACGCGTTTGCAGCTTCAGCCGCCTCGATCTGCTCCCGCAGCCAGGCGACGGATTTACTGACATTTTCCTCGCCGTCGCTTTCGATAGAGAAAACGCCATCCCAATCGGTCTCGGTCAGGAACTCAATGCACTTAGTGATGTTGGGCGCATTGACGCCTTCGCCGATGTGGACGGTCGAGGCCGAGATTCCGGTGCTCTTGCCCCGTGCGGCGTCGGCAAGTTCCTGGCTGACATCCTTGACGTGCACATGGTTCACGTACTTGCGAACGGCCTTCAAAAACTCGAGTGGGTCATTCCCTGCGATGAATGTGTTGCCAGTGTCGAAGTTGATCTGTACGTACTCCGACTCGAAGTATTCGACGATATCGGTGAGGATTTCTGCGTCATTTGTGAAAGGACCATGTGGCTCGACGTTGAGAATGACCTTGTGGTTTTCGGCTACCGATACACACTGGGCGAGGTGATACTTGATGATATCAATCTGTTCTTTGTCAGTCATCCCCTCAACTTTGTATTTGCCGTCAGTTGTGTCGACGCACGGGCAGCCCAATAAGCCAGCAAAAATGATGCCCTTGCGAATAAAATCGATGCACTCCCAACGGTTGATGGGGAAGGATACATCTAACTGAGAAGGCTTGAGACCGAGCTTGTCCAGCTTCTTGCGCAGATCCAGTGGATCGCTGTTGAGGTCAATGAATGGAGCAAAGCCAAGACCGGTAAAGAACTCGGTGCCCCCGACTGCTTCAAACTCACAGTATTCGATTCCCTGCCCCGCAATGACATCCAGGCAGTATTCAACGGATTTGTCCTCGTGTCGCCAATTATCTGTATTAATCCCGATTTTAATCATGACACTCTCCTTCAAGTACGCCGGCTCAAAGCGTAATAGGACCCCATCGACCATGAGCCGTAATGGTTAATGCCGGTCTGCCCGACTTAAAACTCATCTAACAAACGCTGCCCTGTGACATGATCGGTAACAAGGATGTCAACCAGATTTCCCTTGAGAGCAGCCCTGATAGCTTCAAACTTAGCCGAACCGCCTGCCACGCCGACGACGCGGTCGATCTTTCGGATCTCATCAAGTGCGAGACCGATCACCCGGCTATCAAGGTCAGATGCAACTGGGAAACCTTTGTCGTCATAGTAACGGAGATTGATGTCCCCAACGGCGCCCTGCTTTTGGAGTTCGGCGATTTCTGACCAGCTGACAATGGTGCTCTGGCGACACAGGATCGAGTCAGGTCGAGGTGCTCCGATCCCCATAATCGCTAGGTTCGCCGCCGCTCCTTGCTCGAGAGATCGCATAACAAAGGGATCGTTGCGAAGCGCCTCGCCGGCGGCATATGTGCCTGCCACACCCGGTGCCGGAAGCAGCACTGCCTGGCCACCGAGCGCCTTGGCCAGTCGTCGAGTCAGTTCAGTCGCATGCGTTTCGTCGATAGGATCGCCTAATCCGCCTAACCCCTGGACGACTTTCACTCCGTTTATTCCAATCGAGTTGCTGCCTGCTTGGAGGGCATCAACCATACCCAAGAGAGAACTCCCCCAGCTTATAACAACCACATCGTGAGGACGTAAGACCCGCAGCAGATAATCAGCTGCCCCGGCACCGATCTCGCCTGCTACTAATGACGGCTGGTTATAGGCTGCGGTTTCCACGATGATGGCTTCACCTAGACCAAAACCTTGCTCGAGGGTCTTCTCTAGTTCCGTGTGAGCCCCAATGACCGGCCGAATGTTGATGCGTACGATTCCCTGTTCCCGGGCCTCGCGCAGCAAGCGCTGAACCTTCTGCCGGGAAAGCCGTAAGCGGCCGCTTATCTCCGACTGGGTGAGTTCTTGCTCATAGTAAAGTTGTGCGGTTAGGACCAGCAGTCGCTGGTGATCAAAGGTGGTCACAGTCGCCTTGATTAAAGTACTGGTGGGCATCTGCCCGATAATGAGTATTTGCTCATCGGTACTATAAGATAAAACGATTGCGCTGTAAATAGCGAGTCAAAGAAAAGCTCCCGCCAGTTTTTTGCTGACCGCCGAATTGATCGTTATGAACGGCTTTGCAGCCCCCCGGCAGAGGGACGGTGTCTATCGCTTACTCCTGGCAAGCATCTTACACGAGTTCGGAATCAGGAGTAGCTAATGGTGCTGGATCTTTTACTCGCAGACGCCGGAGTAGCAGCAGCGAAACAGACAGGCCGGTAAGCAATGTCAAGGTAATCACGGTGCTGACTAGTTGCAGCCACGTTTCCAGCAGCTGATCCGGGAGTACTATACCCATGATAGAGCCAGGCAATAGCATAATAGCGACAAAGATGACCAGGAATGCGAACACCATTTTCTTGCTACCTTCAGGCACATCCCAATAGCGATCGTACACCAAACCAAAAATGAGTAGCGCAATAAAGGCGATCACTAGAACCGTGTCGTAGACGCGATGGTAGATAGCCAACAATGACCATAGGAAAAGACTAACCAATCCGTGGTACTCTGCGAAGGTGAGTCGCGATCCCTCTGTTCGTTCACTGCTTACTTTCGGCAACCACCTCCAGAGGATTAGGAATACAAGCGCGCTACCCCCAACCAGGATTGCCAACGACAGGACAGGCTGATTGTTAAAGAGTGGTGCCAGATGAATACCATGCAGATCTGTGTGGAGTAAAAGAACCGACCAGTAATCTGACAGTACATCGATCGGTGATCTATGACCGATAAACGACACGAGTGCGAGACCACAAAGCTGGACAAGCAGGCTGATGGCCAACACAGGATAGCGACGCCGGTAGGCAACAAACAAAAACACGGGAAAAGCAAGCGTGAATTTTGACAAGGCCAGGCCCAACATAAGCCCTGGAAATAGCGAAACCCGATTCAGTGTTAACAAGGCTCCGAGCATAAGCGTAAAAACCAGTAACGTCGTCTGGCCGGTCCACGCGGCGACGCGCGTTCCCTGCATCGCGATGAACAGCAAGCATATGAGCAGGACCAACCGCCATTTTAGAGTGTGTGGCAGAAGGCGGATAGTAAGCAGCGGAATGATCAGCATCAAAGCGAGATTGACGATGATCCAGATTGCCTTAGCTGTTGGCCAGGAGAAGAATGACAAAGGCGAAAGAAACAGAACCATTGTCATGGTATTGGCCGGTGTCCTAGAAAGTCCCTGTTGGGCGATAGGCAACGCCTCGGATTTTCGACCGTCCAGGTACTTCACCGGCACGTTTGGCTGTTCGCCGCTACGAAAGGCGCCATAGGGGTCACTCCCCTGACGAAGGAAGTGACCGCTATACCAATAGGCGTGACCATCAATTCCCCCGGATTGTTTCACCGTATTCGAAACAATTCGTGCTATTGAAAGAATGGAAATAAGCAGCAGTATCGACAATATTGAATACACTAACATCGACCTTCGAGAGGGTGTTCGAAGCATTTTCAGAGCCAGCTGCTTATTTGTGGCTTGCGGATTCGATGTAAGATCATAGCCCGTTCTGCCGCGAACCGCCAAATGGGAGTATCTTGCCAGCTGGTCAATGGTGCCGTCGCGACTTAATAATAGCGGGAGCATCCTACTTTATTGTTATCATCTACCCCCACGGCTTCGAAGAAGTCAGCGCAACACAAGAATCCCTGATCCACTGGCAATCTACTTCGTCTTGACAGGAACGCTTGGCAGCTCTCAAACCATCACCGGCTGAACCCAAGGTTTTCCGGATCATATAGCGCCGTCTGTGCTGAACGTTTCCATCTCCGCCGTCAAGCCCGGCGTAGAACAGCCATGGCTGCATGGTAGCCGCACATGCCATGCACGCCCCCGCCAGGAGGCGTGGCGGAAGAGCAGATGAAGAGGTTGGGAAGGGGGGTGGTATAGGGACTTAAGCGGGCGACCGGCCGGGTAAAAAGCTGCCGCCAATTCTGGACACCGCCATTGATATCTCCGCCAACATAATTGGGGTTGTACCGTTCGTAATCATGTGCGGTTATGGAGTGACGAGCTAATATCGCATCACGGAAGCCGGGAGCAAATCTCTCGACCTGGGATTCAATCGCCTCTCGCATATCAATATCACTGTCATTGGGCACATGGCAGTAGGCCCAACCGGTATGCTTTCCTGATGGAGCGCGGCTGTCATCGAAAAGGCTTTGCTGGGTAACGATAGTATATGGGCGATCTGAGACTTGGCCTTGCCAAAGCGTGCGCTCGCTTGCTGACATCTCCTCCAGCGTAGCGCCAAGATGAACAGTGCCCGCTCGACGGGGTGGCTCTGCCTTCCACGGGATTGGTTCGCTCAGGGCCCAGTCCAGCTTGAATACTCCAGGCCCATATCGATATCGTTGGAGTTGACGGCGATAGCCGGCTGGCAGCGAACCTCCCGCGATTGACAGCATCTGGCGCGGCGTGACATCCAGCAGCACGGCTCGCGCAGGAGGCAGCTCGTCAAGTGACTTCACCTCTTGATCGGTGGCAATTTCGCCGCCCAGATCGAGCAGATGCGCCGCAAGGGCATCGGCGATTGTTTGAGATCCACCACGCGGTAATGGCCAGCCGACGACATGACCCAGGGTACCCAAGATCAAGCCAAAGGCGGTGGTTAGCGGCCATTCCAGCGGCATAACAGCATGGGCTGCTAGCCCGGAAAGAAGAGATCGTGCTTTCTCGTCACTGAAATAAGTCCGGGCAAATGTTGACGCAGGCCACAGCGCGCGCAATCCGAAGCGCGCCATCGCCAGGGGGTGCCGCGGCAGTCGGAGCGGACCCAGGAACTCGCTGGCGATTTTGTTCCAGTCATTGACCAGGGGGGCGAATAGGCGACGGTAGCGTGCGGCGTCGTTCCCAAGCTGGTTGGCCGTATCGTCGAGATCTTTGTATAAGCCCAGGGCCGTGCCATCATCAAAAGGGTGGGCGAGGGGGATATCTGGTTGGATCCACTCCAGGCCATATTTCTGCAGATCAAGGGACCGGAAGAAGGGAGAGCCCATCCCCAGAGGGTGGATGGCCGAGCAAATATCGTGTCGAAAGCCGGGGGTTGTTATTTCAGCAGTGCGCAGACCCCCGCCGATAGTCGCTTTGGCCTCGAGCATGAGCACTCGCCAACCCTGCTGACCGAGTGTTATTGCTGCTGCCAGCCCGTTAGGACCGGAACCGACAATGATTACATCGTATTCTGGCATATAGATTGATGT
>Ga0307379_10014062_pt1 | contig 10338 bp, 8 predicted proteins | sample UN2MG_FD_202237 | JGI IMG/M metagenome (GOLD analysis project Ga0307379, IMG submission 202237) | Soil microbial communities from Risofladan, Vaasa, Finland - UN-2 | ecosystem: Environmental > Terrestrial > Soil > Coastal area > Acid sulfate soil | place: Finland: Risofladan, Vaasa | collected... | reverse complement strand
ATCCTCCTCGACATCTCCACGGGCGCTCAAACTGACCTCGGGCGAATGAGGGAGAATAACGAGGACAAGTTCGTCATCGTCGAGCCCGAGGAGACTGAGTTGCTCGCCATCAAGGGATCGTTCTATGCCGTCGCCGATGGCATGGGCGGCCATGCATCAGGTCAGATCGCGAGCGAGTTGGCGCTGAAAACCATCGTCAAGACCTACTATGCCGATCCGAGCGATGACGTCCCTGAGAGCCTGAAGGCGGCATTCCAGGCGGCGAACTCGTTTATTTACGATACCGCCCAGGTGGTGGCAGAGCGCAACGGCATGGGAACGACCTGCACCTCGATCGTCCTTCGGGACGACGATCTCTATTGCGGCCACGTGGGTGACAGTCGCTGCTACCTGATTCGCGGCGGCGAGATTCGGCAGGTCAGCGAGGATCATTCCTGGGTCGCGGAGCAGGTAAAGCGCGGGGCGCTCACCGAGCAGGAGGCCGAGATGTCGCCCTTCCGCAATGTCATCACTCGCTCGCTGGGGGCGTCGCCCGAGTTGGAGGTTGACGTCTACCAGGAGAAGGTCGAGAAGGACGATGTCCTGGTACTGTGCTCCGACGGGCTTTCGGGATATGTGACGAACGACCGGATTCTGGAGTTGGTTACCGCCTGGAGTCCGTCCATGGCTGCCCTGAAGCTTATAGACAGCGCCAATGAATCCGGCGGCGGGGACAATATCACCGTCGTCGTAGTCGCCGTCAGGGAGATCGAGAAAGCGAAAGGCCGCAGCCGTCTGAAGAAGCTGCTTGGACGTGTCTAGGTCTCTCATCACTCATCACTTATCACTTTGTCATGTCTGCAAACACTCTCGGTAGATACACAATAGTCCGCGAAATCGCGCGAAGCAATGACATCGTCTACGAGGCGACTGATACCAGCATCAACCGCCGAGTGGCTTTGAAGGAACTCGTCATCGCGCCGAACCTCACTGGTGCTCAGCGAAGAGAGCGAGTCGAGCGCTTCTATCGCGAGGCCCGTGCCGCCGGTCAACTCGCGCACCCGAATATAGTCACCATCTACGAGGCCGGCGAGGACAACGGCAGGCACTTCATCGCCATGGAATACCTCGAGGGGCAGACCCTCCGCGATGTCCTGGAGATCGAAGGCAAGCTCCAACCCGAACGGGCGGTCGAGATCGTATCTCAGGTTTGCGATGCCCTTTCCTATGCCCATTCCCGAGGGGTCGTCCACCGGGACGTCAAGCCCGACAACATTCAGATCCTTCCGAACGGACGGATCAAGATCACCGACTTCGGCATCGCCCGAATCATGGAAGAGCCGACCCTCACCGCTGATGGGCAGGTCTTCGGCACTCCCAGCTATATGTCGCCAGAGCAGGTCGCGGGGAAGCCTCTCGACTGCCGCACGGATCTCTTTTCGCTCGGCGTGGTCCTGTATGAACTCCTCACCGGTCGGAAGCCCTTCACCGGGGATACGGTCGTTACCATCACCTATAACATAATGAACCAGGATATCGCCATCCCGCCGACGATCCCGTCCTATCTCGACCGCGTCCTCAGGCGGAGTCTTGCGAAAGACCCGAATCTTCGCTATCAGTCGGCTGATGATATGGCTGCCGATATGGACCCGAACAAGTATGACGTCTACCAGGCCCCCCAGCCTGATCCGTTCAGCGTCACCACCATGCCCGGACCGGCATATCCCGGCCAGTATCCTCAGTCTCCGGCCCCTCCGCCGTCGTCTGACCCATTCGCGCGCATGAAGCCCGGCGACCTGTCTCTCCCGATCCCGGGAAAACCTCTCCTGTCGGCGGAGGCCAAGTACTTCCTGAAGGTGATGTTCGCGGTCATAACTGCCTCCGGCATGGTAGTGCTGTTTATCTGGCTGCTCAGCGCCGGGTACCAGGGCTATCAAAAGCAGGCCCGCAGCCAGGAAGTCGCCATCCATCTCGATGCCGCCAGGAAGCACTATGACCAGCAGAGCTATCAGGCCGCCATTGACGAGTATCAGCAGGCGCTGAAGCTGAGCAATAATCCGGAAACCATCAAGCAGATCAAGCGCAATATCGCGACGACCTACCTGAAGGTGGGTATGGATGCCGAAAAGGCGGGCAATCCCATTCTGGCCGTGAGCTATTACAAGCAGGCCGTGATCAACGATGAAACCTATTCGGATGCCTACCTCTTCCTCGGCAACGCCTACTTCAGCATGAATAACGAGCAGCAGGCGATGGACTCATGGCGGAAGGCAATCGAGGTCGGCCAGGGCGGGAAGGCTGCCATGAGCGCTCGGGAAAACATAGCGGTCATCTATCATCGTCGTGGAGACGCCGCCTATCAGCGAGGCAATACCAGCGAGGCCGTGGACTGGTGGATCAAGGCCGTGGACATCGCCCCGGGCACCGAGGCTGGTCTCCTGGCACAGCAGAAGATTGATCGAGTCGGCGGAGGGTAGATTGGATCAGGAGCACATCGAACAGCTTGTGACATCCGGCCATATTGATGAAGCCGTGCAGGCCGTCCTATCGCTCCCTCCCCAGACCGCCGAGTCAGTTCTGATCCAAACCGCCAAAAAACTCCAGGCGGATGCCGTCCCGCTTCTTCAGGCCCTCGATCAACCTGACAAGCCGAAAGCAATCGTCAAGTCGGCTCGCCGCGCCCTTCACCGACTCCGCTCCCAGGGGATCGAGATCCCCGAAGTCGTGCCTCCGCCGGCCGAGATGGGACTTGTCGGCGGACGGCGGATCCTCCGATCGCTCCTAAGCTCGGTGGACGGGAGCGGCACCCAATACCTCTCCGTCCTCACCTCGGCGCCTATGACCGGCCTTGAGGGGATTGACCTGGTGGGAAGCGATTTGCAGGGAATCCTCGACATGGCCGCCGTCCGCATCGTTAGGCGCGAGTACGACGAGCATGTGATCGAAATGCGCGAGGAGGCATCGGTCACTGACGCGCCCGCGGATTACGTGCTGTTTCGGGTGAGGGAGTGCGAGGAGATCAGCCGCCGGGAAAACCTGCCTCTGCCCTCTGATTACCACATCTATCGACAGTTGTTCCACACCCCCGGCCGCGAGTATGATCGCCCGATTGTCTATGATGAGATAGATCAGGTGGATCCCTCACTCGCCGGCAGGGCCCACGAGCTTTTCCAGATCAAGGATTTCGCCACCTGGTTTCTGAAAGACCAGATCGAGCCGTTTGTCTCCCAGATCGTCGAAGCAGAGGAGAGCCCCATCGTCCTCTCTGACGCCGCGAAGCAAGAGCGGATCGAGCGGATAAACCGAACTGCCGGCGAGACCATCTTCACTCTCGAAGTCCGTGCCCGCTACAAGCGCCGCCTGGAGGAGAATGCCTACGTCCTCCTCAAGACCGATCAAGCCGGCCTGCCCCGATCTATCGGGGACCTCGCCAAAGTCGCCCTCGCATGCGCCGCCGAGCTGTCGCCCGACGGCCCTCCATCCCCCCAGGTGACCTTCGTTCAAGAGATCGTCAAATACAGCGTCGCCCTGTCCGTCACCATGCAAGAGCGCGCAAGCCCGATTCATCGCATCGGCACTTAGCGTTTCACTGCGGACACAGTAAGCCAGTGGGGAAGTCCCGCGCGAGGATTGACCGTCCAATCCTGCAAACTCTCATCAGTGCCTGGTCCATACGAAGCCCCTTCCCAGGCGCGGGAGTTTATCGGCGGTGATTCAACGACCTTGCGCAAGTCCAGCCCTGACTCGACCAGGGCGTTCAGGATGTCGGCAAGTGTCCAGTGAAATCGGTGAGCCGTTCCATCATGATTTGGTATGTGGGGATCTCTATCCCAATAATGCTTGGCCATCTCGATTGGCTGGACTTGGTCTTTCCACGGTCTCTGGAAAGGATGGCTATCGTAGAAGACGTAGTATCCTCCCGCCTTGAGAATGCGAGCGATCTCCGAGAAAACCATCGTAAGGTCCGCAAGCCAAACAAAGAACCCGTTGGTGGAGCATACTAGATCGAAGCTGCCCTCAGCAAGGGATCGAAGGTCCGCTGCATCTGCAAGCACGAATTGGATCTCCAAGCCCAGTTCATAGGCACGATCTTCGGCATCCTGAAGCTGTCGCTCCGAGATGTCTACCGACGTTACTTCCGCCCCTAGTCCGGCGAGGGCAAATGCAGCGTAGTTGTCACCGCTGCCGACGACGCAAGCCTTCTTTCCTTCCAGCACCCCAATGAACTCATGGACTATTTCAAGCGCCTGGCCTTCAAATGCCAGATGGGGCTCCTCAGGCAACCTGCGCCATATCCCATCCTCGTCACGGAGTCGCTTCCACTCAGGCGCTCTTGCATCCCAACCTAGCCGATTGGCATTATGCAAGTCAGCCACTTCGTCAGAATGGCTATTATCGTTTGACCTAATATCAGGCATAGGAATCCCTCTCGTAAGCTTGCTTGTCCAAGTATACCACAGCCACCGGATATTGCGCGGCTCATCACGTCTGTGCTAAACTTGGCAAAACGGTTTGGAGCACGAACATGGCGATGAGCGATCTGGTCAAGGAGAATATCTGCCGGCTGAAGCCCTATTCCCCCGGCAAGCCCATCGAGGAAGTGGAGCGCGAGTTCGGCATCAAGGACAGCATCAAGCTGGCGTCGAACGAGAATCCACTCGGCCCGTCCCCGAAGGCGGTCGCGGCAATGAAGGACGCCCTGAACAAGGTCGCCCTCTATCCCGACGCAAGCTGCTATTTCCTGAAGAAGGCTCTCGCCGCGCATTGGGGGGTGGGGGAGAACGAACTCCTCCCCGGCAACGGCTCGGACGAGTTGATTCACTACATCGGCGTGACGTTCCTCTCGGAGGGCGACAGCGTGATACAGGCGAATCCCTCATTCGTGCGCTATGAATCGGCGTCCGTCCTGAACAACTGCAATTGCACCATGGTCCCGCTGAAGAACTACACACATGACCTGGAGGCCATGGCTGATGCGATTGACGACCGCACGCGCCTCATTTTCGTCGCCAACCCGAATAATCCGACCGGCACCGCGGTGACGAGCAAGGAAGTCGAGCGCTTCATGGCTCGCCTCCCGAAGCGCGTGATCGCCGTCTTCGATGAGGCCTACTACGAGTACGTGGAGACCCCCGACTTCCCGAACATGTATGACTACATCAAGGCGGGCGCGAACGTCATCATCCTGCGGACGTTCTCCAAGATCTACGGCCTCGCTGGCCTGAGGATTGGGTATGCCATCGCTCGCCCGGAGATCATCGAATGCCTGAATCAGGTCCGCGAGCCATTTAACGTCAACAGCATTGCTCAGTCCGGGGCGCTGGCAAGCCTCGGTGACCCCGAGCAGGTCGAGCGCAGTGTGCGGTGCAACTCGGAGGGGAAGAAGTACCTGTATCGAGAGTTCGACCGCATGGGCCTGCCATATGTGCCCTCGGAAGCCAACTTCATATTCGTTGACGTGAAGACCGACTGCCGGACGGTGTTCACCGAACTCCTCAAGCGAGGGGTAATCGTGCGAACCGGCGATATCTTCGGCTTCCCGACCTTCTTCCGCATCACTATCGGCACCGGGTCGGAGAACCGAAGACTCATCCAGGCGCTCAGTGAGGTCCTCAAATGATAATAATCCTTTCTTCGTCGGCAACCGACCAGGACGTCGAAAAGATAATAGGCAATCTCAAGGAACGCGGCTACGGGATTCATCTCTCGCGAGGGGTGGAGAAGACCATCATCGGGGCGATCGGCGCGCCCGAGGAAGACAAGGTCCTCATCGCTCAGCAGTTCGAGGCATATCCGTTCGTCGAGCGGGTAGTCCCGATCCTCAAGCCCTATAAGATCGTCGGCCGCGAGTTCCATCCCGAGAAGACGGTCATTCGCGTGAGGGACGTGCTCATCGGCGGCGACGAGATCGTCGTCATGGCCGGGCCTTGCTGCATCGAGGGCGAAGAACAGACCCTCGAGAGCGCGAAGGCATGCAAGGCCGCCGGCGTGAAGATCCTTCGGGGAGGCGCATTCAAGCCGAGCACTTCGCCATACAGCTTCCACGGCCTCGGCGAGGATGGCCTGAAGATACTTGATGCCGCCCGCGCCGAGACCGGCATGCCGATCATTACGGAGGTCATGGATACGCGTGATGTCGAGTTGGTGCTCCAGTATGCGGATATTCTCCAAGTCGGCACTCGCAACATGACCAATTTCGCACTCCTCAAGGAGATCGGCCTGGCACGCAAGCCCGTCATGCTGAAGCGAGGGATGTCCGCCACCATCGAGGAGTGGCTTCAGGCGGCGGAGTATATCGCCTCTCGCGGGAACTATGACATCATTCTCTGCGAGCGGGGGATTCGAACCTTCGAGACGTTCACTCGCAATACGTTCGACATCAATGCGATTCCGGCGGTCAATGAGCTCAGCCACCTGCCGATATTCGCCGATCCCAGCCATGGCACAGGCCGATGGCGGCTCGTCGGGCCGGTCTCGAAGGCGGCGATCGCGGCAGGCGCGGACGGCCTCATGATCGAGGTCCACCCCGAGCCTCAGCTCGCACTCAAGGACGGCCCTCAGTCGCTGAAACTGGACACGTTCGCCAAGCTCATGACGGAGCTTGTCCCATTGATTCGCGCTATCGGCAGAACTCCTGGTTGGAGCGGCCAGTGAAATCGCGTGTGGATTGTGTGGCGATCATCGGCGTGGGCCTGATCGGCGGCTCATTCGGGATGGCGCTGAAGAAGCGGGGCCTAGCCAATCGAGTCATCGGCGTGGGCCGGAATCCCGAGCGCCTGAAGACGGCGGTCGAGGTTGGGGCGGTTGACGAATGGACCACCGACCTGGCGGCGGGAGTCCGGGACGCTGATCTCATCTACGTATCAACCCCCGTGGGAATGGAACTGGATTTCATTCGCTCGGCTGCCAAGCATGCGAAGCCCGGCTGCGTCACTACCGACGCTGGCAGCACAAAGGGCGAGATCTGCCGGGGAGTGGATGATTCTCGTTTCGTCGGCGGGCATCCGATGGCAGGCTCGGAGGCGACCGGGGTCGAGGCCGCAAGTCCTGATCTCTTCATCAATGCCGCCTACGTCCTCACTCCCACCAAGCGCACGAATCCCGACGCCCTCGCGCTCGTTCGAGGCCTCGGGGAAGCCGTCGGCTCGCGGGTGATCGTCATGGATCCGGAGACCCATGATCGGTGCGTGGCGGTGATCAGCCATCTCCCTCATCTCCTGGCCATCGCACTCGTCTCACTCGCCGAAGACCGCTCGACTCGCGATTCCCAGGTTCTTGAACTGATTGCTGGGAGCTTCCGGGACATGACTCGCGTCGCGGGAAGTTCGCCGGAGCTATGGCGGGACATCTGCATGACCAACGCCGACGCCATCAAAGAAGCCGCCGCAGCCTTCCAGCGCCTGCTCGAAGAGGGAGTGCGCCTCATCGAGTCGAAAGACGCTCAGGCATTCGACAGTTGGTTCTCATCCGCGAAGAAGCTGCGTGACTCGCTGTTCTGAACATAAACCAACCGGCCGGGTGGGAAGATGGAGCAACGCAGAATCCGAGCATATGGCGTAATGATGCCGTCGCTGGCATTCCTCTTTGGCGCTGTTCTCTGGACCTTGACGGCCCTCCACTCTCGATTCACTTTGGAAGACGCCTACATCACATTCCGTTACTCCGCCAATCTGATCGGTGGCAAGGGATTTGTTTTCAATCCGGGCGAGCACGTGCTTGGCACCACGACCCCGCTGCAGACGCTTCTCCTTGCGGTTCTTGCATATCCTTTCGGGCCGAGAGCGGTTCCGGAGGTGGCGCGCATCCTAATGCCGGTCTTTGGGCTGGGCGCAGGCTTGGTGATGTGCATGGCCCTAGTCAAGCGCAATGTGCCGATAGCCGCGGCCGCACTTGGGATGGCTTTCCTGTATGCCAACACAGAGGTCATCCGCACGGGGATAGGAGGCATGGAGACGCCCCTCGCTCTGCTGTTGATGGCGGCCAGTCTATGGGCAATGATCGGCGAGCGACCCGTGGTCACCGGCATGCTCTGCGGCTTGCTTGTAATGTGCCGCATTGACGGACTGATCTGGGTGATGCTCATCTTCGGAACGGTCTTGCTCAGGTCGAGAAAGGCAGTGTTGCTTCAGGGCGCCGCACTCGTGCTGATACTATCACCCTGGGTCATCTTTGCCACTTTGTATTTCGGAAGTCCTGAGCCCAACTCGATGCTCGCAAAGGGAGTCGTCCGACCTGGGATGGCTCATGCGCTCACCGATCCCATGCGGATCGTCCGGTACGCTCAATGGTTTCTCTCAGGCACTGGAGTGGGGTGGGGGGCATGGCTCATACTCTGGCTGCCTGCGTTGGCGTTCGGGGCGTGGCACGCATTCAAGCGGGGCCTGGGCATAGTCGCGGCCTATCCGCTGGTCTACTCGGTACTCATGTATCTTGGTCGAGCTCCACGCTATGAGTGGTATCTAGCGCCGATCACGTTCGCCTCGATGCCGATGGCCGCCCTGGGCATTTATGAGGCGTACAGGCGAATCAGGCTGTCTTCCTATGTTGGCGTCGGGCTGGTCATCATCCTTGGGCTCGCATACTGCTCCCAGGCGCCGCTGATGATCCATCGCCTGCAGAAGGCCCAGCAGAACGAGGACCAGTTCAGGCGGGAGGTGGGACTCTGGCTGCGGAACAATACTCCGCCGAACGCGTCAGTCGCGATGGAGGCGATCGGGTACCAGGGGTTTTTCTCCGAGCGGCGGATCATAGACATGGCCGGGCTGGTGACTCCGAAGTCGGTCGAGTTTAAGCACCAAACGAGCCGGAATGGTCAAATCTTCGACTGGATATTGCAGGGTTTCAAGCCTGATTATATCGTCTTGCGCTCGTTCGAGGTGGATACGAACCATCATTTCAACGGCGGCCCGCTCTTCCTGACGCCGGCCAAGGAGGCGCAGTTCCATGCGACCTACAGGGAGGCAGCCCGATTCAAAGCGCCATACCCGGACAGCGCCCCGCTGGTTCGTCACCTCACGATCTACGAGCGGCGACATTGATGGCCTGGACGTGATATACTGGTGTGTACGATGAACGTCCGCATTGCGATAGACGGTCCCGCTGGCGCAGGCAAGACTACCATCGCGCGGGAGGTCGCCCGCCGCTTGGGGCTCAGATACGTTGATACCGGGGCGATGTATCGGGCGGTCGCATGGAAGTCATTGCAGGAGGGCATCCCGCTCTATGATGAAGCTGCCATCGCCGAGATGGCAGGCAAGATGAATATTGACTTCCGACCGGGCGATGGCCGGATCTTCGTTGACGGGATGGATGTCTCGGAGGCCATACGAACCCCCGAGGTCACGAGGCTTTCCTCGCCGGTGAGCGCGATTTCGGGCGTCCGGCGGGTTCTTGTTGCCCAGCAGAAGAAGCTTGCAGGTGACGGCGTCGTCATGGAGGGGCGGGACATCGGCTCGGTCGTGCTCCCGAACGCCGAGTCCAAGGTATTTTTGACCGCATCGGTTGATGAGCGTGCGAATCGCCGCTACCTGGAAATGAAAGCCGCGGGCATGCAGGTGGATATCGAGGCGCTGAAGAAGGACATCGAGGAACGTGACATCCGCGACAGCACTCGAAGCGACAGCCCGCTGACCCAGGTTCCCGACGCCGTCGTCATTGACACGGATGATCTCACGGTCGAGGAAGTGATCGAGAAAGTGATCGGCCAGGTAATGCGTAAGGAGTAATGCGTAAGGAATTGGGATTACGGATTACTCGTTACGGATTACGCATTTGACGCCATGCTCTATCGCCTAAGCACCTTCATACTCAGCGTGATATTCCGCTTCACGGGCGGCGTGACGCTCATCGGCCTGGAGAATATCCCGAAGACCGGCGGAGTCATCCTCGCGTCCAATCACATCAGCTATGTTGACCCTCCCATCGTCGGATGCTATCTCCGGCGGCAGGTTCATTTCATGGCGAAAGAGGAGCTGTTCCGTTCCAGGCTGATGGCGTTCTGGATGCGCCGGGTGGGCACGTTCCCGGTCAGGCGAGGCACTGCCGACAGAAAAGCGCTCAAGCAGGCGATTGACTTACTTGCCCAGGGTAGGGTAATATGTATATTCCCCGAGGGTACCCGGAGTCCTGACGGTAAGCTCCAGGAGCCCGAGTTGGGGATCGGCCTCATAGCGCTCAGGGCACGAGCGCCGATAGTGCCGGTGGCGATCATAGGAAGTGATAAGGTCCTGCCGCCAAATTCGAAGCGTCTGTATCGTCGTCGTGTCAAAATTGTGTATGGCAAGCCTTTGACGTTTCCGGACCTGGAACAGGGCAAGGAAACCCGACAATCACTGGAAGAGGTCGGACGGAGCACAATGT
>Ga0307379_10014060_pt1 | contig 10340 bp, 8 predicted proteins | sample UN2MG_FD_202237 | JGI IMG/M metagenome (GOLD analysis project Ga0307379, IMG submission 202237) | Soil microbial communities from Risofladan, Vaasa, Finland - UN-2 | ecosystem: Environmental > Terrestrial > Soil > Coastal area > Acid sulfate soil | place: Finland: Risofladan, Vaasa | collected... | reverse complement strand
CTGCAGCGTCTATGTCGTTAGTGAAGCACACGACAGAGAGCGTGACAAAGGTCGCATTTATAAGAAGGCTCTTCAAGCCGTCCCACGGCCGTCCTGCGTATATGTGGCCGATGCCGGGCACGATCGACAGAAATCCACCGAGCACCGGGCTTTTTGCCCTGTGTCCGATAGTCTTTTCGAGCTCGGCTCGCAGGAGGCCTGCGGTATCCGACGGTATGGCAAGGGATTTGTCGAGCTCCTGGAGCGCATTCTCCCAGTCGAGGTTGTAGATGCTGAGAGAGACAGCCATCGAGTCCGTGTAGCGCTGCAGGCTCGAATCAATGTCCGGGCATAGAGCGTCGATGCGCCCCCTCTCCACCAGAAAGTCGTTCTCCCTCCGCTGCCTGAAGAGGATACTGAGGGTGTGGAAACTCGACTCGCAGGAGAGACGGGAGTACCGTTCTTTAAAGGGGCTGTACTCCACAGAGCGCTGCACCTCTTCGAGGAGGAGAAGTGCGCTCCCGTACCTCTCTTCATTTGCGTAAGCGAGCGCCAGGACGAGCCTGGCGTACGGGGTGCGGTGCTCGTCGGGATTGTGGTAGATATACCGCTCGAGCTCCATAATCGACGCCCCATAGTTCCCGCGCCTGAAGAGATAGAGTCCGTAATCGAGGTCGCATTCGGCTTCAGCCGCCTGCCATACCCCGGCAGCAAGGAGGAAGAGCAGAATAAAAATTGGCCGTTTTATCATTCTAGAATACCCAAGTAGACTGTCATTGCGAGCGTGTTGATCAGACCTATTTAATGTCTGATCCACTAAGCGAAGCAATCCGCGCTGATATATATTGTGTAACATTATTACCGAATTTTATCATGTTTCGGGTACAAGAAAGATTGCTTCGTCCTTGTTAAGTCCACGCCTTTCTTCGGCTGATAGTTTCACACAATTTCGATATATAATCTATCTTTTGTAGTAGTCCATTGCTTCGAATATGTAGTTGTGATACACGGGGTCGGAGTAGCTTCCCCGCTCATCTATGAGATCGTAGTAAACCATCGAGGCAGGGTCCTCCCTGTACACCATGCGGTCCACGACCATAATGCTCCCCCAGATGAATCCGTACTGTTTTACCGCCTCCCTGTAGAAGGCTGAGCAGGTCGGGTAGTACAGGCACCGCGCCCCGTCATGCTGTGAGATGTTCTCCTGATAGAACCGTATCGCCTTCTCTATCCCGGACTCTTCTTTAGGCTGCTCGTTAACGAGCACGTCGTACGCAGTCTCTTCTGCCATCAAGGGCATAACATTCACAAGAGAGAAGAAGAGGAGGGCCGCTGCCAGGGGTTTCATGGCAAAATGGTATTGGGAGGAGGCATAAAAAGCAACAAAAATCAGAAGATGATAGTTACACGAATTATCTCTGGATTATAGAGGTTAGAAAAAGTTGCAATAGCGGATAAATAGTATAATAATTGGTATATAAGGAGTGATGTTAGTATAAGCTATATTTGCATATGATTCCATATTGGAGTTTTATACGAAATGGGACGGATATAAATAAGTTAGGCGAAAGCCCTGTTATTATGGGGTTATTACAAGATGAGAAATGATGAATATTATAAAGCAATAGCGAAAACCGCAGAGAATTGGCGTAGACAGAATGTTTTTTCCTTGCAAGAGGTAACCCGCTTGGCCACGATGGTACAGCCCGCCTACATAAGCATGCTGAGAGATCTGGAAAAGAGTATGGTAGGATTTAGGACCTTGCAGGAGCAGATACGTTCTCTTAGTACTTCAATTCCACGTATCGAGCCTGCACTGGAACAAAGCATTAGTGAAGCCAACTTCCAAATGAGCGCTGTACTTGCGTCGCTTAAGCCCTATCAAGATTTTGCCAAAAGGCTCCAAGAAGACCAGCGGAGATGGGCTGAATCGCTTAAAGCTTCTATTGGTGCATTATCTCAAGTGACAGGGATTGCAGCCATGATTAGAAGAGACTTTTCTCTGATGGCAAGTTCTGCTCTTTTCGCTCAACAGTCAGTTGCACGTATCAATTTTCAGGCGATTGGGGAGGTGGCCAAGATCGCAGATCATATGAGGGCAGCTTTATGCCAACCACTCTTAGAGATGGCTGATTCGTATCGATCTCTCTGGGACTCATTTAGTGTCGATTCTCAAAAACTTTTCTCGGTTCCATTAGTGGTAACCAAAATACCGAGTATTGAAATGTACCTTGCTTTTCACCAGGCAGAAGTATCAACGGTAGAAGCCGAAGTTCTGCCCGAAGAGGAAGAATTTCTTACTGAAATTGAACCGAGCGTACAACACATGCATGGGCTCATTGCATCCATTGATGGGCAGTTACTTCCCCTATATCAAGGTGCAATCGATGCCATTACATCTAACAATGTTGATCGTGTTCGTCATGCTATTACTTCGCTGAGAGAATTATGCACACACATACTCCACAAACTTGCGCCTGATGAAGCCTTCTTCAAGTGGAATCAGGACGAGTCGAATCTGTATAATGGTCGCCCTACACGCAAGGGACGACTAAGCTATATTTGCAGAAACATCAACTATGGTACATTCACCACGTTTGTTGATCAGGATATCTCAGTAGCTCTTACGTTTCTCGATTTATTACAAAAAGGTACCCACGCAATTAAAAAACTATACGATGAAAGGCAAATGAAGGCGCTACTTATTAGAATGGAGTGTTTACTTGATTTCATTATAAGGATTTCACGAGATGGCTAAACGTAAACATTTTGTGGGGCCTTCGCCTAACACGTTGTTTGTGGCAAGCTTACGCTTGCCCAAATTGCCCTTCGGGCAACCTCACAAACACCGATATCGTTAGACGAAATAGCAGCTTTAATATATTAGGGGGATCAGATGAGAGATCCTATCAAATGGTTTGAAGAAGCTATTGATTCAGGAAAATATAAAAAGGAAGTAATTGCTAAAATAATAGCATGTATTTCTGAAGATAGATTTAATATTAATGAATTCATAAATTGGGTATCTGAACAATTAGAAAAAGATATGGGTAAGAATTAATATGGGAGAAATTCAAAAGATCACCATTTCTGGATTTCGTGGTGTAAACACACCTCCTTTAGAACTTAACTTTAAAAAGGGGCATTCTTTTCAATCAATGATGATTTATGGTCGGAATGGTAGCGGAAAAAGCTCTATTGTTGATGCATGGGAATGGCTATACTCTGGTAAGATAGAGTATCTTTCCCGAGAGGGAGCAGGCCCACAAGCTTATCCTCACAAAGAAGCGAGTGAAGGACAAGCATACATAGAGGTTGAATTCACGGATGGTAAAATTGGAAAGATTAAGATGGAATATGATCCGAATCGAATTACACATCCAATAATCGAAGGCAACCTACCAAATTTAAGGGAACGTATTCCACATCCTTGCCATTTAAGATATAGAGACCTAACTGAATTTGTTTATAAGAGGAAAGCGGAAAAGTATGAAATCTTGTCACAGTTTATGGGTTTTGCAAATGCACTTAATATTCAAAATGATTTACAGAAATGTGCGGGACGATTAGAACAAGAATTAGAAATTTTACAAAAAGATAGCGATAGGCTTGTAGACGATTTTCGAGAAGTCTCAGAAGAGGAACCTAAAGATATCGAAAATTTCATAAAAATCATAAATACTATATTCGATCGTCAAGGTATTGCACCTGTAAAAGAATTAACTGAAGTAAAGGCAAGCATTGAAAAATTAAGAGAGCAAGTAGAAGAGGACGAAAAGAGCCAGAAACTTTCGCTATGGAAAGAGATTCAAGGAATTATTAATCGATTCTATCCTGTGGGAGACATACGCTTAAATATTTCTGAATTTCAGAAAGACCTTATAGCATTTAAACGAGATGAAGAGGAAATATCAAAACTCATTCTTTTAGATTTATACGAGAAAGGTATAGAAGCTCTCGAATCTCTAAAAATATATGATAAGTGCCCTTTATGCGATCAACCTTATGAAGGTAATTTAATCGAACATATCAAAACTAAACAAGGTCACCTAGATAGATTAAGTAAAAAAAGAAATGAGCTTGATACTAAAAGGAAAACACTGCTTTCATCAATTGATGAGATTATTCAGAAAATTGATTCTGCTAGTTCGAATTTGGAAGAAAAAAAGCTGGAGCCACCCCTTGTTGAGTTCAAGGAAAATTTGATAACTGTAAAACCACTGTTGAAAGATTGTAAGGGTATGCTAGAAACAAAGATAGAAATCATAGACAAAGAATTTGATTTTACTACGAAGGTAAGTACAGAGGGGTATAAATCCTTACTAGCGTCTGAAAGTGAAATCAGTGAAAAGATTGTAAGACAAGTCGAAATCCTAGAAAAAGACGAATCACGGAGGTCATTAGTTGATGATTTCCAGCGGACAAATAATTTGCAGAATAGTTTCATGAATTGGGCTCGATTAAATAAAAAATTCGAAACGCTTGAAGAAATAAAGGATGACTTTGAAAAGATACGAGGTGACTATGTAGAAGAAACTAAAAGGGGTGTCCAAGCCTCCTTCGATAAAATTTCTTCTGACCTTACTAATTATTTCAAGACTCTAGAGAAGGATTGCGAAGTTGTTGCCAATCCTAAAATCAAACTGTTTTCTGAAAAAGATAAGGCGGTTGAGCTTGAAATTATATTTGGTGGCGATCCTATTAGTCCTGCTTATAAGATATTAAGTGAATCACAGCTTAATAGCTTTGGACTTTCAATATTTTTAGCTTCTATTAAGAATTTCAACACCGATTTCAAATTTATCATCCTTGATGATGTCATAAATAGTTTCGATGCTTATAAAAGACCGCGTGTAATTAATTTATTAGAAGAGCACTTTTCTGACTATCAGATTTTACTTCTCACTCATGATTCAATTTGGCTGGATCGCCTTCAAAGAAGCTTTCCACAGTGGATAAGAAAACACTTTTTTGGTTGGGATTATGCTATAGGTCCAAGGATCGAACCTGGGAAAAATAGTTACGAGCAAATAGATGAGTTCCTCACAAAGGATAATCCTACGGAGGCTGGGCGAACATTTGGCGTGTATTTAGAATGGATACTCCAGCTACTTTGTGAAAATTGCGAAGCCTTAATGAAATATAACAGAAGGAATGAACATAGCCTTTCTGAACTTTTCCAATCATTTAGAGAGAGATTAGAGAAGAAATTAAAGACAACCCATTCAATTGTTAAATTAATATCTGATTTTGAAACTGATACAGGATTCAGGAATTTCTGTGCTCATTGGAAAGACCCCGAAATACCTTACACTTCATCAGAAATTGGAGAGATTGTTGAAAGATGGAAGAATATAGAGACCAAAATCGAGTGTGATAATTGCCACAAATATATAAGATATGAGAAAGTGGATGGATATGAACATGTTTTCTGCCCTTGTACAAAACTAAACCTTAAGTTAGATAAATACTATAAATGAATATCACCAAATTTTGCTATTATAGAATTTCCGGGGACATCATACTCTGGGACACCTTGCCTGGAGACATCATATCTGGAAAATAGGGACAGACCCCGTTTTTCAGGGCGTATCTACTTTTTAAACGAAATTCGCATATATCTCCATGATGGAGTTTTATACGAAATAGTGCCGCATAGATTTTTAATTCTTTATAAGGAGAGTAAAAATGCCAGCGTATATCATTGCCCTGCAAGTTATCAATGATAGAGAAGAGTTGAATAAATATCGAGCCCTTGTTCATGATGTGTTGGATAAGTATGAAGGCAAGATAATAATTAGTAATGAGGATGTGGAGACTCTTGAAGGTAAATGGCCATACACAAAAACTGTGGTGATTCGTTTTCCATCAATGGAGCAAGCCAAACGCTGGTATGAATCAACGGAATATCAAGATATAATACAGTACCGTCTTCGTGCCACAACTACCGATCTGATATTGGTTGATGGTAGGGCTTGATTTCTCTTTCTCATAAATGAATTTCAGGTATATTGCGGCATTATTTCATAAAACCACAGTGTAGCAGGCTAAGAAACACTTAGTGCTCCGACGCTCAAACAGGTTGTTGATTCACCTTTGCTTATATTACTGCTTTTGTCCTCTTCAAGCAATTTGCCTATAATCCAACATCGACTTCGTTTATAATGGGAACGGTATGAAAAACCTTGCTTGGCGGATTATCTTTCAACCTAGTAAATCACAACGCCCTTTGACGATGCTGTACTACGATGCTGTGCTTAGCCGTTGACAATTGTATTGCTTCCAGTATACAATAAACATCCGAAGTGGAATATAGATTTCAATGATCACAAAGAGGTTAAAAATATGTACGGGTGTCTTAAAAACAAAGGTGCTCTGCTAGTGTCAATGATCTCGATCATCGCATTGTCTGCTATTAGCTATCCAATTCATGCTGATAATATCGACACGATAGTAGACCTTTGGGATCAAGTCGAAGCGCCGGCGGCAGTTGAGTTAAAACCGGTTACCATCGTCCCCGGTGAAACAGCATTCCTGGTATTAGATATACAACAAGGCGTCTGCAATTCTCAGAGAAGGCCACGGTGTGTTGAGTCTGTTCCAAAGATAAAGATCTTTTTAGAGAAAGCTAGAGCAAACGGCATCACGATCGTTTATAGCCTTACAAGCAGCGGTACTCCATCAGATATACTGACCGATGTGGCACCTCACACTAACGAGCCGATAGTCAAGTCGAGCGTAGATAAGTTCTACAATACCGAATTGGAGTCCATTTTACAACAGAAAGGCATAAAAACGGTAATAATTGCTGGCACAACTGCTGAAGGCGCAGTACTACACACAGCGACCGGGGCCGCTATTCGAGGGTTCCAGGTCATTGTACCGGTTGACGGGATGTCTGCAGGTACTCTCTATGCGGAGCAGTATACAGCTTGGCATCTTGTCAACGCACCTGGATCGCGGCGAAGGACGACTCTTACTAGCTTCCATTTGATTGGTTTCTGATAAAAGACTTCAGCAAGTCGAAATGTTAATAACATATAAGGGGTCAGGTCTACACATTTAAGAAAAATATCAGAAATGTTAAGGAACAGGTGTATACTTTACAAACTTTTAAGAAATAGAGACAAATATAAGCATCGAATTTCCAAATCACCACCCCCTGTCGCCTGCGGCTCAAAGTGAGGCCTTCGGCTCAAATCGAGTCTTCCAACCACGATGCCCTTCCAGTCGTTGACGCCTACGGCGTCAACTTGAACGAAGTGACCGGAGGGATGAAGAGAGGGTCTTCAAATCGGGTTGCCAGTATGACATTATGGATCCGAACATAGAGAAAAGTTATCAACAGGGAACAGGCGTATACTTTTTAAACTTTTGAAAAACAGGAGCATCGCCTGTTTTTTCGATATGGTCTGAGACCTGATATTGCAGGCTAATCGCCGGCTTTAAAAAATAGAGACATCGTACCCGATTCATGTAATAATTAATCGTGCCCTTGTATCAAATAAAAAAGTTTGATTATACCCCCATCCTCGGATGGTCTTTGTCACGGTACGACATCTTTCAAACGTGTAAGCGCCGTTATTACTATACCTATTATTCAAAGTTCGATAACGAATACTCCACTGATAAAATCCTTTTCCTCAGAGAGATGATCTCAGCGCCTCTGGCAGTGGGGAATGTGGCTCATGAAATGATAAAAACACTGCTGAGAAGACTGCTGAAAGACGAGGGTACAATCAGGAGAAATAAATTTTTTAATTATACTTTTAGAACTCTCAAAGAGTACTGCAAAAACAACACGTTCAGAGAAACATATTATAAGGAAGCTTCGAAAATAGATATTTTAGCGATAGAAGATGATGTAAAACTATGTCTTAACAACTTTTTAGACAGCAATAGAGTGACTTGGTTAACAGGTAGAGCTATCAAAACCAAGAAAGACTGGATATTGGATCCGCCGGGTTACGGTGAATCGAGGATTGATGACCTGAAAGTCTACTCCAAGGTCGACTTTCTGTTCCCGGCTGATGACAGTATATATATTATCGACTGGAAGACCGGCAAGCCGTTGGAACAAAAACATTACAAACAGTTGCTTGGGTATACCTCCTGGGCCTCTTACCATCTGAACATTGCCCCTGATAAAATCATCCCGGTCGTCGCATACCTGAAACCCGAATATGAAGAGAAGGAATACGAATTTACTGAAGATGATATGAAGGTGTTTTTTTCCTCGATAAAAGGCGAGACATCCGAAATGTATGAATACTGTTCAGATATAGAAGAAAATATTCCAAAACAAAAAGCGTCCTTTATTAAAACAGATAACGACAAGATATGCGAAAACTGCAACTTCAGAGAACTTTGTTTTAACTAGTAGAAAAGTTATCCCCAAGGGACAGGCGTATACTTTTGAGAAATAGAGACAGATACAAGCATCGAAGTCTCGAATCATTACCCCGCCATAGTACCGCTTTTTTCTGCCCGAAGATAGAGGAGGACGCACCGTGAAAATCCGTGACATCGTTCCAGTAGCCATGGGACAGAAAGAGGCGGATGTCATTCTCAGCAACGCCAGTATCGTCAACGTATTCACAGGAAAAATTGAAGAAGGAAACATCGCCCTGTTTCGAAAGCGGATCGCCGGCATCGGTGATTATCATGAAGGTAAAAAGGTAATCGACCTGAAGGGCCGTATGATCCTTCCGGGCTTTATCGATGCGCACCTCCATATCGAAAGCTCCATGGTCTCACCGCGAGAGTTCGCAAGGGCGGTGCTTTCCAAAGGCACTACCACGGTGATCGCCGATCCCCATGAGATCACCAATGTGCTCGGAATCGAAGGGCTGGAGTATATGATCCACTCTACGGAGGGGATCCCCCTCAATGTGTATATCGCCCTCCCTTCCGCAGTGCCAGCCACCTCCATGGAAACCTCAGGTGCCAGGCTCGGCCCGGAAGACATGGTAAGCCTTGTTGACAAGTATCCTCAGCGTATCATCGCCCTCGGCGAGGTCATGAACTTCCCCGGGGTGCTTCACACTGACCGGGAGCTCATCGCCAAAATCGAAATCCTGCGCCACGAATACAAGAAGATCGACGGCCACGCTCCGGGTTTGAGCGGTAAAGAGCTGAATGCCTACATCGATGCGTTCATCCGCTCGGACCATGAGAGCACAACCGCGAAGGAGGCCCTGGAGAAGGTGTCAAGGGGCATGCAGGTGCTTATCAGGGAAGGAACAGCCGCCAAGAACATGGAAGCCCTGATAAAAGCGGTCGATGTCAACAATCACGTCTTCTTCTCCTTCTGTACGGATGACAGGGACCCCCTCGACATCGTCCGTGAGGGCCACATCAACTATCTTATAAAAAAAGCCATTCGTCTGGGTCTGGACCCGATAATCGCCGTTCGTATGGCAACTATCAACACGGCCCTTCATTACAACCTGAGGAGTATGGGGGCCATCGCTCCGGGATACAAAGCGGACCTTGTTGTTGTCGACAACCTGGACAACCTCAACATCGAGATGGTCATTAAAGATTCCCGCATCGTGGCGGAAAACGAAAACATAGTCGCGCCTCTGGAAGGTGTCTATCAGAACCTCCCAAAAAGCAGTGTGCGTATGACCCTGCCCGAGTATAATGTCGAAACCTTCCGCATACCTGCACGTTCGAGACGAATCCGCGTCATCGGTATGAAAAAAGACGACCTCTATACGGATCATCTCATCATGGATGCGAAGATAATAAACGGCCAGGCCGTGGCCGATCCGGACAGGGATATCTCCAAGGTGGTGGTTCTCGATCGTTATGAGGGAGAGCATATCGCCAGGGCTTTCGCCAGGGGCTTCGGTATCCGGCATGGTGCCATCGCCACCACCATCGGACACGATGCACACAACCTCTGCGTTGTAGGGGTAAGCGACGAAGATATGTATGGAGCGGTGAAACGGATCGAAAAGCTCGAAGGTGGAATCGTAGTAGTGATCGATAAAAAAGTGCGGGCCGAGATCGCCCTGCCTATCGCAGGCCTCATGTCCAATAAAGATCTGAACGAGGTCGTGGGGGAGCTCGAAGAGATAAAGCGTGCCGTCGCCGTCATGGGAAGCGACAAGGATATCCTCATGATCCTCCATTTCATCCAGCTTGCAGTGATACCGGAGATCAGGGTCACCGACCGCGGCCTCGTAAACGTGCTGGAACAGCGCCTCATCGACCTCTTTTTGGAGGACGGATCATCATAAAGCAGCCTAATTCGTGTAGCAGATGATCTAAGGATATGCCTGTCGTCCTCTGAGCCCTAACCCCCATTTCTCACAAAATTCTGTAAATATTTGAACATAGGGGGCTTTAATCCC
>Ga0307379_10014054_pt1 | contig 10345 bp, 5 predicted proteins | sample UN2MG_FD_202237 | JGI IMG/M metagenome (GOLD analysis project Ga0307379, IMG submission 202237) | Soil microbial communities from Risofladan, Vaasa, Finland - UN-2 | ecosystem: Environmental > Terrestrial > Soil > Coastal area > Acid sulfate soil | place: Finland: Risofladan, Vaasa | collected... | reverse complement strand
GGCAGCAAATGATAATTAGTACCCAATCTATGGAGGTGGGTATCATGATACGCAAACAGTCTCCCCTGAAGCATTTTGTCTGGTGATGCTGCAATTCCAGGAACAAAATTCGCAGGAGAAAAAGCAGCTTGCTCTACTTCAGCAAAATAGTTTTCAGGATTACGATTAAGCACCATCCGTCCTATAGTGATTGGAGGAAAGTCGGCATGAAACCAGACTTTGGTCATGTCGAACGGATCAAAGCGGTATTCCTCTGCTTGTTCAGGGGTCATAATCTGAACCTCAAGTCGCCATGAGGGATACTCACCTCGCTTGATGGCCTCATAAAGGTCCCGTGTTGCATGATCAGGATCCTCTCCTTTCAGTTTAGTAGCTTCATCCCGAGTTAGGTTCTGAATACCTTGCTCTGTTTTAAAATGATACTGTACCCAGTAATATTCACCTTTATCATTATACCACTTGAAAGTATGGCTGCTGTAACCATTCATTTGGCGAAACGTTCTTGGTATGCCCCGATCAGAAAACAGGATAGTAACTTGATGAATCGATTCTGGTGTAAGTGAAAGGAAATCCCAGAACATATCCGCATCTTTTAAATTCGTTCCCGGATGACGCTTCTGGGTGTGGATGAAATCTGGAAATTTCACTGGATCCCGGATAAAAAAGACCGGAGTATTATTTCCAGTCATATCATAATTACCTTCTTCAGTATAGAATTTTATAGCAAAACCGCGGGGATCACGTTCAGCATCGGCTGATCCTTTTTCTCCCCCCACTGTGGAGAAACGAACAAATACATCGGTACGTTTTCCGATCTCAGAAAGAAATTTAGCTTTTGTGTATTTCGTAATATCAGCGGTAACCTCAAAATAGCCGTGCGCACCTGTTCCCTTCGCATGCACCACTCGTTCAGGAATACGTTCTCGATTAAAATGACCGAGTTTTTCTAACAAAGGAGCATCCTGCAACAATACAGGGCCCTTACTTCCTGCTGTTTTGCTGTTTATGTCGTCATCAACTGGTGCGCCAAAGCCGGTAGTATAGATATTTTTATCATGTGACATGAGAAACCTCCTTTTTAGGATTATGGTTGTTGTTTTGCCTCACAAATACAGCCTCCAGCTGGTTTTGCACAGCCGATTTTCATTTCTTTAATTTATATCTACCTCTTTTCATTTTATAAATTTAGTTTCTCAGCCAACTATTAATTGTAAAGACAATATTGAAGGACCCTGTAGCCCCGCTGGAAAGGGATCTCCGCTTTACTCCGACAAGTTACGGGAAATGCGCTCACTGTTGCGGTTCAATGATGCTTGATGTTAAGAGATTGTTTCTTGATTTTAATTGTATGCTACATATCGCATTGTTTTTAATGAAAATACAATGATTATGTCGTCTTAAAAGACCTTGAAAACCTCAGGATCAGATCGAGATGCGGCAAATGAAAAGGAATTATTTAGAAGAAATTTAGTTAAGCACCATTCCGATGACTATGCCAGCCAATCTAAATATGTAAATAAATTATCAATAATATAACGACAAGTCAAGTTGTTTAATGTTTGAACGAAAACCCCTGAATTACATTATTCCTGTCATTGCGAGGCTCAAATAGCCCCTTTTTTAGTTTTTTAGTGGAATTACAAAAAGTGCCTGCCATATAAGCGAGGAGGTAATAGACCTTGTCAGAAAAGAATGAACCATCACAAAATTTTTGCCAGAATTTACAATATTACAGATAGAAATGATGATCTCACTGTCCATCATCTTTTTCAGCAAGCGTCAAAATTGCCTTGAAATATAATTAGTTTAGGGGTAACAAGTATCTATATGGTAAGTTTTGAGGAGGGTGGAATGAACCGGATTAAAATACAAGGTTTGGTTATATTGATTGCATTGGTTTCTATGATTAATCCACTTTGCTTGGAGGCGCTGGCAGAGAAGAGAATCGGTGTGCTTCTATGGAGTGAGGAGCTTCGCTACATCGAGACCAAGAACGGCATTACGGAACAACTTGGGAAAGAGGGTTTTGGAGAACCGGCCGTGAAGTTAACCATAGAAAACGCAGGTGGCAGTAAGGCCAAATTGGCTGATATTACACAGAAATTTGCCAAAGCAAAGATGGATCTGATTATTGCAATTGGCACCACTGCTACCATAGCCGTCGCCAGGGAGATTAAGAACGTGCCGATAGTCTTCAGCATGGTTTATGATCCTGTAGAGGTAAATATAGCTCGTAACTGGAAGAGTTCAGGCAATAACACTACCGGCACCAGTTCTCAAGTTCCCGTGTCGAAGATTATGGAGACCCTGAAAAGGTTCGCGCCAGCAAAGAGGCTGGCAGTGCTCTACACACCTGCTGAAAAAAACTCCATCGTCCAACTTAAAAAACTGCTAAGAGTTCAATCCGATTATCAAATCGAGGTTGTGCCGGTTCCTTTGACCAATAGCGAAGAAGTAGCCCTGATCCTGCCAGAGGTCATCCGCACGGTAGATGCAATTTATCTTTCCGGCAGCAGTATTGTCGGTAAAACAATATCGATGATCGTGGATCTGGCGACCAAGGCAAAAGTAGTCACTATAACTCACCTCGACGACTTAGTAAGTAAACGGGTACTTCTTGGCGTATGCGCAAATTCCTATGCTGTCGGCCGCATGGCAGCAAGAAAGGCAGTAAAGGTCTTGAAGGGAGCGAAGCCGTCATCTATTCCCATAGAAACACTGAATAATTTTGATTTGATTATTAACATAAAGACAGCAAGAGCAGGACAGTTTAATATTCCGCCGTCTTTTATGAAATCGGTGACAAAGGTTATGGAATAATTCCAGCACAAAATTTTTTATTATAACAACAGGGGAATGATACCAAAATGTTTAATAAAAAGTTGAGACAAAGTATCGGGTTCAAATTTTTAATCATCGTATCAGCCATTCTCCTCGCAAGCACAGTTGTCATAAGCACTCTAATTGCAATAAACGAAAGAGCGATGCTTCGTTATTCTTTAATAAACAAGGGGAATGGTCTTGCATCCTACATAACCAAACTCAGCAAAGACCCTTTGGTTGTGAAGGACCGTATTGAATTGGACATTATTGTAAACCAGGCGATTAAAGATGAGGAAGTTCTCTATGCAGTTATCCAGGATACCTCTGGTAACCTCCTTACTTCTCAATATGCCAGTATTGACTATCGCTGGCCAGGAGTCAGAAATATCGTTTCAGCATTACCAAGGGACAGTAAGTTGAAGGACATCATCGCAACCATGAAAATGCAGGCGGGGGTTATAGAAATATTTACTCCAATCACATCTGACGCTGATACTATCGGTAAAGTTACTCTTGGCCTGTCAGAGCATAAGATCAATCAACAAGTTGTAAAAACTATAATATTTATCATTGCGCTCAATTTGGTTGTAATGTTTATAATTGGAGCTGCTTTATTTGTTGCCTCAAAAAAACTGATATTAGATCCGATTACTGAGCTTGTTCATGCCACTACCCGTTTTGCGAAAGGGGAGTTGACGACTCGGGTGGAAATTAAGACGACCGGAGAGATGCTGGCGCTGGTTGAAAGCTTTAACCTGATGATGGAAGACCTGGGAAAGGCGATCATTTCCAAAGAAAATGAACTGGCCTGGCGCAAGCAGGCCGAAAATAAGCTGCGGGAAGGCCGACGACAACTAAAAGCCATCCTTGATAATATTCCTGCTATTGCCTGGTTAAAGGATAAGGAAAGCAGACTTGTTGCTGTAAACGAACCTTTTGGAAAATCATGCGGGTTTAACCCAAAGGATTTGGTTGGCAAAACGGATTTAGACATATGGCCGAGAGATTTAGCTGAAAAGTATAGAGCAGATGACAAAGAAGTCATGGAATCCGGCAAGCGTAAACAGGTTGAGGAGCCATTGACAGACAGCAAAGGCAAGGCTTTGTGGATAGAAACAATAAAGACACCGATATATGATGAGCAAGGAAATTTCGTAGGGACCGCGGGAATCGCACGTGATATCACCAAGCGCAGAAAAGCTGAAGAAAGCCTGAAGGAAACCCTCGAGAGCCTTAGGAAGGCGGTCGGTACGACCATTCAGGTCATGGTATCTGCCATAGAAGTGAGAGATCCCTATACGGCCGGTCACCAGCTCCGGTCGACGGATCTTGCCCGGGCCATTGCCACGGAGATGGAACTTTCACAGGATACAATCGACGCCATCCGCATGGCGGGTCCAATCCATGACATCGGGAAACTATCCATCCCCGCGGAGATTTTGTCCAAGCCTACCAAGCTGACAAACAACGAGTTTGACTTAATTAAGGAACATCCCCGGACAGGATTCGAGATTCTGAAGGATGTGAAATCCCCGTGGCCCCTGGCAGAAATTATCTACCAGCATCATGAGCGTATGGACGGCTCCGGCTATCCAAGAAATCTGAAGGGGGATGAGATTCTCATGGAAGCCCGCATCCTCGCCGTTGCTGATGTTGTGGAAGCCATAGCCTCACACAGACCCTATCGTGCCGCCTTAGGATTAAATGCGGCACTGGAAGAGATTGAAAGGAACAAAGGGACGCTTTATGACGCAGATGTGGTGGATGCCTGCCTGAGATTATTCCTGGAGAAAGAGTTTCACCTTCAAAGGCCCGGATTCTAAATGGCAAACGCCGATGTGTCTTTAACCTGTCTGAAGGATCACGCGCATGAGTAAAAGACGTTTTTATTATTCATTACCGATTATTCTTCTGCTGATCGTCTTTGTTACCGGCTGGTTTGCAATAGACTATCTCAGCAATAAAGCCCGGCAGGAAATCATCAGAGAAGGCCGAGTTTCAACATTAACACTGACCATCTATGTATCCTCTACGTTGACAGTCATCGAAGGGGCCGTTAAAACCCTGGCTGGTTCTCGGATTGCTGCCGCACTGCCGTCTAAAGGAACTCCCCGGGATATCGAACTTGCCAATAGAATATTGGCCAGGTATAATTCAGCTTTAAACGCCTCCGTGTCCTACCTGATGGATGCCGACGGCATGACGGTGGCATCCTCCAACCGGAACGATCCGGACAGCTTTTTGGGGAAATCATATCGTTTCCGTCCTTATTTTCAGAAAGCGGCCAATGGCCAACCCTGTCGTTATTTTGCGCTGGGCATTACTTCCGGAAAGAGGGGTTTCTATGCCAGCTACCCGGTTCGGAATCGAACAGGAAAAGTGACTGGTGTGGTCGTGATGAAAAAGGACCTTGATAAGATGGAGACCTTTTTCAGTAAATACCCTTTTTGTTTTCTCCTCAGCCCGGACGGCATTATTTTCCTGTCCAGCACACCGGCAATGGTTTTAAGCAGTCTCTGGCCGCTGGACAAAACAGTACGGGAAACATTGATTGCTTCCCTGCAATTCGGCAACAAACCATTTGAAGCCATTATGAAAAAGGAAATTGTCGATGGTACGGAAGTCACTTTAGGGGGAAATGATTATTTTGTTTCCAGGAATGTGATTGACAATGGCGGATGGTCGATTATGCTTCTGACCCCGACAGATCGTATCAGGAATTACAAATTGATCGGCATTCTGGCAACGATTTCCGTATGCTTTTTAATTATGATCTTTTCAGGCATTATCTATGTCAAAGACCGATCCAAACAGGCCATTCGGGAAAGTGAAGAACTTTACAAGGCGCTTACCGAAAAATCCATCGCCGGTGTTTATGTGGTGCAGGACGGCAAGTTCCGTTTCATTAATTCCAATGCAGCATCCTATGCAGGCTATACAAGTGAGGAGTTGTTAAACCGGGACGCGGGTATATTGGTCAGCCCGGAAGACAGGGAAAAAGTAAGGCAAAATACCAAGGCCATGCTGCTTGGCGAAATGAATTCCCCTTATGAATTCAGGATTATCACAAAACAGGGAGAAACCCGCTGGATTATGGAAACCGTCACGTCCATTTTACATGAGGGCAGGCGGGCCATCCTGGGAAACTCGATGAATATCACCAAGCGCAAGCAGGCTGAAGAAAAGATCCGGCAGATGGCCTACCATGATTCCCTGACCGGTCTTCCCAACCGGAAGCTATTCTCTGATCGTCTGGATATTGCCTTAGCCCAGGCCCAGAGAAATCAAAAGGGTGTTGCAGTCAGCATGCTCGACCTTGATAAGTTCAAGAATGTGAACGATACCCTGGGCCATGATGTGGGAGATATTCTTCTCAAAGCAGCGGCAGAGCGGCTAAGCGCAGCACTGAGGAAGGGTGATACTGTTGCGCGGTTCGGTGGCGACGAGTTTGTGTTGATCCTTTCCGACCTGAAGGGAATAGAAGATGTGATCCAGGTTGCACAGAAGATCGTTGACAGTTTTCATAAGCCCTTTCTCATCGACACACATCAACTCGTTGTGACGGCGAGTATCGGCATCGCTGTCTATCCCGATGATGGAACAGATGAGGCTGTCCTCCTGAAAAATGCCGATATCGCGATGTATCAGGTCAAACAAACAGGAATGGACCGATACCAGCTCTGTAAAAAGGCCTGAACGATACTAATCGCATTGATCTATTCCAGGTTTTTCAAAAGGAGATAAAAATGGCGTCCAAAACAATCAGACTGGTGTCATGGAACGTCAACGGCTTCCGGGCAGTGCTGAAAAAGGATTTTCACCGGTCTGTTGCAAAACTCGACGCCGATGTCCTGGCCATTCAGGAAACCAAAATCCAGGTCGATCAATTGACCCCTGAAATGATCGACGTGGATGGATATGCGTCCTGTTTTTCCCATGCTACCGTCAAAAAGGGATACAGCGGCGTGGCAGCCTATTCCCGACTGACGCCAATACAGGTAAGGCATGGCATCGGTCTTCCCGGATTCGACAACGAGGGTCGAATCATTGAAATGACCTTTGATGATTTTATCTTCTTCAATATATACTTTCCCAACGGCCAGATGAGTGAAATGCGGCTGCAATACAAACTGGATTTTTATGCTGCGTTTTTTGCGTATGCCGATGCTTTAAAAGATGAGGGCAGGAGCCTGGTGATCACAGGCGACTTCAACACCGCCCATAACGAAATCGACCTGAAAAACCCCGGTCCCAATGCCAAACGTTCCGGTTTTCTCAGGATCGAAAGGGACTGGCTGGATAAAATCATCGAAAACGGGTATATAGACACCTTCCGCCACTTGTATCCTGACACCATCAAATACTCCTGGTGGAGCTACCGGTTCAATGCCAGAGAAAACAATGCAGGATGGCGAATCGATTACTTTTTTGTGACACGGAACATACTGGAAAAGGGGTGGATCAAAGACGCCTTTATTGAAAATGACATTTTCGGTTCTGATCACTGTCCACTTGGGCTGGTGCTGGAAATATGATCCTTAGTGCTTTGATTCGTGTTTCAATTTGGTTAAGCCGTAACAAGTCTTCCATGAAGCGTATTTGATCCATGCAGATTTCAAAGAAAAACCCGCAAAAATCAGCCAGCATGTCATTGACCGATTCCGGGAAGGAATTTCCGCTGCAAAGAAGCTCTCATGTAAATCTGTAATAAATGGAGAAAGGGGTCAAGGATTCAAGGGTTCAAACGTTTGTTTTCTAATGATTTTATCAGAGCTTAAACCATCCTCTCTGCTTCACCGATATCTCTTTGTAAAAGATTCGCCAACAGGCCGAAGGCGGTTAAATCCTCACACTTTATTCCTGTTCCTGTTCTTTTTATACACACTAAGCCACTCTTCCCTGAATGCCTCAAACCGGTTCTCTCCTGCGGCGGCTCTTATATCTTTCATTAGATCCTGGTAGAATGTCAGGTTATGAATCGTAAGCAGCGTTTCCGCAAGAGGATCCGGCAAAAAGAGTAGATAGCGAAGGACCATACGCGAGTATGTCCTGCAGGTATAACAACCGCATTTCGTATCGAGCGGGAATTTATCTTTCCTGTATTTTTTATCAAGTATCCTGATTTTCCCCATCCGGGTAAACAGGGTTCCCTGGCGAGCGTACCTGGTGGGAATTACGCAATCGAACATATCCATCCCACCCTGCACAGCGGCAAGTATGTCTTCAGGAAGTCCAACTCCCATCAAATATCTCGGTTTCTGCTCCGGTAAAAAGTGGGCGGTGACCTCCACAACTTTTTTCATGAGTTCAAAGCCCTCTCCGACACTGACCCCGCCTATGGCATAACCGTCAAAAGGGATTGAGGTAATTTCAAGGGCGCTTTTCTGCCTTAGATCAGGGAAAACACCTCCCTGAATGATCCCGAACATGAACTGGTATTCCCTCAGTTCAACCTTCCTGCATCTTTCCGCCCATCCGGTCGTGCGCTCGACTGATTTTTCGATATAGTCTCTCGATGCAGTGTGTTCAACGCACTCATCAAAAGCCATAACAATATCGGCTCCGAGGTCCCGCTGAATCTCTATTGATTTTTCAGGCGTAAAAAAAACACGCTCTCCGTCCTCCTTATATGAAAATGAAACTCCGTCATCGTTTATCTCTCTTCCGGGAAGAGAAAAAACCTGAAAACCGCCCGAATCGGTGAGAATGGTTTTATTCCAGCCCATAAAACGATGAAGTCCGCCAATCCGTTTGACAGTGGCAAGCCTTTCTCCAAGAGAGAGATGGTATGTATTTGCAAGAATAACCTCGGAATCCGTCTCGGCAACATCCCGTGGCGTAATTGAGCGCACAAATCCGGCCGTGCCCACAGGCATAAAGGCAGGCGTCAGAACTTTCCCGTGAGATGTTGTAAATTCTCCTTTTCTTGCGCCGCATGAATCGACGGCAAGCAGATTAAAGCCTATATCTTTTGAATTCATAATATCTGTTTCCTGTCATATTCCGATAATTCCTACAGTCTTGTATTGTCCTTATCTGTTTTTTTTAATTTTTCTGTCATATTTTTTAAGCCTGTTATATCATTCAAAGGCATGGGCTGTAACAGGCATAAGAATCAATATGATCGCAAGTACTCTTATTATCGGCCAGAATCTCTTTTGCATTTTATCCTGTCACGCCCATTTGATTTTATGGTTTAGTCTCAACGATAAATTGGAACATCCATAGGCAAAGCCGATTTGCCTTCACTCTTTAACAATGTCTCATGTATCGCTATCATCTCAACCAAATAGAAAAGTGCGGCACGCACTGTTTTTAAAGTGGAAATTAATTCATTGCGAATTGTGTCTGCGGTATAATGAACAATATGTTTATTGTTACGGCCATTGCCCACCTCTGATTTATGCAGTACGATAAAACGATGAGTGGCTGCATTTCTGAGAGATTTCTTGACTTCCAGGTAACCCTTTTTGCCGAGATCGTCTGATAGTTCAGCAAGTGCAACAATCGCCGGGTTACCGCTTTTGATCTCATCAGCTATCTTCGGCTGCCATTCCATTTGCTTTGCGTCTTTTCTTTTTATTCGCCACTCGTTGATAAAGTTTACTCCTTTGGCCGAATCCTTAACACCAAAATATTCGGCGGTAGCAACCGCTACCTTGTCTAAAATGTCAAAACAGGATTTTTGCGCCACTGTTATCAATGACGAATCCATACCATAATGTGCATTGTCGAGAGTATCGGAATAAAAACCGCTTTCGGGAAGTTTGCATTCCAAAGCATAATAAGCAAGCCAGCGCGTCAGCAGATAATCAGCCTTCATTGTGTTAAACATCGCAAAAATAGGCGGAACGCCCGGCCCCTTAGCCGTGGGTTCGGTTATACTGCCTATTATCAGCGAATCCCAGCGTGAAATTGACTTGTCGAGCCCTTCAATTGTGGCTGAAAGAGCCAGCCTGTTTTCTGCTACAAATTTTTCATACGGGCTTAAAGCTTCCAAGTTCCGTTTTTTAATTTTAGAAGGCTTTGTTTCAAGAAGTTTTGAAAATGACTCAAGTGCATGCTTTCCACCATATTTTAATATACTTTCGGGCGAATCTTTAAATATCAGTATATGACTTGCGGCAAAACTTCTCAGCATTTCAGGATCCCCAATGCCGATATCAGCATAGTAAAGAAGAAATTGCGCGACTCGAGCAGCGGCAATGCCATTTGACGGATCATGCATTAGCGCCTTTTTATAAGAATCATAAGCCTCAACCCAACGATAGGAGCGCCAGAGTAGATTTCCAATATTTGTCAGAGCCTGCGTTACCAGCTTAGAGCCTTTTGAATTTCTTACGGTCAATCCATAAAGCCAGCGGGCTTCTCTGCGCATTTCCCAGGTATCGAGATGCCAGTTACCTTCAGAGCTGGTTTGCATTTCTGAAAGGCCAAAGAGACCGTTGGCCAGATTATACCTGATATCAAGCCTGTCCGGATAGTCGTGAAGTATCCCGCGAAATATCTTAACCCCCTCTTC
>Ga0307379_10014053_pt1 | contig 10345 bp, 13 predicted proteins | sample UN2MG_FD_202237 | JGI IMG/M metagenome (GOLD analysis project Ga0307379, IMG submission 202237) | Soil microbial communities from Risofladan, Vaasa, Finland - UN-2 | ecosystem: Environmental > Terrestrial > Soil > Coastal area > Acid sulfate soil | place: Finland: Risofladan, Vaasa | collected... | reverse complement strand
GACCAGATCGATGTCACCATCAACGCCATGACCCTCACCTACGAGGTCATGGCCCCCGGAACAGGCGAGCCGGCCTGGCGCTACATGGACCCGGGACGCAGCGCCTTGCGCATCCACACCAAGCTCGTGGGATCGGGGGCTGCGTGATGGATGTCCTCATGGATCCCATCGTGAAGTACGGCTTCGCCGGCTTTGCGGCAATGCTGCTCGCCATCCTCGTATGGATCATCCGCCACCTCCTCGCGGCCAACCGCCGGGAGGCGGAGGTCATCGCGGCGAACACCGATGCGCTGAAGTGCCTCAAAGACGCGATGCGCGATGTGGTGAAGATGGAGCGGGAGGCCCGCGATTGGATGAGGTACTGGGCGGACCGATCCGGGGCGCCTGGCGACTCGCGGATCCCTCCCCTGCGCATCGGACCCCCGGATGTCGGCGGCCCCCGTGGGGGACAAGATGTTGAACCTTCCGGGAGTGCATCATGAGCGCGAAGATCATCCAGATCGCCGATGCCGTCGTCGCCCTCATCAACGCCGGCGAGTTCGACCGCGAGTTCGAGGCCGCGCGGCGCTATCTCGTGGACTTCAAGCTCCAGGGCGAGCTCGATGAGCTCCGCGTCTCCGTTGCGGTGCGCGATGACGACGAGACGAGCGCGACCCGGCATGAGCAGCAGCACGACTATGGCATCGACATCGGCGTGCAGCAGAAGGTCGATCCCGCCAGCCTCGAAACGCTCGATGCCCTCGTGGCCCTCGTCGAGGCCATCCACGACCACCTGGCGGCCCCCGGCACTCGCCACTTGGCGAGCCCGGTCGACGCCGTCCTCGTGGCCATCAAGACCGAACCGATTTATGCCCCGGACCACCTGGGCGAGCGACGGGTGTTCACGAGCATCGTGCGGTGCACCTACCGCGCGCTGCGATGAATGAGGAGTGACACCCATGGCCAAGCGAATGGGCTTCGAAGCCGTGCTCAACTACAAGGTCGGCGGCCAAGGTGCCGGCGGCTCGTGGATCGAGGATGCGAACGTAAGAGACCTCACGCTCTCGATGGAGAAGGGCGAGGCGGATTTCACCACCCGCGGCAACGCCGGCTGGAAGGCGCTCGTCGGCGCGCTCAAGAGCGGCAGCGTCGAGTGGGAGATGGTCTGGGATACCGCCGATGCGGGATTCGTCGCCATCAGGAACGCCTGGTTCGGCGATGCCATGATCGGCCTGCAGATTCTCGACGCCCCGGGTGGCCAGGGACTCCAGGCGGATTTCGAGGTCTTCACCTTCTCGCGCGCCGAGCCGCTCGAAGCCGGGCAGATGGTCTCCGTGGGCGTGAAGGTCACCTATTCGGCCACGCCGCCGAGCTGGATCGGCGCATAGCCCCCCGGCCCCCGGAAGTGGGGGCCATCGCACGTGGCCGCAAACCGCAGATTTCCCCCGCTCCGGGCGCCGGGGGCGGAGCACGATCATGAACAGCCAGCTCAGCATTGCAGGTGAGATCGCCGGCGCACCGCTCAACTCGACGCTCTCGCGGTCGGCCGATGGGGGCATTCGCCACGGCCCCATCACCCTGCCGGTCGCCGAGGCCGGCACGCTCAGCACGCGCACGACCGACACGACCGGCGTGCTCACCATCACCGACACCACGCTCGAGATCGGCGATGTGATCGACATCTACTGGGATGGCGGCCGGTGCTATGACGTCGATGTCGACAACGTCGTCGGCAACGATGTTACGTTCAGCGGCGGTGCGGGCGACGTCCTGCCCGCCGTGGACACCGCGATCACGGCCGCCGAGCAGGTGGTCATCGACACGGATTTCGATGGCGCCGTCCTCGTCGCCATCGGCGCGCTCGCCAATGCCCGCGGGCACCTGAGTTTCCAGCAGAGTGCCGTAACGGAACTCTCCGTCGATCTGGTGCAATCGGAAGCATGGTTCTGGGCCGACAACCTGAGCATCGCCAACCCGCTGGTCGGCACGGTCGTCGGGAATATCCAGGCCTCCCAGGCCGGCTCGACCGCGACGGCCACGCTGGATGTCGGCATCCTCTACGACTCGACGCCCTGATCCACGGCTCACATTGCGCCCCGCAGTACCCGCGAGCACGACTTCCGGGGGCGGGAGATCGCGACGATGAAGACGTTCAAGGATACAACGGACCGCACCTGGAACATCATGATCAACGTCAGCGCCATCAAGCAGGTGCGCAGCGCGCTGGACGTGGATCTCCTCGGCATCATCGAGGGCAGCAAGGTCCTCGAGAAGCTCATCGACGATCCGGTGACGCTCTGCGATGTGCTCTACGTGCTCATCAAGCCGCAGGCCGATGCGCAGCAGGTGACCGATGAGGAGTTCGGGGCCGCCCTGGGCGGCGATGTGCTGGAGAAGGCGGTCGAGGCGCTGCTGGGAGAGCTCATCGATTTTTTCCCACAAGCGAAGCGCGCAGCGCTTCGCCGCCTGCTGGAGAAGATCGACCAGCTCGAGAAGAAGGTGGCCGACCGGGTGATCGCGGAGATCGACTCGGGCCGGCTGGATCAGATGCTGGAGCAGGAGCTCGATCGAGCGCTGCGGACGCCTGGAAGCTCATCTGGCAGTGCGCGGGCATCGCCGGCGTCGACCCGCTCCCCCTGACGCTCCGCGAGCTCCTCGACATGGCCGATGCGCGGCATGAGTTCGAATGGGCGCAGACGAGCTCGCTCATGGCGCTCATCGCCAACTGCCACCGCGACCCGAAGAAGGGCCCCCTGGAGCCGGAGGATTGCCTCCCCAAAGCCGGCGGCCGGCGGGAGGAGAAGATGAACCTCGGGCACGACATTTCGGTTCTGAAAGTCTTCGTTGACAAGAGGCCAGGGAGCGCATGATGAAGAAGAAGCAATCATGGCAGACGAGCGCTGCGGGCGCCGTGGCCATCCTCACCCGCATCCGGGCGCCCTGAACTCGAAACGCGGTGGGCCGCGGAATCTAGATCTTTCAACTGTATTGCTTCAGGAGTCCATGCGATGGTCACACACAATCCACGCCTGCGAGGTGGGCGATATCCTCGACTCGGTGAAATCGTTCATTACATCACGCCCGACAAAGGCATTCTCGCAGCGATCGTCACCGAGAGCTGTTTGGGCTTTCCACTTGATGCGGAAGGTAATGAGAATTACGTGAGCCTCTGGGTGTTTCGCAGTCCGCGCTGCAGCCCACAATCCGCAGATGCTTTTGAACACGAGCGGGTGTCGGTGCCGTTCTATGACCCAATTTACCGGCAGCCCAACACCTGGCACTGGATGCCAAGGGACTGATCTCCGGCTCCCGGTCGTCCGCGTTTCGACTTTCAACTTTCCAGCTTTCCAGCTTTCACCTTTCGGCGTTTTCCCCCATGTTCAACGCGCGCGTGACACGAATGTTCTTCGACAAGCCGGCGGTCCAGAATGCCGTCGACCGCGCCATGCGCCGCGTGCATTCCCAGTTCGGGGCCTACGTGCGCCGGACGGCACGCTTCAGCATTCGCAAGCGGAAGGCATCGAGCGCACCCGGAAGCCCTCCGAGCAGCCATACGGGCGACCTGAAGCGCCGCATCTTCTTCGCCTACGAGCCGCAGCGGCAGAACGTCATCATCGGCCCGATCAGGACGAATCAGGTCTTCTTCGGCCCGGACCGCCGGCCCGTGCGCGGCACGATCCCCGAGGTGCTCGAGGAGGGCGGCGCCATCCGCATCCTCGAAGTCAGGAAATACGGCCGGTGGCAGCGCGCCGACCTGCGCAGCAAGCGGCGCCTGAGCGGGCTGCCCGCTTGCCTGCGGAAAGTATCGATCGCGGCCCGCCCCTACATGGGGCCGGCGTTCGCGGAGAACAAGCCCAAGCTCGATGAGATGTGGGCCAACAGCGTGAGGTGATGCACACATGGCAGCCGGTGGAGCCATCCGGGCCGGGCGGGCCTTCGTCGAGCTTTTCGGCAAAGACGACCAGCTTACGCGCGTGCTCAAACGCGCGCAGCAGAAGCTGAAGGCCTTCGGTGCCGGTGTGCGGCGGATCGGGCGGGCATTCGCCGCGATCGGCACAGCCGGCCTGTTGCCCCTCCTGGCGGCCGTCAAGATCTTCAAGTCCAGCGGCGATGCCCTGGACAAGATGGCGAAGCGGACGGGCGTCAGCGTCGAGACGCTCTCGGAGCTGGGCTTCGCCGGCGAGCAGTGCGGCGCGGGCCTGGAGACCCTCGAGAAGGGCGTGAGGACGATGCAGCGCGCGATCACCGACCTCGGGCGCGGCCTCTCAACCCAGGTCGATGCGTTCGATGAGCTGGGCCTGGCGGCTGATGATCTCGAGGGCCTGTTACCCGAGCAGCAGTTCAAGCTCATCGCCGACCGGCTGAGCAAGATCGAGGATCCCAGCAAGCGGGCCGCCCTGGCCATGATGATCTTCGGCCGGGCCGGCACGCAGCTCCTGCCCATGCTCGCCAATGGCGCGGCGGGCATCGAGGCGCTCCAGGAGGAAGCCCGGGCCCTGGGCCTGACGATTTCGACCGAGACCGCGGCCGATGCGGCTGAGCTGACCGACACGTGGAACCGGCTCTGGCGGGTGCTCAAGAACGGCGCCTTCGTGATCGGCTCAGCTCTGGCGCCGCTGATCATCTCCCTGACGCGGACCGTGATGCGGATCACCCTCCGCGTCGTCGACTGGATCAAGCGCAATCGCCAGCTCGTGGTCGGCGCGGCCAAGATCCTGGCGCTCTTCGTGGCAGTGGGCGCGGCGCTGTTCATCGCCGGGGGCCTCATCGCGGCCATCGCTGCCGGATTCGGCGTCCTGGCCACGATCGTGTCCACGGTGGGCGCCGTCCTCGGCGTCGTCGTCACCGTTCTCGGCGCCCTGCTCTCGCCGATCGGCCTGGCCATCGTGGCGGTCGTCGCCCTGGGCGCGGCGATCCTGAAATGGACCGGCGCCGGCTCGGCGGCGCTCACGTGGCTGTCGGAGAAGTTCGGCAAGCTGCGCGATTTCGTGGGCGACATCGTGGGCGGAATTGTTGATGCGCTCGCCGCCGGCGACATCGCCCTGGCGGTCAAGGTCCTCTGGGCCGGCCTGAAGGTCGCCTGGCAGAAGGGCACCGATGGCCTCGAGCGCCTGTGGATCAACTTCAGCAGCGGCTTTCAGAAGGTGGCCATCAACGCTTTCAGCGGCGTTCGCAAGGCGTGGATCGAGGTCCGCGACTTCTTCGAGCGCAACTTCCCGAACTTCACGGCCGCATTGTCCAAGACCTGGACGAACTTCACCTCGGCCTTCCGCGAGGGCTGGGCGATCGCCCAGAACTGGATCGCCGACCGCTGGCTGGAGCTCATGGGCATGTTCGATGAGAGCCTCGACGTCGGGGCTGCCCAGAAGCTCGGCGCCGACCAGCTCGCCGAGCAGCTCGTCGGCATCGAAGATGAGCGGGCGAAAGCGATCGCCGAGGCCGAGCGGCGCCGCACGCGCTCGGACGCCGAACGCGAGGCGGAGAAGGCCGCCGCCCTGGCCGAGGTCGATGCGCAGCGCCAGCAGGCGCTCAAGCAGCTCGATGAACGGAAGAATGAGCGGCTGCGGCAGGCCGAACAGGAACTCGCCGACGCCCGGCGCGAGCTGGATGAGGCCCGCGCCCGGGCTGCCGAGCAGCGCGCCGCCGGGGGCGGTGCCGGGGCCGGCGGGGCCGGCCCGCTCGGGGCCGATTTCGATGAGCTGCTCGAACGCCTCGAGTCCGCGGGCACCGCGATCGCGGCGAAGACCGGCATGACCGTCCGTGGGACGTTCAACGCCGCGGCCATCCAGGGCCTGCTCGCCGAATCCCAGGCGGCCGAACGGACCGCCGATGCGACCGAGGAGACAGCGCGGAACACGAAACGCATCGAGCGAGCAATCCAGCAGAACGGAGCGGTCTTCACATAAGTCATGCCCATCACAGTCGCGGAACAATTCGGCCGCCGGCTCAGCGGCGATCGCGGCGAGCTGGGCTACCTCATCACGGGCACGACAGACGCCGGCGAAGCGCGCACGGCCCTCCTCGAGGCCGCGCCGACGGCCCATGGCGGTCTGCCCCGCGTCGATGGCGAAGTCGATGAGATGCCCGGCCTCCAGCAGCGAGGCGGCGCCTTCCTCGGCCGCGTGAGTTACGGCTATGGAAGCGGCAGCGCGCCGCCCGAGCCGGAGGACAGCACCTTCAGCTTCGACACCGGCGGAGGCACGCAGCACATCACGCAGAGCCTCGCCACGATCGGCAAGTACGCCCCGCCGGACCAGACAGCGCCCGACTTCCAGGGGGCGATCGGCGTGACGAAGGACGGCGTGCAGGGCGTGGACATCACCGTGCCCGTCTACCAGTGGTCCGAGACGCACTACTTCACGGCGAGCCAGGTCACGGAAGCCTACAAGGCGAAGCTCTCGCGCCTCACCGGCTCCGCGAACAATGCGACGTTCAAGGGTTTTCAGGCCGGCGAGGTCCTCTTCCTCGGTGCGCGCGGTTCCCGCCCGGGCGATGATCCGGCCGATCTGTGGCAGATCGCCTTCAGTTTCGCCGCGAGCAAGAACGCCACGGGTCTCACCGTCGGCCCGATCACGGGCATCAACAAGAAGGGCTGGGAATACCTCTGGGTCCTCTACCGCGAGGCCGAGGATGAAGACGCGAAGGCGCTCGTGCAGCGTCCGATCGCCGCCTATGTGGAGCAGGTCTTACTGCTCGACACCTTCGCCGACCTGCAGATCGGCTCATCATGACGCATCTCTTCCATCGAGTTCAGACGGGCGATCCGCTCCGCATCCCGGCGCGCGCGTACAACGCGATGATCGATGCGGCCGAAGCGGAGCGCGTCCGGCGCGATGGGATCGACGTGCAGCGCGGCGATCGGCTCACGCTGCCGCGGCCGGAGGTGGTCCTCGTGCGCAATGAGAGCGATGAGGATCTGCCGCGGTTCGGCATCCTCGGCATCGAGGGCGTGATCATCGAGCCCGGGCCCCCGGAAGATGGGGGCAATGATGCGGAATTCAAGGCCCGTCCAGCCCTGCGCGGCGCGGCGATCAACTGGGATGACCCGCATGCCTATCACGGCCGGTTCGTCATCGCCCGCGAGCCGATCCCGGCCGGCAAGATCGGGTACGCGGTCATCCGCGGCATCACCCCCGGAATCGTGATCATCAATGATGAGGAACACACCTGTGCGGATACGTGCCCGGGCGAGCAGGTCCTGCAGAGCGGCTTTTCCGGCGGTGCGCGGATCCTCTGGAAGCAGCCCCCGGACGGGCAGCCCACGGATGGGGTCATCGCCGGCGGCGGCGAGGCACGCCTGGCCTTGCTCGAGGTCGGACCGCGGGATCGCGATCGGTTCGCCGTGCGCCTGGGCAAGGCGCAGCCGATCGCACCCGATCGCTGGGGCTGGTGCTATCCCTGGACTGAGCGGGTGCTGGATGGCGAGCTGCTCAGCCCGACCTATGGCATGTACCTCTGGCAGGAGGATGCGCTCACCGACGACGGCGTGCCGGAACGCATGGCGATCAACCGCCTGGAGGCCGCGAGCGAAGGGAACGGGGGCGGACTGGTCCTGCCTCCCATCCCGGAAGGAAGGATCGTCGAGCTCCGCGCCGAGCGGACCTGGCAGGGCGACACGCGTTTCGTCTTCGAGGCCCCGACAAGCACCCTCTTCACGGCCATCATCACCGGCAACGATTACGGGGCCTGGCCGCGCGCCTACACCTGGCAGAGCGCGATGGCCGATGGCGCGCATGAAGTGCCGGACCCGAACGGCTTCAGTTGGCTCGACTTCGCCTGGGCGCACAACCAGGTCGAGATGCTCAACGGATTCGGCCAGATCGTCAGTCCCTACGGCGGGCAGATGAGCGATGAGATCGTCGAGGTGGAGGTCCTGCCGATCCCGAACGGACAGCCCGTGCGGATGTGGATCGCCACGGGCGCTTTGGGCACGCCCTGGCCGCGGTTCAGCGCGCCGAACGCCCTGCGGGTGACCTGCAAGAACGGCGCGAAGTTCATGACCACGATCGAGCAGCTCGAGCAGCTTAACGGCCTGGCGCGACTTTCGGGCGCCGAACTTCCGGGGGCCGGGGGCGGGGGCTGTGGAGGATGCTCATAATGCCACGCACGCCCGGACCAGGACCGCCACCGGACATCAAGCCGTATCGGCCGCACCCGATCGGCGGAGGACTCCTCGCCAAGAAGTGCTGCTGCGCGCCCGGGGGCGGCGGGGACTGCCCGACCTGGGCCGTGCCCCCGTGCGCAGAGTACATGCGCATCATCCACACGCAATTCAAGGCGATGTCCCCGGCTCACGACTATCCCGAGTTCTACTGCATTCACGAGGTCGCGTTCATGATCCGGGCCCATTTCGACCCCAACGCCCGGATCTACCGCGGCATCAACGACTCGAACGACATCGTCTACTTCACCGATCACGTCCAACGCTTCATCGACGGCGAGCTGGAGGGCGACTTCTCGCTTGAGTATCCGCATGTCCGCTTCGCCTACGGGGAGTTGCTGGAGCTCCGCTGCGATCATCACGAGGGCGATCCATCGCCCTACAACATGGTGCGCTACAAGGCAAGCTGCGACTGGTCAGCCATGTATTGTGAACACGCGTTTGGAGGCCGGTGGTGGCAGGCGGATCCGGTGTTGCCGAGTGATCTGTGCGTGCGCGCAGGGAAGTACACCGACTTTGAACCGTGGATCGATCCCGATGTCGAGATTCTGAATCCCGGCAACATGATCATCCTAGATCCAGCGTGAGGTAATTGAACCATGGCATTCCCGTATCAGAAGAGCGGCGAGACGCAGGGCGCCTTCGATGCCATCTGCCGCATCTTCGCCCGCCTGGCGACGCTCGACACGCTGCGCACCGACCTCAAGACCGAACGCGGCCTGATCGTGGGCGACACCGAGGAGGCCGAACTCTACGAGCTCAACGAGGCTTTGCGCGCGTTCGACAACATCGACCAGGCCGTCCACCTCAACAGCCAGGCGATCGCCAACGCCACCGGGCATTTCTTTATCCGCCAGATCGGCGCTGAGGAGCTGCTCGAGGCGATGCGCGATCGCGAGCAAGTCATCGCGATGGTCCGCAAGCTTCGCGAGTTCATGATCACAGACAGCCAGACGCTCAACGACTGCACGGTCGCCGCCACGGTCGCCTACGGCGCCCCCGGACATACGAACACGGGCGACGGCGTGGGCGCTGTCGGCATCAAGGATCGCACCGGCGCCTACCTGGCCAACGCGCGCCCCGAGAAGCTCACGATGCGCTGCACCGCCGATGCCCAGGGGCCGCGCTGCGGGATCCTCGCCGGCGAGGAAGTCTTCGAAGTCTCCGGCAAGGCGACGAAACCGAACCTGTGCCACGAGTGGCTGAGCAAGGGCGGCAGCGGCCTCACCGGCCGCATGACCTCGATCGCCCTGGCTCGGCAGCGCGGCGTGGGGCCGGGCAAGAACATCGTCTCCAACGGCACCATGCAGGCCTTCGTCACCAACGTCCCGAGCTACTGGGGCCCGCCGAAGGCCGGCACCCCCGGAACACACATCCTCGAATGCACGGATGAACCCTACGTCGGCACGAAGCACCTCAAGCTCGTCGGTGATGCTATCGGCACGAAACCATCGCTGCCCCAGCCGTGCGATGGCGCAAGCGCGACGCTGCTGCGCCCGGCCCGGCCCTACCTGATCGGCCCCGTCGTCCGGTACGGCACCGGGCTTCCGACGGCCGGCGCGCTCCGCCTGAGCTTCCAGGATGGTGCCGGCACGATCCTCAACACGCTCGATCCCTGCGCCTCCACCGTGGACTGCACGGCTCTGACCGCTGCCTATGTCTGGTATGCCACGCTGGTCTGGACGCCGTACCTCATCCCGGCCGCGACGGAGATCATCCTCGAGACCTCCACGGCCCTCGGCGACACCGAGAACATCTACGTGGGGGGGGTTGCGATCGCCGAGGCATCCGACCTCTGGGCGCAGGATCCGAAGCTGGCGATCATCGGCGGCGCCACGCCCTGGGTGAAGGGTGATACAATCGCGGCGACGATCACGAATAACCGCACGATGAGCCATATCATCACCTGGCTCGATCGTGTCTGGGACATCCACGGCATGCGCTTGCTGACGGGCGAGCCGCTGCTGCTGCCGACGGCGACCGGCGGCGCCGAGACGATCCCCGATTCGCTCATCGCATAAGAAGAGCGCGACAAGTCGCGGCTCTTCGAGAGTTCTCCCATGCGTTACTTCGCGTTTGTCCTCGACACCCGGTTGGAAGGCGCTGTGAGCGAGCCGATCGAGCTCTCCCCCGGCGAGACGCTTCTCGTCGTCCAGGCGATCGAGCCCACCGCGTGGGGAACGAGCGTGATCACCTGGCAATGGA
>Ga0307379_10014052_pt1 | contig 10346 bp, 8 predicted proteins | sample UN2MG_FD_202237 | JGI IMG/M metagenome (GOLD analysis project Ga0307379, IMG submission 202237) | Soil microbial communities from Risofladan, Vaasa, Finland - UN-2 | ecosystem: Environmental > Terrestrial > Soil > Coastal area > Acid sulfate soil | place: Finland: Risofladan, Vaasa | collected... | reverse complement strand
TGCGCTGCGCGATGGCGATCCAGACCGGCATGGCGGCACGCGAGGGCGATCTCGCGCTCCGCATCGGCGTCAATGTCGGCGACGTGGTGATCGAGGATGGCGACATCCTCGGCGATGGCGTGAATATCGCCTCCCGGCTCGAAGGCGTCGCCGAGCCCGGCGGGGTGGCGATCTCGGGTGCCGTGCGCGAATACATCGCCGGACGCATTGAAGGGACATTCCGCGACGCCGGGCAGCGCGAGTTGAAGAACATCGACCGCCCGATCAACATCTGGCTGTGGTCGCCCGAACAGGCCCGCCCTGCACCCGCCAACGCCCCAGCGTTGCCCGACAAGCCCTCGATCGCGGTGCTGCCGTTCGACAATATGTCCGGCGATCCGGATCAGGAGTATTTCGCCGACGGGGTGGTCGAGGCGCTCACCGCCGCGCTCAGCCGCATCCGCGCCTTCTTCGTCATCGCCCGCAACTCGGCCTTCGCCTACAAGGGCCGCCCGACGAACGTGCGCGACATTGGCCGCGAACTGGGTGTTGCCTACGTGCTCGAGGGCAGCGTGCAGCGCGCCGGCGGCCGGGTCAGGATCACCGTCCAGCTGATCGAGACCGAGGGCGGCGCGCATATCTGGGCCGAGAAATACGACGGCTCGCTGGATGATATCTTCGACCTGCAGGACCGCATCACCGAACAGGTCGCGGGCGCCCTGCAACCCTCGATCCGGCTGGCCGAGGTCGAGCGTGCCCGCCGCAAACGGCCCCAGGACATGGGCGCCTACGACTACACCATGCGCGCCATGCGCCATGTCTGGATGCTGGAGAAGGACGAGGCGACCAAGGCGCTGGAGCTGCTGGACAAGGCGCTGGAGATCGACCCGGACTACCCGCTGGCCCTGGCGCTGGCCGCCTGGTGTCACGCCCAGCGCTCGGTCTATAACTGGGTCGAGGACATCGAGGCGACCAAGGCGAAGTCCCTGGCCCATGCCGAGAAAGCCGCCAATCTCTCCGCCGACGATCCGCTGATCCTCGCGGTTCTCGGCGCCGCCCACACCTTCGCCCGCCATTATGGTGCGGCGCGGGTGCTGCTGGAGCGCGCCGTGGCGCTCGACCCCAATTCAGCCTGGGCCTGGAGCCGCATCGGCTGGCTCGAGGCCTATGCCGACCGGCCTGAACAGGCGAAGGTCCATTTCGAGAGGGCATTGCGCCTCAGCCCGCTCGATCCAATGAATTTCAACAACTATGTCGGCCTCGCCTCGGCTCATCATGTGGCGGGCGAAGACAACGCGGCGGCCGACCTGTTCCTGCGGGCGTTGGAGGAACGGCCAAATGCACATTGGATCCACCGCCACCTCGCTCCGGCGCTGATGGCTGCGGGACGCGAGGCCGAGGCGCGCGCCTCGTTTGACGCCCTGGTGGCCGCCTATCCGGACCTGACGGTGAAAAAGTTCGAGCAGGCAATGGTCTTCTCGAAGCAGCTGTTCGATCGGATGGCGGCCCAGCTTCTGGCGCTCGGCCTATCCGAGGGCTAACCGCGCCGCTGTCCCGGCTCGGGTCGTGATCCTTTTCGTCATTGCCGGACCCAACGATCGCCGTCATCACCGGGCTTGACCCGATGATCCAGTCTTTAGATCCGCAAATTAAGAGCTGGATGCCGGTAACCTCTCAGCTTGAATTTCTGCTTTGCGGGATGGACGCAACACTTTAATCTTTAGGAAGAGATGGAAAGCGATTGAACATGGACGGTGACTCTAGACTGATCGTCAATATTGACGTGCCTGATATTGAACTGGGCATTGCGTTCTATCAGAACGGGCTAGAGTTCGAATTTCGGCGCAGACTATTTGATGGAACGATTGCAGAGATGTCGCTCCAGTCTGTTTCGGTGTTCCTGATTGAACAATCAGCGGGTTCGGAAGCGGTGCCGTCCTCAGAGCTTTTCCGCGACTACCGCAACCATTGGACACCAGTACACCTCGACATATCTGTTAAAAACCTTGGGGCCTCAATCAGCCGTGCATTGAAAGCGGGGGCGTCCTTATCACGAGGACCCTCAGAACATGCCTTCGGGCAATTAGCACCAATGCGCGACCCGTTCGGTCACGGATTCTGTCTGATTGAATTTAGTTCTGATGGCTATGATGCCGTTGTAGCGTCATAGCGTTTTCAAACACTTGGCACATTTCGTTCGAATTTGCGAAATTTTTTGCCAGTGCATCGATAACCGACATTGGCCGCATCGCAGAATTTATGCAAATTGGGCTCTGAGCATAAATTCTAACTAAGACACGACCGGATGCCCGGATCAAGTCCGGGCAAGAAGTGGTTCTTGTGGATCGGAAAACACCCTATTCCACCAGTAACCGCGCAATCGCCGCCCGCAGCATGTCCAACCCGTCGCCCTTCTCCGACGAGGTGACGACGATCTCCGGATAGGCCGCCGCATGTTTTGCCAGATCTGCCTTCACCGCCGTCAGCGACTGGTCGAAGGTGCCCGCCCGCGGCTTATCCGCCTTGGTGATGACTGCCTGGAACGACACCGCCGATCGGTCGAGCAGCGTCATGATCTCGTGGTCAACTGTCTTGACCCCGTGGCGCGCATCGATCAACACGAAGGCGCGGGCCAGCGTCACCCGCCCGGCCAGGTATCGCCGCAGCAACTCCTGCCACTTCTCGACCTTGGCCAGCGGCGCCTGGGCGTAGCCATAGCCGGGCAGATCGACCAGATAGCCGGTGTTCCCCAGTGCGAAGTAGTTGATCTCCTGGGTCCGCCCCGGCGTGTTCGACGCCCGCGCCAGCGCCTTGCGCCCGGTCAGCGCATTGATCAGCGACGACTTGCCCACATTCGAGCGCCCGGCGAAGCACACCTCGGGCCGGTCGGCGGCTGGTAGGCCGTCCATCGCCACCACACCCTTGACAAAATCGCACGGCCCGGCGAACAGCTTTCGCCCACGCTCGATCAGCTCGGGCTCGGCCTCGGTCATGATGGTGAAGGGAACCGAGATTACTGTCATCGGGATCAAACCAACCCGGCCAGGTCGCCGTCAGCGACTGAACCGCCCTCGATGACCTCGCAATAAACCCCGAAATCCTTGTGCCCGAAATGGGCCTCCAGCGCGCCCAGGGTATCAGCGTCGCGGATACCGGTCACCGGGTTGTTCTTGGTGGCATTGCAGCGAACCACCCGCTCGACCACCTTTAGCCGGCCGCCACCGACGGTAATCTCCCGGCCAACCCAGTCGAACTCGGCCCACGGCGTCAACCCGTCGAGCCAGATGTTGCCGCGGAACCGACGCGGGTCCAGCGTCACGCCCATCTGCTCGCCCAACGCGCGCAGCGAGGCCAGCGATTTGACCGAGACCGAGGCGTAGTCGGTATCGGTCATGCCGCGTCCCGGCGCCCGCGCGATGCCCAGCGGCCCGGGCACCCCCAGCGGGCAGATCGGCGCGACCCAGCCGAGAAAGTGCACTCGGTCCGCCGTATCGTCAGGATCGATGGAGATATCTTCAAGCTCAGGATGGCTCAGCGTCAACCTGCCTGCCGCCTCGTCGACCCGGGCCGTCACCGCGCCGAACAACGGGGCAATCGAGCCGCGCAGGAACGACTGACACGGCGCCCACCCCGGCGCGTCAAAGTCAAAACGGGTCTTTTCGTGCGCCAGCGCCCAGACCCGGTCGAACGGCATTGTGCGCCCGGCGGCAAGGGCGATCCGCCCGACCCGCTCGGCCCCCAGGCTCTTGATCGGGTGGCGCCAGATCTGGGCCACATGGCCAGTTGGCAGGGCAGTCGGCTGGGCGGTCATTGAGCGCATTTCCAGATCATCGCTCGGATCAGGCGTCCTTGCCGGTGCTCTTGCCGGGACGCTTGCGGCTCGGCTTGCTGGCGGGCTTCTTGGCAGCCTTGGCCTTTGGCTTGCTAACCGTTGGCGCGTCGTCGTCCGACCCATCCTCGGCCACCTCAGCCTTGATTTTTGCCGGCGGCTTCGCGGTCGCAATCACCGCCGGTGCCTTCTTGAATCCGGAGGTGATGTTGCCCAGCAAATCAATCTGCGCCCCCTGCGAGCGCATGATCAGGTATTGCTGTGTGAAGGTGATTATGTTGTTGGCGCACCAGTAAATCACCAGCCCGCTGGCAAACCGGCCCAGCATGAACATGAACACCCAGGGCATCCAGGCGAAGATCATCTTCTGGGTCGGGTCGGTCGGCGCCGGGTTCAGCTTTTGCTGCATCCACATGGTGATGCCCATGATGATCGGGTAGACGCCAATCGAGAAGATCAGCAAAAACTCCGGGATATCGTAGGGGATCAGCCCGAACAGGTTCAACAGCGACGTCGGGTCCGGCGCCGACAGATCATGGATCCAGCCGATGAACGGCGCATGGCGCAATTCGATGGTGACGAAGAACACCTTGTACAACGAGAAAAAGATCGGGATCTGCAGCAGGATCGGCAGGCAGCCGGCGGCCGGGTTGACCTTCTCTTTCTTGTAGAGGGCCATCATCTCCTGCTGCATCTTCGCCTTGTCGTCGCCGACCCGCTCCTTCAGCTTCTCCATCTCGGGTTGCAGCATCTTCATCTTCGACATCGAGACATAGGACTTGTAGGCCAGCGGGAACAGGGCGGCCTTGACGATCAGCGTCAGCACGATGATCGAGAAGCCCATATTGCCGATCAAACCCTTGACCTCGATCAGCAGCCAGGCGATCGGCTTGGTGATGAAATAGAACCAACCCCAATCGATCGAGTCGTAGAACCCGACAATCCCCAGGCTCTCCTCGTAGCCCGAAATGGTCTGCAATTCCTTGGCGCCGCTGAACAGGTTGGTCACGCTCTCGGCCACCGCACCGGGTGCTATACTCAGCACCGGCAGCCGCATTTCGGTGCGGAATTCCTCGACACCACCGACGCTGACCATGCGATAGACCGCGTCGAAGGCCTGGCCCGGTTGCGGCGCCAGCGTGGTCATCCAGTATTTATCGGTAAAGCCTAGCCAGCCGTTCTCGGCAACGGCGACAATCTCGGCCGGACCGCGCTCGGTGGCATTGACCGGCAGGTCACGGATATCGCCGTAGTCGGCCTCGTGCAGGGTGCCGTCGAACTCGCCGACCGCGCCCTCGTGCAGGATGTAGAAGCCGATCCCGTCGGGCTCGCCGCGTCGAATGACAACGCCGTAGGGGGCCAGCGCCACTGCATCGCCGGTGGTGTTCTCGACCGACTGGGTGACGGTGAACATATACTGGTCATCGACCGCGAAGCTACGCCGGAACGTCAGCCCCTGGCCATTGTCCCAGCGCAGCGTGATCGGCGTTGCCGTGGTCAGCTTGTCGCCGGTCTCCAGCGCCCATTCGGTCGCGGCACCGGGCAGGGGGCCGGGGTCGCTGTCGACCGTGCGCCGCCAGCCATAATCGACGAAATAGGGCGCCGGTCCGCCCGCCGGGTTCAGCAGAACCACGGTCTCGGCATCGGGCTCCAGCGTTTCGCGGTACTGCAACAAATGCAGGTCATCCAGCCGCCCGCCGGTCAAGGCGACCGATCCCGACAGCGCCCCGGTCGCAATCGGCACGCGTGGCGCCGTGGCCAGCGCCTCGCCTCGGGTCTGGACCGTCTCGGTGGCTGATGCTGCCGCACCGCCCTCGACCGTGGCCCCGGGAACCGCACCCGCCTGACCCTCGACTGCCGCAGGATCGACCGGCAGCGGTGGCGTGACAAAGAACATCTGCCAGGCAAATACCACCGCCATCGACAGCACAGCCGCCAGAATCAGGTTCTTGTTGTCGCTATCGCCGCCCATTCATCGCTCCAAGGGTAACCACGCCCCGCGTTGAAGCGCCTGACAGGGTTCAGGTCAAGGGGTTTCGGGCGAGGTGTGCGGGGACGCCGCGCCAATTGCAAGGGCTGCGAGGCCGAAAAGCGACGGATCGGTGGGTTGGGCGGGGGTGTGGGGCGCGCATGGGTGGAATTTCAGGCGGCGACGGGTTTCAATGTCGAGACCCTGGCCATCAGGATTTTTGCGGCATTGCGCTACGGATATACTCCTGCCACTGCGTCAATTGCCGTCGTTTTCCTGTTGATCCGCGTTACTGTATTCAGCTTGATCGCCCGATCTGCCAATCTCAACCGCATCTTGGGCACGATCACCTGATGTCTCCCCCCAGCCCAGACAATCTCGTCTGAGTGTTTTCAATCTTACGAAAGGCAAAAACCGCCATGAATGTCTCAGGAAAGAAAGCCGTTGTATTTGGTGGCACGTCAGGTATCGGACTGGCCGCCGCAAAAATGCTGGCGCAGGAAGGGGCGTCGGTCGTTGCAATCAGCCGAGATCCATCCAAGTCCGGGCCGCTGCCCGCCGGAGTCACAACCAAATCTTGCGATGTGCGCGATGCGGCAGCCGTGGAGGCGCTGCTGAACGAAATCGGTCCGATCGACATCCTGGTCAGCGCCGCGACCGGGGGAAAACGGGCAATTGGCCCGTTTGTCGAGATGGATATGGACGGGTTCAAAGGGTCATTCGAAAAACTTTGGGGCTATGCAAATGTCGTTCGCCTTGGCGCGAGCCACATGAACGATGGTGGTTCCATTACGCTTCTGTCCGGATCACCTGCCCGGAAATTCCCAGAAAATCTCAGCGCACTGTCTTCCGTCGGCGGCGCTGTCGAGGCGCTTGTGCGGGCCGTCGCCAAGGAAATTGCCCCGCGCATTCGCATCAATGTGGTGTCTCCGGGCCTGATCGATACGCCGATGCATGTTCAAGGCGACGAAGCCAAACGCGCCGAGAATTTCAACAATATGACCAAAGGCAATCTCATTCCCCGCGCTGGAACCGCCGATGAAGTTGCGCAAGGTGTTATGTTCGTCATCAAAAACGATTTTGTGACAGGCACCATTATTGACGTCGACGGCGGAAGCCTCCTTAGCTGAGGCTAATGCTTGGCTAAAAAACGCGGGCGGTCCTGAAATACAGGATCGCCTGCTTTTTGTGAGGGCTCGGTGATCTCACGCCCCCGATTCTCGGGGGCAGTCAGTGGCGATGATCGCTGCCCGGCGGCACCGGGTCATAGCCGGATCCGCCGCCCGGACGGCAGCTCAGGATTCGCCTGAATGCCAGCCATCCGCCCCGGAATGCCCCATGCTTCTCCAGCGCCTCCAGCGCATAGGCCGAGCAGGTTGGCTGGTAGCGGCAGCTCATACCCAGCCATGGGCTGAGCAACATCCTGTAGGCACGCACCGGCAGTGCCACAATGTATGCCAAAGGGGTCATCGCTCCGGCCCGTGCAATTTGCCGACTGCGACCTCCAGATCGCCAACCAGATCGGTGAAAAGGCGCGCGGCCGTGATATCGACACGCCCGATCAGCACATAATCCCAGCCATCCCTGCCCAACCGAGGCAAAACCATCCGGGCCGCCTCGCGCAGCCGCCGTTTGGCCCGATTGCGCGCCACTGCGTTGCCAACCTTCTTGGTACAGGTAAACCCAACCCGAACCCCCTCAACCTCCCCCTCCAGACGCTCCCGCCCCTGCACCACCATCCCCGGCACATGGGCACGCCTAGCGCGGGCGCAGGCCAGAAACTCGGCCCGCTTTGTCAAGGTCTTCAATGGCTTGAGTGCAGGACAGTTAGTTGGCAAAGCAGACGCGCCCGCCGCCTGATCGAGCAGTGGAGCCTGGCTTTCCGGCGATGTCATGGTGATTTCTTCGGGACTGAAATGGCCCCGCCCGGCTACGCCGATAGGCGCTTGCGGCCCTGAGCCCGGCGCCGGTTCAGGATAATCCGGCCATTCTTGGTCGCCATCCGCGAACGGAAACCGTGACGGCGTTTGCGAACCAGGACGCTCGGCTGATAAGTGCGTTTCATTCTATCCTCCTGTGCCCGGGATCTTGCCACCCGGTGCCGGACCCCAGCCCCGCCCCCGACAAAGTGCGCCGCGAATATCACGCGCGCGACCATCTGCCCAAAGACACGGCAATTCTGAGAGGCGGCGTATAGCCCGGCCATTTCGCCAAGTCAACGCGCCCGACATCGATATCATCATGTTTCAGCCGCCACATTTGAAGTCACCGCCTCGTGATAGGGGCTGGCCAGCGGCGTGAGCATAGCCAATATTCATAGGAGCCGCCGGTAGGGTGGCAAGATGCGAGGAAATCCGGTGATGGCCCCGACCAGCGGCGTCAATCATGAAAGCGATTCTATGACCGCGCGACGCGGAAAATGGCTGCGCTTCGTGCCCATCGCGGTCCTCGCGGCAGGTGCGGCGCTGGCCTATTTTCTCGCTGGCGACTACCTGAATTTGGCAGCAATCAAGGAACACCGCGCGGCACTGATCGAGTGGCGCGACAGCAATCTGGTGACTGCCTGTCTGGCCTATGTGGCGGTCTATATCGTTTCCGTCGCGTTCTCGGTCCCGGGCGCGATCTGGTTGACGATGGCGGGAGGGTTTCTGTTCGGCACCATGCTGGCGGCGGTATTGACGGTATTTTCCGCCACCATCGGAGCAACGCTCATCTTTCTCGCCGCCCGCTCGTCGTTCGGAGCGTTTCTCCATGAGCGCGCCGGTCCGTGGCTGAAGCGTATCGAGGGCGAGGTGGCCGAGGGCGAGATCAGTTTCCTATTGGTCATGCGGTTGATCCCGGTGATCCCGTTCTTCATCGCCAACCTGGCCCCGGCATTCGTCAATGTGCGACTTGGCAATTTCATCTGGACCACCTTCATCGGCATCGCCCCGGCGACCGCGGTGATCAGCTCGGTCGGCGCTGGGCTGGGCGAGGTTCTGGACCGGGGCGGCGAGCCGGACTTGGGGGTAATCTTTCAACCTCATATTCTACTCCCGTTGCTCGGATTGGCGACGCTGGCGGCGCTGCCGGTGATCCTGCGCAAACTGCGCGGGCGTTGAAAACGGGGCAGGGGGGACCGCACATGGCTGAACACATTACCGCGGATATCTGCATCATCGGCGCCGGATCGGGTGGGTTGTCCGTTGCCGCCGGGGCAACGCAGATGGGTGCCAATGTGGTCCTGATCGAGGCCCACAAGATGGGCGGCGACTGTCTGAACTATGGATGTGTCCCCTCGAAGGCGTTGATTGCGGCGGCAAAAGCAGCCCACGCGCACCGCTCGTCCGCCCCGCTTGGCATCGCCGCGCACGAGCCCGAGGTCGATTACGGTGCCGTCATGGACCACGTCCAGCGTACCATCGCAACGATTGCGCCACACGATTCAGTTGCGCGCTTTGAAGGGTTGGGGGTGCGGGTTATCCAGGCCCACGGCAGTTTTACCGGCCCGGCTGAGGTCACAGCGGGCGACACTGTGGTGACCGCGCGGCGCTTCGTCATCGCCACCGGCTCGTCCCCGGCCATTCCGCCGATCCCTGGCCTCGATACGACGCCCTATCTGACCAACGAGACACTGTGGGATCTGCGTGAGCTTCCCGCCACCCTGATTGTCATCGGCGGTGGCCCAATTGGCGTCGAACTCGCCCAGGCGCATCGCCGCCTCGGCAGCCGGGTCATCGTGCTCGAGGCGTTCACAGCGCTTGGCCGCGAAGACCCGGAGATCGCCGCAGTCGCCCTCGCGCATCTGCGCGCCGAGGGCGTCGTTATCCGCGACCGCGCCAAGGTCGCCGAGGTGTCCGGCAGCGCGGGTGCGATCCGGGTCACGCTGGAGGGCGGCGAGATCGTAGAGGGTACCCATCTGCTGGTTGCCACTGGGCGCCGCACGAATGTCGAAGGGATGGGGCTTGAGATTGCCGGGATTGATTTCGACCGCCGCGGGGTTAGCGTCGGTAAGGACCTGCGCTCGGTCTCGAACCGCCGGGTCTATGCTATCGGCGACGTGGCGGGGGGGCTGCAATTCACCCATGTCGCGAACTATCACGCCGGTCTGGTGATCCGCAGCGCCTTGTTCCGCCTGCCAGTGACCAGCCGAACCGATCATATCCCCCGGGTAACCTACACCGATCCGGAAATCGCTCAGGTCGGCATGACCGAGGCCGAGGCGGTTGAGCAACACGGTAGCGCTATTGAGGTCCACCGCTTCCCCTTTATCGAGAACGATCGCGCACTGGCCGAGGGCAAGGCCTACGGTCTGGTCAAGGCAGTGATCGGGCGGGGTGGCCGGATAGTTGGCTGCTCTATTGTCGGGCCGCAAGCGGGCGAGTTGATCCACCCTTGGGCACTGGCGCTGGCATCGGGACTGAAGATCAAGGCGATGGCTGGCTACGTGGCGCCCTACCCGATGCTGGGGGAGGCCGGCAAGCGCGCCGCCGGCGCCTACTACACGCCACGCTTGTTCGGCAACCGCTGGATCAAGCTCGCCGTCCGCCTGCTTGCCCGTTTAGGCTAAAACACCGTAGAATAGCCTGA
>Ga0307379_10014051_pt1 | contig 10346 bp, 15 predicted proteins | sample UN2MG_FD_202237 | JGI IMG/M metagenome (GOLD analysis project Ga0307379, IMG submission 202237) | Soil microbial communities from Risofladan, Vaasa, Finland - UN-2 | ecosystem: Environmental > Terrestrial > Soil > Coastal area > Acid sulfate soil | place: Finland: Risofladan, Vaasa | collected... | reverse complement strand
TGTAAAACCGTTTCTGCGCGTCCATCCCGCACAGCGCCCCGCTGATATAGTGCGCCTTGCTCGATCGCCCCACCGCCAGGTCCCAATATCGCACCGGGCGGACCTCCCCCGGCACCTGATCGGCGTCGATGACCTTGATCTTCGCCGCCTTGATCAGCGTCCCCTCCCGCCGCCACGGCCGCTGCTGGTACAGCGCGTCGAACTCGTACCGTCCGATGTTGTTCTGGATCTGCCGTAAAACCGCCACCGGGTACTTCCCCGGCCACAGCGCCTCCCCCGGTGCCCGCCTCAGCGCGTCCACGCTCTTCCACCACCCTGCCCGGCACCCCTCCAGGACCTCCTCCCCCGTCACCTCTCCCGCCCATTCCTCCGCGATGGCCGGTAAGTTGAGCACCACCCACTGATCCGCCCCCTCGTCCTCCACCATCCGCCGCAACAGCCGCCCCGCCATATCGTCCGCGTGCCACCGCTGGTGCATCAGCACCACCGCCGCGCCATCCTCCAGCCGCGTGTAAAACGTGCTCCGATACCAGTCATCCACCCGGTCCCGCACCACCTGGCTCTCCGCATCTGCCCGGTCCTTGAACGGGTCGTCGATGATCCCCAGATGCGCCCCCCGCCCGATGATCGAACCCCCCACGCCCGCCGCCACCAGCCCCCCCCGGTGACCCGCCAGATTCCAGGCCTCCGCGCTGCGGCTATCCTCCGATAGCCCCACCGCCTCCTCCTGCCCGCTCTGGCTGCCGAAAATCGCCTGGTACGCCACCCCCTGGATGGTATTCCGTCCCTGGCGGCTGAACCCCGTCGACAAACTCGCCGTCACGCTCGCCAGAATCACCCGCTTCTCTGGATTCCGCCCCAAAAACCAAGTCGGGAAGCGCACGCTCACCAGCTCGCTCTTCCCGTGCCGTGGAGGCATAAACACCATCAGCCGCCCGATCCCCTCCGCGCCGCCGGTCGCCACGTACCGCTCCACCGATTCGAGATACTGGGCCAGCAAAATGTTATGGGGGACGACCTGGTATTGGGGGAAAGTGTACGTGGTAAAATCCATCAGATGCCGCCGCGCCAGCTCCCGCTTCGCCAACTCCGCCGTCGCGACGTCCCGCTTACTCGCCATCATTGCCTCTCGGCGTCCGCGCCAGCGCCCGCAACTCCTCCGCGCTCAGCTCCGCCAGGTCATCCGGCAGCGCCGCCCCGATCCGGATCACCTGATCGCGGCTATAATCGCCCGTCAGTTCTAGGAAGAGCTTCCGGTCCGTGCACGCTCTGGGGCTGGGGCTCGTCGCCGAGGCGATCAGCGCGCCGAATACCTCCGCCCGCGCCTTCATCAGCGCCGACGCCGTCAGCTCGTGGATCCGCTCGTCGATCGCCGGATTCCCATCCCGCCATTTGCGGATCGTTCGATCCGTCGTTAGACCGATCGAGACCGCGAACTCCTGCTGTGTCGCCGGGATCCGGCTCGCCTTCGGTTGGCACGCCCACACGATGTACGCCGCCTGGCGCCAATCCCATCCCTCGGCCAACAAGCTGAAATAGTCATCCATCCACGGCGTGTTGCCCCAGCGCGCCTCGAACACAGCGCGCGCCTCTCCGGCCCGGAGCTGGGCCGCATCCAAAGGGTCGGGGAGACCCTCCATACCCGGTAGAGACTGAATCTCACTCATAGATCACGACCTCGGGGCGCTGGGCCGGAGGGAGGCTCCACTCCGTGCAGGGCGGGGTCGCACATCGCGGACATCCAACCCAGCGCCCCCAGGCCGCATCCTATCCTATCCTATCCGTCCTGTCCTGCGATCCGCGTCGCCAACGCCTCATAAAATTGAGCCCGCCAGTGGTTCGCATCCCACCCCGGGCAAACCGTCTTCCCATTATACCGGTCACAATGCCCCTGCACCTCCTCCAGCGCCACCCCATACTCCCCCATCAGCCACGCCACCAGCTTGACCGTCGCCTCTAATTGCGCCCTCGTCGGTTTCACCTTGTGGAGATGACCCGCCATCCCCACGGAGATGTTCACGTTCCTGTGACCCGTGTGATCGTGCCACATCCCGTAATTCAGCGGCACGCACAACCAGCACTCCCCGTCCTTGCTCACCCAGAAATGGTACGGCAGCGTCGGCCGTCCCTTCTGCTCGATCACGTACCGCGCCACGTTCCGCGGATCGTGCGACATCGTGTGGTGGATCGTGATCCCCCGGATCTCCCCTGGCTGCCGCATCCACCACGTCGGCGGATCCGTTGGGTTCGGATTCACCGGGATATGCTCCACGATATCCTCGTACGGCCCCGCCAGCACCTCCACGTCCGTCTGCAGGTCCTCCGCCATCTCCCGCAGCTCCCCGCTCTGCATCTCCAGCGCCGCCGCCATCCTCTCCGCGACCTCGATCACCTTCTCGACCGCCCAGTTATCGCTGCCCATCCCAATCCTCCAGCGCCGCCAACGGCCCCGTGATCTGCTCGTCTGGATCCAGCCCCGCCCGCTGGCACACCCGCACGAACCGCCGCTGCCAGGCATCCACCTCCACCCGCAGCCTTTTGACCTGCTTTTCCAACTCGGTGATGATACCCCGCAGGGCGTCCACCTCATCCTTCTTGGCAGACGCCCGCGAGGTCCTCCACGCGATATACAAGCTGCCCACGCTCACCAGAGCGGTCAGCAGCGTGACGACGGCCCCCGCCTCGATCGTCACTCGCTATGATAGGCCGGGAACACGTTCGCCTTGCGCAGCAGGTCGTAGAACACCGGCGAGGAGATGATCATCAGGATCGCCTGCCCGATGCGATAGATCAGATCGAAAATCACCTTCGCCTGGTCCCCGCTGTAATCGATCCCGAACACCCCGGCCAGCGCCAGGGCAGCGAATGCGACGATATTCGCGATCGTCGCCCACCGGCCCGCCGCGCCATCCGGCACCAGCCCGAACCGCTTCAGGATCTCGATCACCACCGTGATCACCGCGCCGATGCCCACCGCCCCGACGAAATCCGCCATCCCACCGGTATCTACATCCGGCACCGGAGGCCAATCCCCCGGATCCACCGGCGACTCGAACGGAACCGGATCCTGCGCCAGCGCCGGGACCACCCCCACCACCAACACCGACACCACCAACACGCCCACGATCAGAACTCGCTTGAACATTGACCTACCTCCCTCTGAATCTATAAAAACCAAAAGCGCGCCACCTCTCCTAAAGCAGAGAAGTGGCGCGCTTCTTACGCTAACGCCGAGGCCCCCCGGGCCTAATCCGTTTTATTCTAAATCCGTTGTTGTCCTGAAATCCGTGTTAAGCCGTCACCCGCTCCCGTTCCCGTACCTCCGCGCTGACCGTCTTACCCGCACAATCGAACGTCACCTGGAGCTTCGATGCCCCCGTGATCCGCGCCTCATTCCGCGCCAACCACCGCACCATCGTCTCCACCCGCCCCGTCAGCTCGTACTTCCGCCGTCCGTCCTGAACCTGCACCCGTGCCCTCGTCGCAATGTTCTGCCATCCAGTATAGCAGAATCCCCCCCCCTGTCAACCGGCGTTAATCAATCTCTTATCGCCGACCACCCCGTTTTAGGAATTTTCTAACCCAAACCCCTTGACAAACTTAGCAAAATCTGCTAATATAATGATCACGGTCACAGTAAAGCGCGAAACCAGCAACAGCACGGAATCTGGCTATGGCGTGTACGTGAACGCCTACGTAACCTGGGACGATGATCCCGATAGTATCCCCGTCCTGTACGCCAGCGAGTGTGTCTCATTCGGCAAAAACACGGAGAAAAACCTCAAAGCCGCCGAAAGGCGGGTTCGACAAAATGCTACTCCCGCGCGAAGAAAGAATACGTGGGGTAATCCTATGGTCACCTGGTCACTCCACCCCATCACAGGTTCAGACGAGGAGGGGGGCACGATGTACGCCCTCCTCCCCGACGACCTCGCCGACGGGCTACTCATCGGCGAACACACCGACGTCCAGGCCGTCGCCCAGCGCCTTAACCAATTCCTCGAAACGGGCATCGCCGATGAGCCTATTGACGAATACGATCCCCAACTGGCTCCCTGGCTTTCCGCCCGCGAGGCTGAAGAGACGTGGGGCATTCCGCGCGCCACGATCACCTGGGCCTGTCGCCAGGGCCACATCGTAGGCGCTGAAAAATTCGGCAATCGCTGGCGCTTCCCCCAGGGTCGCTTTTTGGCCTGGATGCACAAACGTAAACGAACTTGATACCCCCACGGATGTGGGGGTATCCTTGTAGTATAATCGAATCATCATCTAACAGGAGGCTATGATGAGCAAGCGACAAGACCGGATCACCAAACGGCTCCGCGAGGCGGGAATGGCCTGGGCCACATCCGCAACAAAGCACGTGCATCCCGACGACCCTATGGAAGACCAGGTCGCCGGGCGCAAGACCTACCACGTGCACCCCGACGCAAGTCCCCCCCACAGCCGCGACGTCCGTCGTTTTGACACGCTGGACGAACTCGAAAACTGGCTCGACGAACGCGGCGCATAAAAAAAGAGGGCACCGGCTGCCCCACAAGGCCGGTGCCCTCTCCCCTTCCCCCCCCCATCTGCCGCAGAACTCACCCGCTAATCCTTACAGCCCGCCCCTACCTCCCGCCAATCGACGTGGATGCCCCAATCGTACGCACACCGCCATCCCTCATATCGGACCGTTCCCGCCATCACATCCAGCCCCTCGATCCGCTCGCACTCCTCCGCTGGCGGATCTGTCCACTCCACAACAATCCCATCCGCACCCTTCAAATCCGCAACAAACAACTTCAGACACATCTTTGGCAGCTCAATCGGCGACTCCAGCGTCGCAAACACCCCCTCAACCTCCCACGCCGACCTCTCCCGCCCCGCTCCAATATCCATCTCTCCAATGATCAACTCTGGCGTCTCCTCAACCACCGGCTCCTCGATCTCCCCCGAACCACACATAGCCAGGAACAACGCACAAGCCACCAGAGCCATTATCCGAATCTTTGTCAAGAATTCCATCTCGCTGCCTCCCTGTTCCAATTATACTACATCATCACAAAAACTTGCAAAAATAGCCCAAAAACCGCTCCAGCTCGCCGAGATCTCCACCTGATCAGGCCCTGGCCAGCAAACACATTGCAACCCTAATTGCCTATCAACTGCTCGATAATCCGTTCATACAGTAACGGCGGGACAGCGTTGCCGATAACCCGCCCCGCCAGAGTCAACTGCTCGGGCAAAATGTAGCTATCTGGAAACGACTGGAAACGGGCCAGCGCCCTCACGTTCATCCTGACGATCCGCCCAGGTTGCAGAAATGCAACACGGGGATGTTTTGTCGGCCGCATTGCATCTATAGTGAATATAGGCTCATCATCCATCCTCACTGTTGGCCGCCGGCCCGCATTCCCACCATCTATCACGAACGCCCGCCAATCGCCCTTGTACGACGCCGTGACGGTAAACGCTGGCTCATCCTCGAGGGCCGTCTGTGGCCCTCTGTCATCGCAACCCGCAGGCTTGTTGTATTGCCCCCCCACCAACACCGCCCGCATCCCGTTCATATTGCTGTTCGCTGTAACCGTGAAACTCGGCTCGTCTGCCTGCCTCACCGTGATGCCATACTCCTGGCCCTTGTGATCCCTGGAGATCCCCTGCGATAGCAGCACCGTCTGTGTCAGAGCCTCTGGCAGCCTCTCCATCTGCCATTGCGCGAAATTCGACTCTGGCAGCCCTGGGATCAAATCCTCGATCGCATCGTACCAGCCCAGCCACGGCCGGGGCTGCGGGAGATACGGCACCATCTGGCCGCGCATTGCCCGCACCACCATCCTCTTGCGTGTCTGCGCCACTCCGAAATCTGCCGCGTTCACGTACGCCAGATCCATCCAATATCCACACTCAGACAAGGCCTCCCTGATGATTCCCCACGACTCGCTCTTGCGATAAAAGTACACGTTCTCCAACGTGAACACCGCAGGCCGCAGCACCTCGATGAAGGCCGCCACCCGCCGCGCCAATACCACGTCGCTTTCATCTTCCATCGCTCCCACCCTGGCGCTCGAAAAATTCGGGCAGGGCGGGCTCGCGTGCAACACGTCGGGACTCTGCAAACTATCGGGATCGACGTCCCTGACATCCGCCGTCCAGACATCAAACCCGTTTTCGCGCGCCACCTGTGCAATCCCGTCATCGTATTCGATGCCCCAGATGTGCTCCAGCCCGGCCGCGCGCGCGCCGACTCCCACTCCCTCCCCACCGCTGAACAACGTCGCAATCGTCCTCGTCATCCTAACCCCCATCCCACAACCACGCCCACAACCGCCCCAGCACCCCCTGTGGCTCCGCTCTCCCTCTCCCTGTCCCCCTGTCCCCTTGTCTCCCCTCCCCCCACGCCGGCACCCGCCCCTTCCCCTCCGCCCACTCCGCATTCCGCGGATTCACCACCGACAACAACGGAGCCCCCGCCCGCAACAACAAATACTCCGCCCACTCCGCCTGGCTCCGCTTCACCAGCCAGTAAAAATGCCCCGCGTCGAAATCCCGGTCCACGATCGGGACCTCGAACCGCGCCAACTCCGCCTCCGCCTCACCCCCGCACCAGCCCCCTCGCCGGTCCAGCACGAAACACACCAACCCCCCGCCCTCCGCCGCCATCCGCACCCGCTTCGGCACGTCGAGCGCCTTCCCCATCTGCGCCCCGATATGCGAGATCAACTCAGGCATCCCAACACCTCCCCATTCAAGTGAAACAGCGGTAGCTCCTCCCGATCCTGTGCCCGTTGCGCCTCCACTTCCTCCCTGGCCAGCGCCTCCTGCACCCTCGGCGAGAGCCACAGCGCCTCTACCCGCTCGGCACTCGTAATCGCTCCCCCCCCGTTCGTCCGCGCCTTCGTCTCCACCCGCTTCCACCCGTGCGCCTCGTACAGATCGGCATATAACTCCGAGGGATACCCCGAAATCACCACCATCCCCTCCAGGGCCCGGGCCCTCTCCGCCAGGTCGATGTGATCCTCCTTCGACATCTCGTGCTCGTAGACATCCTTCCACTTTGACCTGGTAGAATGGAGATACGGTGGATCCAGGTAAAACAACGTCGTCGGCGCATCGCACGCCTTGATGACCTGGTTGGCCTCGCGGCAATCGATCTGCACCCCCCGCAACCGCTCCACGATCTCCCACAGATGCTCCACCTCGCAAAACGATACGGCCGACGGCTTCCAGAGCGTGCCCGCCCTGACCTGGTAGCGCCATCCCTGCCTCCACTTGGCCCGCCCTCCGCCAAACCCCATCCACGAGGAGATGTAAAACCGCCTCGCCTCTTCCAGCGGATCATCACTGTGCGTCTGGCTCAACTCATACTCGGCCCGGGCCCACGGCGTCAGCCTGATCAACCTGATCAGCTCCTCCGGTCGCTCCCGCAACACCCGGAAAAATATCACCACGCCGCCGTACAAATCGTTATACACCTCCAGCGGGGACCGCGGTTTCCTCAGCAACACCGACATCGCCCCGCCGAACGGCTCCACGTAACACTCGTGCCCCGGGAAATGCGAGATAATCCACGGCCCGAGCCGGAACTTCCCGCCATAATACCTCACCGCCGGTCTCCGAGGCGCATCCACAGCCACGTCCACCTCACTCCACCTCCGGGTCATACGCCAACCCATCGTGCGCCGGGTGGCCGCCGATCCCGTCCAAATCGTCAAATACACACGGCTGCGCCTCGATCAGCTCCTCCGTCGTGAACTGGTCGAACAACGTCAACTGAGGCGCGCTCCTCAGCGCCCGCTGCAGCCGCCGGATCTCCTCCCCCAGCCCGCGCCGCATCACCGTGTCCCACGCCCTCGGATGCGTCTGCCTCAGCGCGTAGAGATGATTATCCGTATATCGCAGATCCGTCGCGCAGAACATACACCCGTTCCGCCTGATGTGCTGCCGTGATTCATCGTGCGCGATGAACGTCCGGTCGTACAGCGGCGCATACTCCACCTCGTACGCTCGGATGTACTCCCACACGTCCTCGTCCGTCCAGATCGCCATCGGTTGACAGTGAAAAAACGGCCGCCCGTGGAGATGATCCCGCTTTGCCCCCTCGAAGAGATACCCCCGCGTTATAAAATTGATCGCCCGCGAGCGCGACTCCGAGGCCATCAGCCCCTTCAGAATCAGATCCACCCCCAGCTCAGCCTGCACTCGCTCCGCAGGCTCCTTCTTCAGCACGTCACAACACGCCTGGCTGATCTTCGCCTGACGCAACACGTCATAATAGGCCAGCAACTGCACATCGCCGCTGTTGCTCTCCGAAAACCGCAGGAACGTGTCGATATTGATCCGGTGCGCCTTCAACTTGCTCCAACTCTTGCCCAACAAAGGCCACCCATACTGATCCACGCACCACCAGAACGACTTGCGCTGCCCCGCCCGCCACACCAGCCGCCTATCCGTCGCCTTCTGTAGCAGATACGGCGGACACGCCCGTTCCAGCGCCAGCGTGCTCTTGAGCTTGCCATCCGCCTTCAGCACATCCCCAATCTGCCCGTTGGCAATCAAATGCTCCCAGATCCAGCGCTGAGCCTGATACTTGAAATGATCCTGCTCGATCTGCCCCGGCCGCGCCTCGTGGAAATCCAGCCCCCACTCCCTGGCCAGCACACGGGCGAACTTGACACACTCGGGAAACTCCACCCCCGTGTTGCCATAAATCACCACCAACCGCCCGATCTCCCCCGGGAAAAACCGCCGCACCAGATCCAACAACACCGTGGAATCCTTCCCCCCACTAAACGCCAGCGCCGGTCGCTCCGCCCGCTTGAACGCCTGCCTGAGCACCCCCCTGGCCATCTCCACCTTGTACGCCAGCGCCCGCTTCTGCTCCGCCTCGAGCTCACGCCATCGCATCGTATCTCTCCAGCCACTCCCGCGCCAGATACGCCGGTATTCGGTAGCACATCGCGATCTCCCCCGTCCTGATACTGAGTACCGGTATACACGTGTAGAACTTGAGAATCTCGCGGACGTCCTCTGGCAACACCGTGCCCTCAGACACATAAAACTCCACATCCCGCTCCGCAAGCTCCTCTGCCGTTAGCTTTCTCATTGTAATAAGTCCCTTTATTCTCCTGCAAAAGTAGGGGAGGCCCAACCCCCCGCCTCCCCTACTCCCTACTCCCTACTCCCTACCCCACCCTGAACTCCGTCCCCACCACCTCCTCCGACTCCAGCGCCGACACCGGCACCAGCGCCGATAGCACCTGCGCCTGTCGCACCGCCGCGCCGACGAACAAATACTCCGCGTCCGAGAACTGCGGGAGATCGCTATCCCGCAGCAGGTCCAATTTCTCAACTGCCAAGGCCAGCAGCCGGTTCGCCTCGCCAAACCGCTGGTGACCCTTATGGAGCTGTTGAACCTTCCTCGCCATTCCACTGATATAGACCGTGAACACATTGGCGAGATCCTGCGATACCGCTGCCACCGGGTGGACGATGTCCAGCTCCTGCCCCCACGCGTGGATCGTGAACCGGGTTTCCACGAACCGGCCCACCTGCTGCAGCCACTCCACGCTCACGGCCCCCAGGTCCGCCTCGGCCAGCGCGGCCGTCGTCTGGACCAGGTACTTGGCGATCAACTGCTTGCTCACCCCTGGAACCGTCCGCCCTTGTGAATCCAAGAGCACCGGCGGTCGCCAGATCGCGACCTCCGTGCCCTTCACTGCCGCCGCCCCCGGCTGATCCGCCCGCTGCGGAATATCGTACACCTGGATCGCCTTCGCCGTCTCCAGCTTAGGCTCAGGCTTCCCCCGCTTCACCAACGCGCCCAACATTTTGATCGCTTTCATCTCACGCCTCCCGTGATTTCAGATTTGCCGATTTGCCGATTTGCCGACTTGCCCCGCATTTCCCATAGTCACCTCCTGCTACACATTACACAAACCTCTCCCCTCCTCTACCCGCCAAAAACGCCACCCACATTTGCGTAGCCTATTCAGCCCCCGTGATCGGCCCTTCCCACTCCTCCCACTCCCCGCCGGTCACGTCCTCCACCTCCGCCTCCAACACCGGCACTGGCTGCCCGCCCATCACCTGCCGCTCCCCCGCCAGATGCGCCGCCCGCAGCAAATTCGGGAACATCCCGCCGAACCCCTGCGCTTGCTGCCCGATCGTGTAGATCTTTGGCGCATCCGCCGTCCGCCCGTCGATCGTGTGCGTGTGCTTCTCGATGATCCGTTCCCGCTCGTGCGGCCCCTCCCTTGTCTTGAACGCCCGGATCGGCAGCGCGCTCGCCGCGATGATCAGCGCCAACACGATCCCCACCACCACGATCACCACGATCCGATACACCATATCCCGCTCCAGCC
>Ga0307379_10014048_pt1 | contig 10349 bp, 7 predicted proteins | sample UN2MG_FD_202237 | JGI IMG/M metagenome (GOLD analysis project Ga0307379, IMG submission 202237) | Soil microbial communities from Risofladan, Vaasa, Finland - UN-2 | ecosystem: Environmental > Terrestrial > Soil > Coastal area > Acid sulfate soil | place: Finland: Risofladan, Vaasa | collected... | reverse complement strand
CTTCCGCCCCGAGCTCGTGGTCTTCAACGCCGTCACCCCCGCCCTCGTCTCCGACCTCGGCACCGCGCGCTGGGTCAAGGCGGTCTGCCCGCAAGCGCGCTGCGCCGCCATCGGCATTCACGGCACCGCCCTGCCCGCGGAAACCCTGGAGCTGGAGCCCGCGCTCGATGCCGTCGTCCGCGGCGAGCCGGAGCTGACGATCGCCGAACTGGCAAGCGGCCGCGACTACTCGGCGATCGCCGGCATCTCGTGGCGCACAGACGCACCGCCGGGGGCCCCGATAGATCGGGATTCGGAAACGGCGGCGCCGGAGGGCGAGATACGCCACAACCCCGACCGCCCCTTCATCGCCGATCTCGACGACCTGCCCGCTCCCGCCTGGGACCTGATTCGTACCGGCCTTTATCGCATGCCTTTCTCCGGCGAGCGCTTCCTGCTGGTGGGCACCGGCCGCGGCTGCCCCTACCCCTGCACCTTCTGCGCCGACCGCACTTACTACGGCTGCCGCCTGCGCCTGCGCTCGGCCGGCAGCGTCGCCGACGAGATCGAGCGCAACCTGCGCGACTTCGGCATCCGCGATTTCCTGTTCTGGTCGGAGTCCTTCACCCTTAGCCGCCGCTTCGCCACCGAGCTGGCGGAGGAGATGATCCGCCGCCGCCTGGACGTGCGCTGGGTGTGCAACAGCCGCGTGGATCACGTTGACCGCGAGCTGCTGGAGCGGTTCCGCCGCGCCGGGTGCTGGATGATCGGCTACGGCATCGAGTCCGGCGTGCAGCGCATCCTCGACGGCGTGCGCAAGGGCACCACCCTCGCCCAGAACCGCGACGCGGTGCAGGCCGCCCACGCCGCCGGCCTCCAGGTTACCGGCCACTGCGTGCTCGGCTTCCCGGGCGAAACCCGCGCCGACATCATCGCCACCATCCGCTTCGCGCTCGACATCGGCCTCGACTTCGCCCAGTTCTACTGCGCCGTACCGTTCCCCGGCTCCCCCCTCTACGACGAGGCGCGCGCTGCGGGCTGGATCCAAGACGACGACTGGTCGCGCTTCGAGCAGAACTTCTCAGTGCTCAACACCCCTCAGCTCCGCGCCGAGGAGATCATGGAGCTGCGGCGAGCCGCCTACCGACGGTTCTACTTGCGGCCCAAGTTGATGGCTCGGACCCTGAAACAGACACACTCCCTACAGCAGCTTGGGCGGCTCGCCGGCAGCGTCAAGGACTTCCTGACGTGGGTGTGACGGCAAGCGAGGGGACCGTTTCTTCCCACCCCGCGCCTGGCCGCAGCCCTGGGCCACGGGGAACTGTCCCCTCGCTCCCGACGGCGGTCGCCGAACTGCATGACCACCGACGCATCTGGTGGGCGCGGCCGCTGCTGCGCAGCGCCTATGCCGACGCGTGGGCGGAGCTGTTCGCCTTCGCCGCGCCCGGGCCCAGCCTCGAGATCGGCTGCGGCTGCGGCAGCCTCGACGGCGCCCTGCCGCGCTGCTGGAAGAGCGATATCGTTGCCCTGCCCTGGGCCGACCTCGCGGCCGACGCCCTGCGCCTGCCCGTGCGCACCGGGGCGCTGGCCAACATCGCCGGCACCGATGTGCTCCACCACCTCCCGCGACCCTTTGACTTCCTGGCCGAGGCGGTCCGCGCGCTGCGCCCCGGCGGCCGCCTGCTGCTGCTCGAGCCCTTCATGTCGCGGCTGAGCTATCCCGTCTATCGCTACCTGCACCATGAACCGGCCGACCTGGGCAGCGATCCCGGGTACTGCGCAGGCGGCAACCAGGCGCTGCCGACCCTGCTGCTGTGGCGCCACCCCGAGCTGGTCGCCGCGCGCGCGCCGCGGTTGGAGATTATTCATTGCCGCCCGCGCGACGCCATCGTCTATCCGCTGTCGGGGGGGTATTCCTATCCGCCCCTGCTGCCGCGAGCGCTGGCGCGCGCGGCCTGGCGGGTGGAGCGGCGGCTGCGGCGCTGGATGCCGGCCATCGGCTTTCGCCTGGCGATCGCTCTGCGCCGCAGGGAGGGACACTGATGCGACGGCGGGTCGCGAGCGCAGCGGGTGCTGGCGGGCGCTATGCCCGGGGGCGCTGGCCGCTGCTGGCGTTCGCGGCCGTGCTGACCGCCTACCGCCTTACGCAGTGGGGGTATTTCGTTGTCCCCGCGCCGGACTTCTTCGATTTCGAGCACACTGCCCGCGCACTCGCCGCGGGGCATCTCCCGCACCAGTTTCAGCGCGCTCCGCTCTATCCGGCGCTGATCGCCCTGGTTTCGCCCCTCGTCGGCGGGGCTCGACCGACCCTCGCCGCGGCGCAGGGGATCAACCTCGCGCTCTCGGCGGCCGCGCTGGTCGTCATGTACGAGCTGTGTTTTCTGATCGTCGGGCGCTGGGCGCTGCTGGTGGTGATGCTCAGCGGCCTGCACTGGACGATGGCCTATGTGACCGTGCACCCGCTGGTCGAGCCGACCTTGATGGCGGCGATGCTGACGGCGCTCTACCTCCACGCCTCGGGGCGGCGCGGGGCCTACCTCGCCGCCGGGCTGGCGGCGGCGGGGCGCTATGATGCGCTCGCCGTCGTCGCCGCGCTCGCCGGCTGCGACTGGCGGCGGCGGCGTGATCCCCGGCGCGTGGCGCTGGCCGCGGGTCTCGCGGCCGCACCGGCCTTCACGTGGTTGGCAATCGGCGCCCTGCGCGGCGCGCCGAATCCCTACGCGCAAGTCGTCGTCGCGCAGAGCTCCGCCGGCTGGGAGTTCGTGCGCTCGCTGGCAATCAGCACCATCGGCTTCATGCCGGTGCAGGTGCTGCAGGGCGTGCTCGCGGACCGCGCCGTGTGGGGCGCGGCGGCGACTGGCGCCTTCGCCGTGATGGCTGTGCTCATGGCCATCGGGGCGCGCGTGCTGGTGCGACATCGCCCTGATGTCGCCGCGCCCATGCTGTCGGTGGGCGCGCTCTACGTCGGCATCCACCTCGCATATCCCGCCGCCAACACGCGGTTCGCGCTGCCCGTGCTGTGGCTTCCGCACCTGCTGGCGGTCGCGGGCGGGCTGGCGGTGGCGCGGTCCACGCAAGCCCATTGGCGCGTCGGCCCGGGGTGGCGCTGGGCGGTCGCGGCGGCGTCGGGGGGCGGGGCGGCGGCGGCGGCGGCGGCGTGGGCGGCGCGCCCGGACTGGCCGTGGATCGTCCCCCTGGCGGCCCCGGTGGCGATGGGCGTCATCGGCGTGCGCGCCGCCGGGCGCCAGGTCGTGGCGGCGCTGGCGGTGACGGCGTTGGCCGCCGCCGGGGCCATGGGCCTGAGCGGGTGGTACCTGGAGCGGGAGAGCGCGTGGTGGGCGGAGTTGCAGCCGGTGGCGCGGTGGTGTGATCAGCCGCGGGCGGAACCGGCATGCCTGGCGGGGACGAGCTCGGCCCTGGCGCTGGTGCGCGAGCTGTGCACGCGACCGCGGGTGCGCTTTTGCGACTTGGGGCCGCTCGAGCGCGCGCGGCCCGGGATCGCGTTGCCGGCGCGGGTGACTCATGTCTTGTGGAGCAGCACCGATATTCCGCTAAGCGGCCGGCAGCCGGCGATGGTGCTCAGCCGCCGCTACGCCGATGAGCGCAAGCGGTTGATTCCCACCGGGCAGCAGCTCGTGCGCCGGGTAGCCTGCGGGCGGGTTGTCGGCTGGCGCGCGTGCGCGGAATTCACGGTCCGCGGTCAGCGCGCGATCATCTATCGGCGCGAGACGACGGTTCAAGCGAGGGTGGGCATGGAGGTCCGGCGATGACGGCGGCAAGAGCCATGCTCTACCTGGCGGCGGGAGCGGCCGGGGTGGGGGTCAGCCTTGCACTGAGCGCCCAGGCGCCCCTGCTCCGCGCCGCTCCCGCGCTGATGGTGATCGGCGCCGCCGCCTGCGCCGCGGCGGCGCGTGGGGGTAGGTGGGCGCTGGCGCTGCTGGTAGTGGCGCCGTTTTTCCCGATACCGTTTCACGTCGGCGCTGCGATCGTGGGGCCGCCGGATGTGGCGGTGGTGCTGGTGCTGCTGGCGTGGGGCGGGGGCATGCTGGCGCGCGGGCGCATCGTCGTCCCGCGCACCCCGGGCGACTGGGCGCTCTCGGCGCTGGTGGTGGCGGCGCTGGGCTCGACCTTGGCCGTCGCCCTCAGCCCCGGCGTGGTGCCGCTGGCAGCGTCGGCCAAGAAGATCCTCCAGTTGGGGGTGTCCTTCGTCGGCCTCTACTACTTCGTCGCCCACGCCGCGCGCGAGCCGCGGGCACTGCGGTATGCGGTCGCGGTCTTCCTGGGCGTGGCCGCGCTGGAGGCCGCCTACGCGGTGCTGCTGCAGTTCGTCCCCGCGCAGTTGGGCCACCGCGGGCTGTGGCCGCCGTACCTGTCGGCGCGGGCGAGCATGCGCGCGATGGGCACGGTTGACGCCGGCTTCGGGCACTACATGGCGGCGGCGTGGGTGCTGGCGCTGGCGTTGGCGGCACAAGGCCGGGGGCGGCTGCGGGTACTGGCCGCGGGCGCGACGCCGGTGCTGCTGGCGGGCCTCATCAGCAGCGGCACGCGCGGCTCCGCGGCAGCGGCGGGCGCGGGATTGATGATGCTGATGCTTCTATCCGGCGGCCGCCGGTCGCTGCTGGCGGGGGTGGCGGGGCTGGCAGCCGCGGTGGGCGTGGCGGGCCTGGTCTGGCCCGGCGTCGCGGGGGCGGAGAAGATCGCGTTCGCGTTCACGTCGCACGGGAGCAGCGATCTCGCCGTGCGGCTGTTGAGCTGGAAGATCGGATGGGATCTCGCAATCACCCATCCGTGGCTGGGCCTGGGGCCGGGCGCCAACGCCCTCACCATCGAGGCACTGCTCGGCATCCCCGCCGACGCCTTGCGCTACGTCGAGGGCACGATGAACGCCTACCTCCAGGCCTTCCTCGAGAGCGGCCTGCTGGGGCTGGCGGGGATGATCGCCTTCATCGCCGCGATCAGCGGCGCCGCCCTCACCCGCGGGGCGCGCGGCCATCCCCTGGCGCTGGGCCTGGGGGCGGCGGTGTTCGTCCTCGGCATCACCGGCTTGACGGGGCCGCTGCTCATCGGCGGCATCGGGCACCTGCTGTTCACGCTGGCGGGGCTGGCGGCGGCCGCCGCGGCCGAGGAGCAGGCGCCATGACCCGGGGCACGGTCGCCCGCAACACCGGCATCATCACCATCGGCCTCGGCGCCGACAAGCTCGTCGGCGTGCTCAAGACCGTGCTCGTGGCGGCCCTGTTCGGCCTCTCGCGCGATCTCGACGCCATGCTGGCGGCGCTGGCGCTGCCCATGGCCGCCATCATCATCGGCTCGGAATCCCTGTCCACGGCAGCGCTCAACGTCATCGTCCGCCACCGCACCCGGGGGCGCGAGCGCGAGGGCTGGCGGGCGCTGAGCGCGCTGACCAACACCATCGCCCTGGTCGCCGTCGCAGGCACGGCTCTGTATGCTATCGCCGCCCCCCAGGTGGTGCGGGCGGTCGCACCGGGCCTGGACCCGGCGACCGCCGCGCGGGCGGTATTGCTCACGCGGGTGCTGGCGCCCCTGGTGCCGTTGCAATTCGCGCTCGGCATCGCCCAGGGCGCGCTGCACGCTCATGGCAGGTTCTGGCTGCCCGCGGCGCGGCTGGCGGTCTCCAATGCGGTGGCGGTCATCGTCCTGGCGTGGCTGCATCCTCGCCTCGGCATCACCGCCTACGCGCTCGGCTTCCTCGCCGGCGACGGCGTGGCGGTCATCGCTCACTTGCCGGCGCTGGCGCGAGTAGGCTGGCGCTGGCAGCCGGTGCTCGATTTGGGCTGCCCCGAGGTGCGGCGGGCGCTGGCATTCAGCGCGCCGATGTTGGGCGGCGCCATCATCCTGCAGGCGATGATGATCCTGGAGAAGACCTTCGCCTCGACCCTGGCTGCGGGCAGCATCTCGTGCCTGGACTACGGCGTTCGGCTGCTCCTGCTGTTCTACGTGTTCGAGCGCGCCCTGACCAATGCGCTCTTCCCGCATCTCGCGCAGCGCTTCGCCGAGAGCTCGCTGGAGCGTTTCCGCCACCTCGTCGCCGCCGGCGTGCGCGCCCACGTGCTGGTGGCGCTGCCGGTGACGGTCGGGGCGCTGCTGCTGCGGGAGCCGCTCATCCGCCTCCTGCTCCAGCGCGGGGCGTTCGACGCGCGGGCGACGGCCCTCTCCTCGTGGGTGGCCGCGCTCTACCTGTTCGGTTTGCTCGGCATGAGCCTGCGCCATTTCCTGGCCCAGGTCTATCATGCGACGGGCGATTCGCGCACCCCCATGATCGCCGCGGCGGCGTCGCTCGCGATCTACATCGGCGCCGCGCGCCTGCTGCTGCCGGCGCTGGGCGCGGGGGCGCTCGCGCTTGCATTGTCGCTGGCGATGAGCGCCAACGCGGCGCTGATGATGGCGGCGCTGGCGCGCGCGACCCACGGCGTGAGCTGGCGCCCGCTGGCGCTGTTCACCGCCAAAGCGGTGGTGGCCTCCCTGGTGGTGGGCGCCCTGCTGTGGGCGGGGCGCGACCGGGCCGGCGCGCTGGAAGGACGATGGGCGCTCCTGCTGTTGCCCGGCGCGGCGGCGGCGGGGGCGGCCGTGTACACCTGCGTCCTCGCCTGCCTGCGCACCGAAGAGGCGCTGGAGATCGGGCGCATCGGCCGCCAGTTGCTGCGGCGAGCGCACTGATGGCTAGGCCCGTACCGGCGGGCCGCCATGGCAGGCCGACTCGTCGGCCTTAGCCACATGGCTATGCACATGACGCGCAACTCGACAAGTGCCGCCGCCGACGCCGCGTCAGCGGCCGCCCTCCTGGCCTGCCCGATTGACGGCGGTCATCCGCTGGCGGCAGTCGGCGCCGGGCTGCGCTGCCCGAGATGCGGGCAGGCATACCCCATTGAGGAGGGCATCGTGCGCATGCTGCGGGAGCCGACCGATACCGGGGACCTGGCGGCGCGCGAGATGCGGGCGCGCGATGCCCGCGCCGGCGAGTACGACGCCGTCATTCCGCGCTACGTGCAGACGGTGGAAACAGAGGCGGTGATGCAGCGCCTCGGGGTGCGGCGCGGGCACGTGGTGCTCGACGCCGGCGCCGGCACCGGCAAGCTCACCCACGCCGCGGCGGCGACCGGGGCGACGGTGGTGGCGGTTGACTTCTCGGTCTCCTCGCTGCTGGTCAACCGCCGCAAGGCCGACCCCGGCTGGCGCCTCCATTTTGTCGCGGGCGATGTCAGATGCCTGCCGGCGCGACCCGCGTCATTCGACCGCGTCGTCAGCACCCAGGTCCTCGAGCACCTGCCGGAGCCGGCGCAGCGCCGGTGCGCGCTCGAGCTCATGGGCCGCGCGCTCAAGCCGGGCGGGAGGTTGGTGCTCACCGCCTACAACTACCCCCTGGCCGGCCGCATCGGCGGCGCCCGCGAGGGTTTGCACGCCGGCGAGATCTTCTTCCACCGGTTCACCGCCGGCGAGCTCGGCGCCATGTTCGAGGGGTGGAGCATCGAGGAGCTGTGTGGTATCCGCAACCTGCCGACGTTCGCGACCAACGGCGGCGGCCGTCTCCCGGCGCGCATTGACCATCTCCTGGAGCGCTTCCCGTGGTCGCGGCTGACGGGCGACCTGCTGCTCGTCGCCGCGCGGAAACCATGATGCGGGTGACCGCGATTACAACTGTGGAGGGCCTGCTCGCGCTGCGCCGCGAGTGGGAGGCCCTCGCCGCCGCCAGCGCGCAGGCGGGACCGTTCCTGTCCTGGCCCTGGGCGCGCGCCGCGCTGCGCCGGCTGCACGACGCGACGCCCTGCGCCCTCGCCGCGCGCGCTGAAGACGGCGAGCTGCGCGCGCTGATGCCGCTGGTCAATCACGGCGGAGGCCTGCGCTTCGTCGCGGCGGAGCGCTCGATCTACCTCGGCATGCTGGCGCGCGCCGACGACCTGGCGCCGGCGGCGCAGGCGTTCGCGCAGTGGCTGCGCGGCGCGCGCGCCTGGCGCACGGTGGTGCTGTCCGCGCTGCCGGAGGAGCAGCTATGTCCGCTGGCGGACGCGCTGGCAGAGGCCGGCATCACCTATCGCGTGGAGCGGGACCGGCCCTCCTATGTCATGCCCTTGCCGGACTCGGCGGCGGTGTTCGCGGAGCGCCTGACCGGCTCATTCCGCAAGCGGCTGGACTACTACCGGCGGCGGCTGGAGCGCGAATGCGCCGTCGAGTACCGCGTCTGCAGCCCGCGCGATGATCCGCAGGCGTTCGCGGACTTCCTGCGCCTGCACCGGCTGCGCATGGACGCCGCGGGACGCCGGTCGCGCCTGGCCGAGGGCGAGTCCGCAGACTTCCTTCGCGAGGCCTTGACCGCCATGGACGGCGCGGCGTCAGTGGGCCTGCTGCGGTGCGACGGCCGCGCGGCGGCGGCGCTGGCGGGCATGCGCTGGGGCGACACCTTCTATTTCTGGAACAGCGGGTTCGACCCGGCTTTCGCGCAGTATAACGTTGGCGACCTGATCCAGCGCCTGACCATGGAAACCGCGATCGCGGCCGGGCTGCGGCGCTTCGACTTCTTATGGGGCGGGGAAGCTTACAAGCTGCGCTGGGGGGCCCAGCGACGCGACACCTATCGGCTGGAGGCGGGGCGCTCGCGCCTGCGGCTGGCGCTGTGCGCAACCGGGCGGACGGCGATCCGCGCGTCGCGCCGCGCGACCGCCGCGGCGGCCCGCAGACTCCGCCTCTCGCGGCCGCGCTGCGGCGCTTTGCCGAGGGGACAGCTCCCCGTGGCCCAGGGCGGCGGCCAGGCGCGGGGCGGGAAGGAGCTGTCCCCTGCCGCCAATCGGGGAGAACACTGATGTCTGCTCTGGCGCAATCCATGCTCTCACGCACCGCCGGTCGCGTGTGGTCGCGGTTGCTGGAGGCGACCGACATCGCCGCCGCCGCCATCCCCATTCTCTGCTATCACTCCATCTCCGACGAGCCGCACGCGATCAACCCCGCCCGCTTCGCGGCGCAGATGCGCTGGCTGCGCCGGCGCGGATACCGCGGCGTCGGACTCGAACAGGTGGTGCACCCGACACCGCCCTGCGGGGGCGACCGGCGCGTCGTCATCACCTTCGACGACGGCCTGGCGGATCTGGAGGCCAATGCGCTGCCGGTGCTGGTCGAGTGCGGTCTGCGGGCGATCATATTCTTCTCGCCCGCGCTGGCGGGGATGACGGCGTGGTACTCACCGCGGACGCGGGCCATGGTCACCTCCCCCGAGGAGGGCGCCAAGCGGCTCGACTTCATGTCGTGGGAGCAAGCCGACCGCATGGCCGCGGCCGGCATGTCGTTCCAGAGCCACGGCTGGTCGCACGCGCGCTTGAGCGCGCTCGACTACGGCGAGCTGGTGGATGAACTGTCACGCTCGCGGCGCGTGCTGGAGGAGCACTTCGGGACGCCGGTGCGTTTCCTGTCATATCCCTTCGGCGACTTCGATGCGCCGACGCAGCAGGCGGCCGCGGGGCTGGGCTACATGGGGGCGGCGAGCACCCGGCCGGGCTTCAGCGGCCCCGGCTGCGACCGCTATGCCCTGCGCCGGGTGGCGCCCAATCCCACCGATGACCTGTGCGCTTTCGCGTTCAAGCTCTCCCCTGCGGCCGGGTGGTACTATCGCCGCACCCGCCCCCCGGAGGATGGCGGCTGATGCATCGCGCCAACGGCCATATCCGCGTCCTGCACAGCGTCGGCCCCGGCGACCTGGCCGGCACGCAGCGCGCGCTCGCCACCTACCTCGAGGCCGCCGACCGCGACCGCTTCGAGCATCATGTCATCTGCCGCTCCGACGGGGGGCTGGTCGAGTGCCTGCGCCGCCTCGACCTCCATGTGACCGTGGTCCCGGCCCGCGCCTACTGGCACCCCGCGCCCGCGGCCAAGCTCGCGCGCACCCTGCGCGGCGGCGGGTTTCAGCTCTTTCACATGAACCCCAGCCGCGTCGAGGGCATCATCGCCCATCTGCTGGGGGTGCCTGTCGTATGCCGCCGCAATGTCGGCTTCGATCCCTTCTGGGCGCGCTGGCGCCAGGACGGCCCCCTGGCCCGCCTGCTCAACGCGCCGATTGACCGCTTCATCGTGCCCGCGGCGTTCCTGGTGGGGGAGTACGAGCGGCGCGGCGTGCCGCGGGCGCGCGTGCGGGTGGTCCGCAACGGGGTCTCCATCACCGCGCCGGCCGCGGCCGAGATCCGCCGCGCCCGCCGCGAGATGGGCGATGGGCGAGCGCCGCTGGTGGTATCCGCCGGGCGGCTGGTGGGCCTCAAGGGGCATGCGACGCTGCTGCGCGCGGTGGCCGCGCTCGGACGCCGCCGCGTCAACGTGCGCGCGGCGATCATCGGCGACGGCGAGGAGCGCGCGGGGCTGGAGCGACTGGC
>Ga0307379_10014047_pt1 | contig 10349 bp, 4 predicted proteins | sample UN2MG_FD_202237 | JGI IMG/M metagenome (GOLD analysis project Ga0307379, IMG submission 202237) | Soil microbial communities from Risofladan, Vaasa, Finland - UN-2 | ecosystem: Environmental > Terrestrial > Soil > Coastal area > Acid sulfate soil | place: Finland: Risofladan, Vaasa | collected... | reverse complement strand
TATCTCTAACTAAGGCTATATGAACCCACTCATCTGTATTAAATAAAGAACCACCAGTCAATAACAACGGGACACTGGTTGAGTATTCTGCAAAATATACCCCTATATCCCCTGCATTAGTATGACTTGTTAAAATAGACCACATACCACTAGTAAAAGAAGAGGGTGTTTTTGAAACCAAAGTAGCGTATTGAGTTGTTTGAGAAGATTTAACCCAAAAATCTATAGTAAAATCGTCAGCACCAAAATTCCAATCATTGTTAGCATCTAAAATTAAATAATCTCCAGTTCCATCAAAATACATACTACCACCAAATTTACCAGTAGCATATAGTTGAGGGTTACCATTAACTGTAACGCTATGACCAGAAGCAGAAGTGTCCCCCCCATCCATATGTAACATTAACTTAGTGTATGGATCGTATATTTCATTAGAGATATTAGTAGTTATTGCTATTTTTTTTCTATTATCCCATGAACTCCCATAAGGTCCTGTTGGCGGCGTAAAATTTGAAGTCCATCTAGCAATACCTTTTGAGATACGTAGTTCATCTATATACCCGTTATAGTAATCACCAGGGTCATCTAAAGAACCAATACACATGGGAGCTGTTGAATTATGTAAAGCACCACTAACACTACCTACATTTATACTAATAGATATACCATTCAGAAAAAAATAAAAATTAGTATTATCTCTAATATAAGCGACATGATACCAAACTCCAGTAGACATTGACGTATTAACAGTATATACTTGTGTATACCCAGACCCATCTGAACTATACAAAAAGTATAATCTGTATGTACCACCTACATTAAGTAAACCACACATCCATGACTTTTGATTTGCAGCCCAATTAGTATTACTAGCTATAACTGCGCTAGACCCAACACCAGGAAAAGCAGTTACATTTATCCAAGCGTCTACTGAAAAGTTACCACTACTAAAATCCCAGTCAGAACTATCAGGAATTGACAAATAATCCCCAGTTCCGTCAAAATTAATACTACCATTAAATTTACCTTCTGAAGAATATATCTGTGGGTTACCATTAAATGTTAAAGCATGCTCAGAATTTGATTGGTCCCCATCAAAATGAAGTAGTAATTTAGTATATGGGTCTGAGGTGTAAGGTTCGGTTGGAGAAGTAAAATTAGAAGTCCAACGAGCTATTCCTTTTGAGATACGAAGTTCATCTATGTATATATCAGAACTGTATATATCGACATAACCTATATTTAAATTTCCTGAAAAATTTGGTATTGAATAAGATGAAGTAGTAGAACTTGTACTAGCACCATTAACATACGTTGTAAATGCTGTTCCGTTTCTAACTACACATATATGATACCATGTATCAATAACCATACCATGTGCTGAATTACCATAAATTATTTGGTCTACTCCACCAACCGTAGTTAAAAATCTAAGAGTACTATCACTTGCTAAATAAATTTTCCAAAAATTATTACCATCTTGTATTTGACCAACTATATCACAACTACTAGTAGAAGACACAAACTCTACCCAAAAATCTATAGTAAAATCCCCTGAACCAAAATACCAGTCAGAACTATCTGGAATTGTTAAATAATCGCCAGTTCCATCAAAATACATACTACCACCGAATTTACCAGTAGCGTACAAATCTGGATTACCATTAACTGTTATTGTGTGCTGAGAATTAGATTGATCTCCATCCATATGTAATAAAAGTTTAGTGTAGTCATCGTAAGTACCAGAAACAGTACTTCCAGAAACAACAGTAGGATTATTCAACGCATCAAACACGTCTGTAGCATCGAAATTACTAACCCCACTATCCTGTCCTAAATGAACTAATACAGGAAAATTAGTTATATCTTCAGTTACTTTTTCAGGTCTTATATTAAGTATACGTTTATTAGACCATTCATTTGGATTAAATGCCATATCTATCTCCTTGTCTTTACGATGCGTTATTATCTACTATATCAGAATCAACTAACACTTCACCAGCTTCACCAGCTCGCACAGTGGAATACCATATCAGTCTCCTTATACCACGTCTGTATCTACAATATCATTACTTTGTAACGCTTCTCCAGCTGCTCCCACATGTGTTTCTGTGTAATAATCTTCTACAGTATTGGTAGTATTATTTATTATATTAAAAGCATCTGATGAACTTACATATACTTTACCAGTATATAATCCAGCATCAGTACTAGCCCACACAGATGTAAAATTATTAGATAGCCCGTTCAGTATACTATATACGGTTACTATAGTACCAAAATAAAAATCATATGATCCAGGTACATACCCATCTTCTATGAAGTCGAAGTCGTTCATGTTATGCTCCTATACCAGACGCAGTGGCTTGTCCTATGATGAGGTCATTGTATGAAAGTCCGCCCTCATCATCTAAGCAAACAATAGAATGTAATCCACTATATGTAGTCTCTAAATAGTAATACCCAGTGGAAGAATTAGAAGTAGTTTCATCAGTCAATTCTCCAGTATCTCTTCTATAAGATCTAACTGTACGAGCAACAGGCACACCTTTTTCGTATACATTTCCCTCAAATGAAAATATAGCTGGGCCAGATTCAGGTTCTCCAAATGTAAATAAATCATTCCAACATGAATAGTAATCTGCTTTAATCCATTCAGCCGGCCTAACAATGTTAGAAGCTCTAAACTCTTCCATCAATCCATCAAAAAAAGCTATAGAACTTGCAAAATCTTTCCCTGCTATATTATATAATGACACAGTGCCAGTACCACAACTTACACTATTTACATAAGATCCATTGGCATATAAATACATCGTGGAGCCGTTCCTAATTAATGTATAATAATTCCATTCATCTATTGTAGTTCCATGAGATATCCCAGCAGGTGTATTATCTATATACATATTTATAGTTGCAGCATCTATAGATATTCTATCAGTATTATCAGATGACATTATATGCCCCCATAAACTAGTAGAATCTGCTTTACATATCCATGAAAAGCTATGGTTGGTACCAAGATTTATAGTTGTGAAATCAATATGCTCGGTACTTCCATCAAATCTTATAGCTTTACCTATCTTACCATCTTCTCTATTAGTAGCATCCATGTCAGTAGGCGTGCCATTATTAACACTACTTGTAGAATCTTTCATACATAAAGAACCGCCGCTTGGATCTTCTGATAAATGCCATACATTCATAAAGTTAGCGTCCCATACAGTTCTAGCTACAGCGTCATACACATCGCCTACATACGTAGTATTATCTGGCTGTGTAACATCGTAGTATAAATATACCCAACCATCACTACTACTCAATAACGATGGAATTTTAGTCCATAATATAGCTTTTTTATTCGTAGCGTCCCATCTCTCTATTTCTACTGGACATTGCGTTATACCATCGGACGTAGTTACAGCTATTTTCTTTCTGTTTATAGTATTATCATACACTATCCCATCACTTACCACAGTAAAATTATCAAATTCAACTACAAAACCTGGATAGCTTGTATAATTCTCAGCATAGAATAAAAAGGTTACTGGAGCTGTGCTATTCATGTAAGTACTGACTTTTAATAAAGTCCAGGATGATCCATTCCAGTAATACGTAGTCCACGTAGCTCCTGATCTTGTTATTCGTAGTTTAGTAGATGATAAAGTTACATTAGTACTATGCTCACTATGGTAACTACCATCATATGATTGACTATTAAATAACCAAGTACCTGAATTACACTGATAATATAAATAATATCTTTGCGAACCAGCATTAACCATTAAATTCGTATAAGCTCTATCAACTGTAACAGGGCCACCTATTAAATTCCAATCTATTTGTGCATCAAAATCACCAGAAGCAGAATACTTACTAATAGCAGATGCTAAAGTTTTTGTACCAGCAATATTTGTTATACGAGCTCTATTATTATTTATATATAATGTACCACCACCAACCATAGTAACAGTCCATAAATCTGAATCCAATTCAGACCCATTAGTTCCAGTGAAATTATCATCTATACTAGTAAAATTATAAGCCAGCTCGTCAAACACAGGCGTAGCATCAGCTGAATTTCTACCAGTTCCAGATGATACATTTATCATAGCCGGGAAATCACTAAGAGTACCATCTATCTTGGAACTATCATAAGTTAATTTCATTCTATTAGACCAACCCGGTAACCAAGCCATATCCTTACTCCTTATAATAAATTATATACTCACCGATACCTTCATCTATAACGTATACACCACTCGATGTAGCAACAAATAATGTATCCTCTATACCATCTTGAGAAGTACCTTCAGTTACAAATATATCGTTTATAGTTATACCAGCTTCAAATATACCACTACCAGTAGCATATGTTATATCTGGAATAGACCAATCATAAGTATCATTGTTCATTCTGTTTATTGAATTATTAGTAGTATAATAAAATTTATTCGTCGAGGTCATAAATCCTTTTCTCCCCGACAAAATTGTTGTGTAACTTCTATATCCTTGTGGATCAATTTTAACTACATCTACACCACTATCAGTTATAGCAAGTATCTTATCACTATATCCATGTAAATATCTAATATTATTAGATGTTAAAGTGATATAATAAGTTAAATCACTAAAATCACACAAGCATGATCCTATATCATATGGATCGTCAACACTACCACTTATACAAGTTTTATAAAAATAGTTAATACCAGATGTAGTTGTGCCAATAAATACTTTATCACTATTACCCCATACAGTATTAACGACGCATTGAGATGTTATATATGCATACTTTTGCTCAGATGTAATATCATATATATCTAACCCATCTGAGGTAGCGGCATATACGTAAGCACTATCTGTGTATATATGGTATAGAGTGGCTTCCATTAATCTTGTACCCCCCACCACGTTCTAAGTCGAGACGTGTAATCTGTTACATCTACACCTATAGGTATATTAGTTTTAATATAAATATTTTTACTTTGTTTTGGTGATATATCCTCAGTTCTTACAGCCGGAGCCATAACTAGCTTTTCTAGTTCTGCGTCTCCCCTAATTGTTATTTCAGCTTGATGGTATCTAACTTTTGGTAAAAAGTAACCATCCTTACTTACTTCTTCCCACTCTAAACTTCCTCCAGTACCCCAAACTGGATCAGCACTTATCGGTATATAGTGATTTTTAAAAGACTCAAATGAATCATAGTTATAATAAATTCCTCCAAAAACACTAGCGGCACCACCTGGCATTGCTCTACTAGTTTTATTACCCTCCATATCTATCCAGTACATTAGATTATCATCATTTGAATATGCAAAGCACCCATCTGGAGCTCCTCTTAGTTGATTACAATCAGCTACAAACACAGGACCAACGTCTACTTGACCAGCTTCAGTAACATGTCTAACGTAATCACCATGTCTATACCAAAAACCATTATTAAAATCAGAATACATAAAATTAACGACAGCTGAACCATAAGCATCTGTGGTAGGAACATCGAACTCAGAAACCTTAACGCCTGAACTATTGTATCGTAATATTTGTATTAAAGATGAGTCATATACATATACCCCGTTATCTAAAGTGCGTGCTACATAACGTGGGCTTGGTAAAACTATTGTACTTAGTTTGCCGCCAACAGAACTCATATGAACCAGTGTATTATCTAATGAATTGGTATACCAACAACCCCTACTAGTGTATTCCGTTGTCATATCGTATAAAAAATCAGTTTGGCTCTCACTATATGTATATATAATACTTAGATCACTATCAAAATGTCTTAATTTTCTAGACGCTGAGGTGTTATAATTGCCATATACCCATAAGCCATGTTCTCCTTCAAATTCCATTTTATCATTAAACAAATAGTTGTAGCCAGTAGTAATACTATACACAGCACTACCTTCTTTGTTATAAATAGATACATAACAAGCCTCATCCCAATCATAATACCCTTGACTCCAATTAATACAATAGTTACCATTTTGCCAATCAACCGCGGCTGAAAGTACCACATGTTGTCTATTATAAAGACTATGCGTTCTATCTATATAAGTACCATCATATGGATACCATAAAACAACATGAGAATCAGATGCATATGTATATAAAATACAAGAAAAATACATAGGCACAGGATCTATATCTGAACTTCTTACTCTAATACTACCATTAAATGTATTTTCATCATAACTTATACTACCAGTCCCACTACTAGTTATACCTCTAGTTATGAAACTACTTGATTCATATTTATTATCAAGTTTAAACATTGGAGTGGTGTATGATCCATACAATAAAGAACTAGCATCATATACGTATAAACCACCCCTATCACCATTGATTTGACTACAATATATTTTATCACCGTATGCTATCATATATACACTATAAGTACAATCACCAGGCTGAAAAAAAGTGAAACTCACATCCATTGATTCTAACTCACTAGTAGTAACATTGTATTTAAATAGTTTACCAGCACTACCATTAGAAGCAAACCATATATTTCCGCCATAATAAGACAGCGATCTTGAACCTTCATTATTACCATCTATATCGCCTGTATAAAAATAAGTGGTGTTCCATGTATCCAAATCAATATCATATCTCTGTATATAGTGATTGTTATTACGAAGTCCCATCAATAAATATAAGTAATTTCTGTTATCATCTCCATCATAAGCTAAACTAAACCAAGACGCATAACAATCACTCTGACCAATTGTATATCCAGCATTCAACGATGACCATCCAGATGTAGTAGTATCATATCTGTATAACCTAGCTACTATAGACCACCTAGAAAAATCAACACAATAAATATATCTATTATAATCACTACAAATATTTCTTCTTGGATTAGACCCAGTCTCAGCAACAGGATGACTTGGTAGAGCCTCCCAGTTATCTTGAACACCATTTAAATCGTATCTACCAAAAGACTGATTACCATCAGTTAAACAATATATATAATCATCCATATAGCACATAGTAGCCTTAAATGCGTGTCCTGTGCATCCAGGAGATATTTCACCTATATAGGTCCATATATTAGTATCTACATAATATTCCCAAAGCTTTAATATACCATCACTACCAACAGCATATATCTTATTATTATCACCATTATCCCAACAATGTTCAGCTGTATTAAAAGAATTTGATGCGTTGTTTAATGGCAGTTGCCCTTTGTAAACACCAGGTGTCCCTTCAACTACTACTTTATGATCAACTACCTCAGTATTAACATACGTACCATCACGCCATCTCCATGCAGAATAGTCCTGATCATCCTCTATGATAGCACCGTCATCTATAGAATAGTAAGTTCCATTTATAGATGAAGATAGTTCTATATAATCATCACCAACAGCACCTGAGTAATCAACACATGTATATGCATTAGCCGGCATATTTAAATCACTGTTATTATAAACAGGAATAGCTTGAGGATTTCCTTCCTCTCCTATAGGGGTATCCTCTAAATATTCTATATATTGTTGACCATCCTCTCCAAATGCCACTATATAATCATTATTAAATATCTGAAATTCATATAAATCCAAAGATATACCACTAGTAACAACTTTTATATATCTAGGCGCTGAGGGTTCTGGTATTGTTGTATAATAATAAGCACCAACACTAGTCGATAATAAACTATATTCATCACTAACCAAATTTTTATAATAAAAATGTATGTTAGATGATTTAGTTAAATCACTAGCGTATAAACGTATACCATCAACTTTTATTCTTTGAGATAGATCAGTAGTAAGATCATTTACACCAGACACAGTAACACCGCTACTAGTCGTATTACCATCTTGTAAAATTTCTAAATCAGTCCAGGTAAAAGTATGATCTCCTGATCCATAAAAGTGACCGTTACGTATAAGATTGTATTTCATTAGTTCTCCCCCTCATACAAATTCATTTTTTACACCGTCGTAAGCCAACTAATTAGTAAATTGGCTGTAGTTTTGCTTCTTCCAAAATTTTCATTCTTGTTTGTTCTTATATAAATAGTGCGTGAATCACCTGCCGGTACCTGTGAAAATATTAATGGTAATTGATCAGATCCAACTCCATAAAAATTAACATCATCAGGAGATACTTGTAAAAATTCATTCGGTGTATACACTATATCTTTAGATACATTCTCTTCGTTTGGATTAAAATCTGTTTTACAGTAATTGTATATCTTAACATTATCAAAAACTGCGCTACCAAAAGTATCCTGATTTAGAGCTAGTTGTGTATTAGAACCACCTAATCGTATTGATATAGATTTAGTATCATCTACTGTCCAACGTTGTTTACTACTAGATGCTAGGTTACCACCTATATACAAACGTATAGTATCACCGTTGTCTAAATACTTACCATCATTACTCCATACTACGGCTATATGAACTACATCTCCAATAGTAAATGCATATTCTGATGGTATTAAATTATCATCTATTTCAAACGAATTCAAAGCTTTTCTAACATTACCAGCATTAGGAGCAAACCACACACCAGACTGTATACCAAGAGATATCATATCATTGTTATTATTAATCATAGTAAATAATGATCTTGAATTCATATCACCGAATATATCTATACCATATACATCTGTATATAACTTAACCCAAAATTCAATAGCCCCTCTCTCTATAGTAATACCAGATAATGGGATATCTAAATAATCATAACCACTTAAACATAATCCTTTGTTAAATCTTACATCATCTTCGAATCTATTTCTTTGTATTTTAAGATCATCTATATACATATTAAATGGATATCCAATACCTCTATATCTTAATCTAAATGAAGTAAGTTTTCTTCCATTAGTTCTAAAATCTATATCCTCATTCAAATGACTATAAGCAATATCCTCGCCGTCTCTAATAGGATATATATAATCAGCGTTTTCAAACTTCAAATTAAGTTCATTCCATCCAGTAGATAACGACATACTGTTTATATACCACGAGTAATAAGCTGGTTCAGCATCGTTTATTATACCAAATGTTACATCACCTGTAGTAGTATCTAGTTTAGTAGCATCATCTATGTATAACCAAAAATGTAGCATATCCTTCGCAAAAAAATATACATCTTTACCAAAATCATCCCCTTCTATAAATTGTAGTGTATCTATATCAGTAGAAGCTGGGTATATTATCTTTAATGATTTACTACCAACTTTAACGATTAAATAATCGGCTGATAAATCACTAATAGTAGATTGCCACCACCATGGGTATTCTATAGATGGGTAACGCGTATCACCATAAACTTTTACCAATGTGAGATAATCTTTTCCATATTTTGATGAATCATCATCCCAAGAATAGTTCTCAGCAGTATCTCGTTTAACTGATACCCATTTAGTTAATCCAGACATTCTATAAATATATATATTTCTACCACCCCAATGGTTTTCAGGATTTTCATGTTGTATTATTTTAACAGTGTAAAATCCATCATAAGGTATATTTATAATACCTGTTTCAGATGCCCAGGTAGTACTTATATTTTCAGCATACAACTCCACGATATCTGGTCCATCAAATGATAGACTTATCTCTGACTCAGATTGATTATAGTAGGCTTGCCATTCTACATTATAACTACCAGCAGCAAAATAAACATCCTCATCAAATATATATTCTGAAGCGCTTAGCATATCCCCAGAACTATTACTATTTGAATAGGCAACTACCTCACTACCAGATCTTCTAAACGCTACTTTTTCTGGATCATCAAACACATTATCTGAGTATTTAAAGTAATCCTCACTATTATCCCAATCTGTATCTGTATCAGATACATCTTTGTTTACTAACGCGTGATTAGTTATTTGAAACTGGTCTATTAGATTAATACCAATAACAGGCCAATCTTCACTATTAATATATCCTTGATCTGTGTATGTATACACTTCAATTTCACGTAAAAAGCTACCATTAAATACTTCATACTGATTAGTGTATGGATCTAGTATAAACAATCTACCCGAATTATAGTTTGTTATAGTAATCCTAGCACGCATAGCATCTACAGGATCAAATATATGAGTTCTTTCAAAATCTGAATTACTAGTTATTGAAAATACATTGGTAAAATTCTCACCACTTAAAGTAGTAGAAACACTAAAATTATAATCAACATTCATATAAGACGAATCACCAAGGTTATACCCATGATATAATACCACCTTATTTATACTACATGTGCTACCTAAAAACATCTCTAAATAGGGATCACCTGTAGTATCATCAAATCCCCAACAAGATTGTTCATTATAATCAGTGTGTATACCGTCTACAGCATTGTCA